>WLWI01000673.1_pt1 | contig 30666 bp, 27 predicted proteins | sample 6701501 | NCBI WGS metagenome assembly WLWI01 (sample SAMN12718690, study PRJNA515312) | sponge metagenome | isolation source: marine sponge | host: Mycale hentscheli | place: New Zealand: South Island, Marlborough, Capsize Point | collected 2014-11-01 | reverse complement strand
AGGTCTGTAATTTATTTCTTTAGCGATGTTCGTTTGGCTTAGGCGAAGTGAGCGTAGCGAACGAAGCCAAAGCCAATAGCGAAGCTGCAATAGAAAGCTAAATTACAGACCTCAGATTACACTACCTAGTAGATAGTAAGCATACAAATGTCCAAGTTTAGGGGTGAGTTCAATTGATCGATGCAACACTTTATCTTTAGCGTACTAGATGGAGTGTACAAATGAAACAGAGACCAAAAATAGTTTATTCAGCAGAACAAAGCGCATTGATGTGGGATCGTGGGGCAAAAGGAGATACCCTTCATGCTATTGCGAGATTGTTTGATCGCGGGCATTCTTCTATATTTGCACAATCTGAACCGACGGGTGGCATAACGCCAGCAATTCGTAAATGCTGCAGTTTGTCATTAAAAATTGCCCAGAGAGAGGAAATCTCTAGAGGTTTGGTTGAAGGCCCTGTTGGTTTCCTAGTAAATTTTAGGCTCCTCAGTCAGCAAATCATATGAATGAAATACAATTAGCGCAACTATGAATCCAAACTATCGTACCGCACTTGTCACTGGCGCCACCAGCGGAATTGGTTTTGCAATCGCCAATCAGCTAGCTGAAATGGGTATGGAAGTGTATGCGTTAGGAAGAAGTCAAACGGCAATAGAACTCTTAGAATCTGTTGACGGTATAAAACCGCTTGTTGTTGATGTTACTGATCAAGAAAATGTTGAAAGAGCGCTGAAAAATTTAGAGATTGATGTGTTCGTCAACAATGCCGGTGTCATGCCGCTACCGAAACCTTTTTACTTGGTGGATCAAAATGACATTGAAGGTGTGCTTGAAGTAAACGTCAATGCTGTATTCGCGTTAACACGAACGATATTGCCACAAATGGTTGAACGCCAATTTGGACATATTTTCTTCACAGGTTCGATCGCTGGCCATGCAGCGTTTCCGAATATGGCGCTGTACTCTGCGTGCAAGGCTGCGGTCGGCAGCTTGGCGGCATCGCTTCGTTGCGACCTGGCAGGTAAAGGCGTCAGAGTGACGGAAATTGTTCCAGGACGAGTAAAAACTTCTCTATATGAGCAGGCGCTAGGAAAAGAAGCAGCAGAAGACTTGTATAAGGGTGCGCTGCCAGTAGATCCAAAGGATGTTGCCAGAATGCTGCAGGTGGTATTGGAAATGCCACAACATGTTGATATTAGTCGTTTTGATATATTGCCAACTGCGCAATATGTTGGCGGTGGTGCAATGATTGAGGAAAAGAAATGAACGATTTGTCTTTATTGGTAGTTGGTGGCGGCTCAGGGCTTGGTGCCTTGTTGGTCGAAATGGCAGTTGCGGCTGGCGCATCTGCGGTAGGCATTATTGATGTCAATGCTCAATCGGCGAATTCAGCTTTATTGCCAGCCCAACAAGCTAAGCGACCATGTGTTTCTGCAATCGCAGACATCAGTACCGCTGACAGCGTAATGTCTGCATTTACAGAGGTGACACAGGCTATTGGGAGAATAGACACCGTTATCAACTCGGCCGCTATTTATCCGCGTAGACCGTTACTTGAGATTGATGATTCTGATTGGGATGCTTCAAACGCGATCAATATCAAAGGCACATACCACTGTATGGTAGCGGCTGTTGCTCATATGCAAAATCAGCCCCCAAGAGGTCATGTAAGGGGGAGAATCGTCAATATTACTTCCGTTGATGCATTCAAAGCGCACCCACAAAATGCCCACTACGCAGCAACAAAAGCCGCTGTGGTTAGTTTGACACGGTCATTTGCGCATGAGGTTGCTCCTCTTGGCATACTAGTCAATTCTGTTGCCCCCGCTGGTATGGCGACGGAGAAAGCGCGAGAATCGGGTTTTCTTGATGAGCTCGCCGCAGCCAGCCCACTTGGCCGTGGCGGAGAACCGAAGGAAATGGCTGAATGGGTATTAATGGCAGGTGGGTCGCGTAACACCTATATGACGGGTGAAAATATAATTGTGTCCGGTGGCTACATTTATGCCTAAAAAGCAAATTTATCAAATTTAGGACACCCGAGAATTAGTGATGCAGTCGCATAGCCACTGAAAAAGAAAGGTTCCATTTATAGGAAATGATCTGATCGGCCCCCAGAACGGCGGCTGTCCTTTCGTCCAGAAAATGAACCACTCTTCTTTCCTTAAGGCGAACAGACGTTTCCGAAGAACGGTGGGTGACTGAGGTTGATGAAACTCAGGGGGTGGTGGGTAGACGGGATGCGTTACGATGACGCCACAGCCAGTGTTGACCGATGGCTTGGCTAAAGGCTTTCAATTGTTCCGGTGCCCCGAGCGCTCTTGAGCACCACGTGGTTTGAGCGTTGATTGAATCCATCCAGTGCGCCCCAGTAAAGCCTAATCGAGATAGGATATCAGGACACGATGAGGGAATTGATCCCGACTTGTTTGCCCGTGCCGTTCGGCCTGTCCAGTCCAGCAGTTCCAGATAGTTGTCAAATGTCATTGGCAACATGTCAGCAGATTGTCCCCGTTGTGCTCGACTAGGCATAAAAAATGCCATCAGACGATCATCTTTTCCGCTAACTCGTTTATCTATTCGGTGCTTCACTGAGGTATATTCGGATGTCTCTGGGGTCTGTGCGATTCCAGCGTGGATTGGATTCAGGTCCACATAAGTCATGCATTGCAATAAAGCTGTCTCATCAAGCAGTGCTTGACTGTGAAAGCGGCCTTCCCAGAATCGGCCCTTGCATTCATCCTCCTCATTCGCCTGACGGGCAATTCTCTCATTCATATATCCCATAAACCGACTGATACTCACCAGCGTTTCCCGCCATCTACCTAATGTCTCATCAATCACCCTGCGCTCGTCATGAGTGACCTCTCCCCCACAACGGTAGTGAGACATCAAACCATCCGGTTTATAGATCACTGACCAGCGATCAATCACCTGTTCATCACTCAGTGCATTCACCTCATCCAGGTTAATGCGCAGAATCACATGATAGTGATTGGACATCACGGCATAACCCACTAGGTCAATACAGAAGACCTCGTTGAGTTTCAAAAGCCATGATTCAACCCACTCTCGCCGATGTTCATGGCTTTTACCACTGTAATGATCCTTCCCGCACAAAAACGCCCGTCTGACACAACGGGACGTACAGTGATAGTAGGGTGTCGCTTCAATATTAATTTGTTGCCGTCTGGCGGTGGTCATCCTAGACTCCTTGTCTGGTGAGGTGGTTCCTACCTTGAGACTAACTCATTTCACATCCTTGTCAATCTCTTTTGTGGGTGTCCCAGTTTAGAGAGTCTCCTGAACTCTAGAGTTGGGCCTTGAGAATTTCGGCTTTGGCTTGTTCTCACACGGAGAATTGGCTACGCTATATTCATGGTCAAATTCATCATCAAAAGGATCCTGATCGGGTTGTTAACGCTGCTTGGCGTTAGCTTGGTTTTCTTTTTGTTGATCGAATGGTCGTCGGGGGACTTCGCATCAATTCGGGCTCATGAGTTGGTGCATGATATCGAGCCGTTGAGTGACGAATTTTTGGCTCAATATACTCAGCTTACGGGTTTTGATCGACCGGCGCATGAAAGGTACTTTTCGTGGCTGATGAAGATGATGAAAGGAGATTTTGGTTTCTCGCCGGGAGGAGGGAGGGAGATCGCGCCGTTACTCTTTGAACGGTTTTCAAATACGTTTTACCTCGGAGCAGTGGCGGCCTTTTTTGCTGTTCCCCTTGCGTGGGCCTTGGGGGTTTATTGCGCACTTCGAAGAGGAATGTGGGTTGATCGGGCCATTACCAGTGTGAGCACGATGATTTATTGCCTGCCCGAGTTTCTATCTGGTTACGCCATCGTGACGTTATTGGCGGTGAAGTTTTCGTTATTTCCCAGTCTGGCGTTAGCTCCGCTTTATGCTGGCTCGCTGACGCAGTTGTACCACATCGTACTTCCTGTATTGACGCTAGTGCTTGCATTGGCTGCGGCGATCGTGATTCCCGTCCGTGCGGTGATAATTTCTGTGCTCGCTCGACCACATCTCGAAATGGCACATTTAAAAGGGCTAAGAACGTGGCGAATTCTGGTTTTTCACATTATGCCTGCCTGTATCGGCCCTGTGATAAATATCGTGGTACTCGCCATTGCGAATCTGCTTACCGGAGTGATCATCGTGGAAATCGTGTTCGTATATCCCGGTGTTGGGCAGTTGATGGTTGATGGGGTCCAAAGACAGGATGTGGCATTGGTGATGGGCTGCGGTGTTGTGATTACGACTTGCTACGTCTCATTGATTGTCGTTGCTGATGTAATCGGAATCGTTAGCAATCCAAAGTTGCGAGAAAAAGTCAAGTGAGATCGAAACTCTCTGGATAACATCATTGGATAGGGCCAATCGAGTGCGCTCAACTCCACCTAATGTTACAAAGTGTTTTGGGTAATCAAGTCTGATCCCTTTGAGGCTCCCACCCTATTTTCCTCTGGCTGAAATTCTGATTGTTAAAAAAGGAACAAGATGGCAATCTAGCTTAATGCAAATTCACATCAAGCAGTCGTCAGTATGAGCGAAAACGAAAAAGGCGTTAGTGGTATCGAAGGGGTTTCCTTGGACGACAAATACGCGTTGTCCACCGGACGGGCTTATATGACCGGCTCCCAAGCGCTGGTTCGGCTGCCGCTGCTGCAACGTCAACGTGATTTGCTCAATGGTCTAAATACTGCAGGGTTCATTGCGGGTTATCGAGGTTCGCCTTTGGGGGTTTATGACCTTGCATTGGGAAAAGCGGAACGGCATCTGCGGGATCACCATGTCCACTTTCAGCCATCGGTTAATGAGGAACTTGCGGCAACGTCAATTTGGGGCAGTCAACAGACCAATTTGATTGGAAATGGAAAGTATGACGGCGTGTTTTCGATTTGGTATGGAAAAGGCCCCGGTGTTGATCGGGCGGGTGATGCGATTAAACATGGGAACTACGCGGGCTCAAGTGAGCATGGCGGAGTTCTGGTGATGTGTGGTGATGATCCTGCTGCCCGCAGTTCTACGATTGCCCATCAATCTGAACATGCCATGATCCATGCGGGTATTCCGGTATTACATCCAGCTTCGGTGCAAGAATATTTGGATTTTGGTCAGTTGGGGTTTGCACTGTCTCGATATTCGGGTTGCTGGGTAGGATTTAAGTGTGTGGCGGATACCGTGGAAAGCTCGGCATCAGTGGGAGTGGGGCTTGACCGGTTGGATATCAAAGTACCGGATGATCATCCATTGCCCTCGGACGGGCTGAATATAAAAATCAAGTTGAATCCAGTGCTCGCCGAGTCTCGTTTGTATCAGGAGCGACATGCTGCAGTCCATGCCTTTGCTAGAACGAACCAGCTGGATCGAGCTGTTTTTCAGTTCCAACGTAAGTCCTTAGCGATTATCACTACTGGGAAGACTTATCTGGACGTGAAAGAAGCGCTTCGCATTATCGGGGTTGGTGAAAGCGAGGCTGAAAGGCTAGGCTTGGGGCTTTTCAAGGTGGGATTGGTGTATCCACTGGAGCCCACTCAAATTCGTCAGTTTGCCAGTGGTTATGACCGTGTTTTAGTGCTGGAGGAAAAACGCTCAATTATTGAACAACAGTTGATGAAATTATTGTTCAACTTGTCTGCTGATCAACGCCCTCAAGTGCTTGGTAAAGAAGACTTGGAAGGAAACCCATTGGTTTCCAGCGTGGGAGAGTTGAATCCGGACGCATTGCTGCGTTTGGTTGGAGATCAATTGTTGTCGATCTGTGATGATGCGGATCTAAAAGAGAGAGTTGAACAGTTTACGATGCCGGAGAATGCCACTGGTCAGTTTGGGAGCGGCATGGGGAACTTGATCCGTATGCCGAGCTTTTGTGCTGGATGTCCCCACAATACATCGACTAAAAAACCCGACGATGCCATTGCCGCCAGCGGTATTGGCTGCCATACCATGGTGGTTTGGTTGCCTGAGCGGAATACCTTGCCACCGACTCAAATGGGCGGGGAGGGTGCCACCTGGATCGGCCAATCGCCATTTCTTGAAGACGAACACATGTTTCAGAACATTGGTGATGGTACCTATTTTCATTCGGGTCTATTGGCTATTCGCGCCAACGTGACGGCGGGAACCAATATCACCTATAAAATTTTGGTTAATGGCGCCATTGCCATGACTGGTGGACAAACCATTGAGGGGGAAGATTTTCGAGGAGAGATAACTGCACCTCACATCGCCCAGCAAATGGCCGCTGAAGGGGTCAAATACATCGTATTGGTTAGCGATGATCCCAAACGTCATGATCCGCAACTGTTTCCCTCCATGGTGACTTTTTTCCATCGCAGCGAAATGCCTCGAGTGCAAAAGAAAATGCAAGGCCTCAAGGGTGTTTCCGTCATCCTTTACGAGCAGGCCTGCGCAACGGAGCGGAGGCGTTTGCGTAAACGTGGAGAATACCCGGAACCGGATAAACGCTTGTTCATCAATACCGATGTCTGCGAAGGTTGCGGTGATTGTGGGGTGCAATCCAATTGCATCGCGCTTGAGCCAGTGGAGACCGATTGGGGGAGAAAAAGGCGTATTAACCAATCTTCGTGTAATAAAGATTTTTCCTGCGTCAATGGGCTATGCCCCAGTTTTGTCACTGTCTACGGCGGTAAGTTAAAAGAATTACGATCCGGCGATGCTGTCCCTGACCTAAGCCAATTGGGCAGAGCGCTTGATGGCCCGACATTGCCCTTGCTTGGGAAAGTCTGCAATATCATGGTGCTTGGCATTGGTGGCAGCGGCGTGATTACCATTGGTGCTTTGCTTGGTATGGCGGCTCATCTGGATGGAAAAATGGTGTCAGTTTTGGACATGACCGGTCTCGCCCAACGCAATGGTCCGGTGGGAAGCCATATTCGTATCTGTGGGGCGGAATCTGATTATGCTACCCGCATCCCCATGGGCGGTGCAAACCTGGTCATCGCCAGCGATTTGGTGGTTGCTGCAGGTGAAGACAGCATAAATAAGCTGAATGCAAAAACGGCGGTGGTGTATAACGATTATGTGAGCCCCACCAGCAGCTTTGCTGCTAACCCTGACTTGAGTTTCAATCCCAGTGAAATGCAACAGGCAATTGCAGGGGTGGTAGCAGAAGACAAGATTTATCGTTTTAATGCCACTAGCGTTGCCACCAAGCTGTTGGGTAATGCGGCCGGCGCTAACCTTTTTCTCTTGGGCTTCGCTTGGCAGCATGGGCTTGTCCCGCTTTCTCAAGCGAGTATTGAACGCGCCATTGAACTCAATGGAGTGGCGGTGAAAATGAATCTAGACGCATTCGCTATTGGGCGATTGGCTGCTGTTAATCCTAGGGAAGTGACGAACTGCTTGGAACGACTATCTCACGAATCATCTACAGATTTGTCCGATGTCGCGCTTAGTAGTGCTACGTTCAGTGACACCGAGCCCTCGAATTTCAAGGATGATGAAATGTTGGACTCTCTCATTTCTCGCCGCCAACAGTTTTTATCGGATTATCAAGATCAAAATTACGCCAGTCGATTCCGTAAACTGGTTGATCAGGTCAAGGCCCGGGAGTTTGACGTGATGGGTGAGGCGGGAGTGCTGACCGAAGCGGTGGCACGTTATTATTCAAAGTTATTGGCTTATAAAGATGAGTATGAGGTTGCTCGTTTATACTCAAAGCCAGATTTCAGGAAGCGTCTAAATGAAACTTTCGAAGGTGACATCAAACTGTCGATTAATCTTGCACCTCCCACTTTTGCGAAGCGGGATAAGAATACCGGGAGACATGAAAAAAGGGAATTTGGTGGCTGGATCTTTCCGGTGCTTGGGGTATTGGCAAAATTTCGGTTTCTGCGTGGGACGGCTTTCGATGTTTTCGGTTACTCAGAGCACCGGAAACTGGAACGCCAGCTCATGGAAAATTATCGCCAAACTATTGAAACATTGTTACCAATCCTCAATAAAAAAAATCATGCCACACTGGTTGAAATTGCAAGGTTGCCCGAGGAGATTCGCGGTTTTGATGTGGTGAAAGAACAGCACTACAAAAATGTTCAGGAAAAACAAGAAATGCTAATGGCAGAGATGGGAGCGGGATGATTCACCGCTCCTCTCGTTCGATGGGCTTTAACATCACAAGCGTGGTGGCCTGCTTAGGCTGAATGACATTCTGTGAGTCATTCGGATTTCCAATTAGCAGTGAGGGGTTGTTTGTTATGCCTTTGGCTCCTGGTTTCGTGGGGGGTGGTTTAATTTTGTTAATCGTTCCTGTGATCGCTTTTTTAAAAGGCGAGACGTTCCATGGCGTTATTTCCACTAGAAACGCTTTCGCTTTGATATGATATGCGAGACCATGGTTGGTTCGGCATGGGCGACTAGCTGCGGCTGGGAATGTGTTCTTAGTCAGGTTTACTTCAGCCTGATTTCCTTCATTCAATTTTTTCTACTGAAGCCTTCTCTAATTCAGTTTTTCTAATCAAGAATGTATTAGCAAGGTTTCTTGAGCCGAGATTCTTCAATTCAATTTAGCAATTAACAACTTAATGAATCACCTATGGCTGGATTAACTGCGGCACCCAATCAGGACAAGCCCATGCTAGGCATCTCATTGATGTTACTGGCCTATTTTTGTTTTTCCTGCATTGATACCAGCGCGAAATGGTTAGTGTTGTCTGGTTTTTCCGTGATCCAGGTGGCTTTTATGCGCTATTTCGGGCACTTCATCATTTCTCTGGGGATTATCCTTAAAGGCGGAGCCAGCCTTGACCGGTTTGGATCTCCTCATTTGGGGCTGGTGGTTCTTCGTAGCCTGCTTCTACTGTCAGGGACAGTCGCCAATTTTTTGGCGCTGAAATACATTCCGTTAACGCTAACATCGACCATCATGTTTTCTGCACCACTGATTATTTGTGCATTATCTGGTCCTATGCTGGGCGAAAAAGTGGGGATATGGCGGTGGTCTGCTGTGGGGGTCGGATTCATTGGCGTATTAATCGCCATGCGTCCATTTGATGAAAGTTTTCATTGGGCCATGTTGCTTTCCCTTTTCACCACGGTGGGATTTGCGTTGTATACCATTTTGACTCGAAAGTTGTCCGGAAAAGTGGCCTCGGACACGATGCAGTTGTACGGTGGGGGGATTGGTTCAATTGTGTTGCTGCCTTTCGCCATCCACAGCTGGCACTCCCCGGAGCTAATGATCGATTGGGTGTTGTTACTGCTGCTGGGTTGTTTTGGCTGGTTTGGGCATCAATTGATGACAAAAGCTCATGGGTTCGCAGACGCAAGTCGTTTGACGCCGTATATGTATGTGTTTTTTCTGTACATGACTTTTTGGAGTCTTTGGATCTTCGACACGTTTCCGGATAATTGGACGTTGTCTGGAGCGGCGATTATCATTACCGCTGGTTTGATCATCTGGTTTCGCGAAACCTTTGTGTCAAAAAGACGTACTGAGAAATGATACATACGACAGTTACTCAACCATTGATCTACTACCTGTACATATCCATATTTACACGCATGTTTAGGCTCATGAAGATACCCAGAATCCGGGGTTGGGGTTAGCGCCAGATGACCATCAATATCAGGACCTTTCCAAGAGCAGGGCTCATTGGCAATCCATCAGACGGGTTTTTTGGGCGAACCATTGCTTTCACTTTTGATGACTTCCATGTTGACTTAACGTTAGCTGAGAGTGACCAATTGGAGCTACATCAGGCGGATGTGGAGAGCGTGGGGTTTGATAATGTTGAAGCTTTGATCGATGCAATCACTCGCAATGGATATGGCCATCATCATGGCCTATTGATGGCAACAATTAAGCGTTTTCATCAATACATTGGCATGAATAATTCGATATCAAGCCGATCATCGTTTTCCTTGAAGCTGATTTCGAACATTCCGTTTCAATTAGGCTTCGCGGGTTCCAGCGCCATTATTATCGCCTGTTTGCGCGCGCTCTTAGTGTACTATGATGTCTCGATCAGACCCCATGCATTGGCGAAACTGGCGCTAGAAGTGGAGACCGAAGAGCTAGGGATTGCAGGCGGTTTGCAGGATCGTGTGGTGCAGGTCTTCCATTTGGTGTACATGGACTTTGATCAAAAACTCATGTCTGGTCGAGGATACGGCGAGTACCAGCAGCTAGATCCTTCGTGTTTACCCAATCTGTATGTTGCCTATCGCCCCAGCCTTGCCGAAGAATCCGGGGTGTATCATCATGACCTACGACAACGTTTTAATGAGGGGGAACCGGCGGTAATCGATGCGATAGAGCAATGGAAAGCCTTGACACTTCAGTCGCGAGACATGATGCTAAAAAAAGAAACAGCGGGTTTGGGTGAGTTAATGAATCAGAATTTCGATTTACGCGCTTCGCTTTATGCCATTCCACCAAGTAGCTTGGCGATCATTAATCTCGCTCGCCAAGTGGGCGCTACGGCAAAATTCACGGGTTCAGGGGGAGCTGTGATTGGTACTTACCGAGATGAGAGTATGTTTCAGCAATTATGCGAGGCATTTTTCCCGCTAGGGGTCGTGACGTTCAAACCGTCGGTCAATCAGTAGAGGAATGCTTGAGATGAAGTCAGCAATTGATGCAACCAATAACTAAAGCCATCATTCCAGTGGCAGGTTTTGGGACCCGGTTTTTACCTGCCACCAAAGCCATACCGAAAGAACTCTTCCCGTTGCTGGATGCGCCGGTAATTCACTATGTGGTGGAAGAAGCGGTGAATTCAGGTATCACCGACATTGCGCTGATTACCAGTGAACGCAAGACTGCCATTCAGCAATATTTTTCCGTTGATTCCGTATTGGAAAAACAACTTGAATCAACCGGCAGATTGTCATTGTTGGAGAGAGTTAAAAAGATCGGCGAGAGAGCAAGAATTAGCTATATTACTCAGCCTGAGCAGAAAGGTTTGGGAGATGCGGTGTACATGGGGCGATCGTTTGTTGGGGATGAATCGTTTGTAGTGATGCTTGGTGATGCTGTCATGTTGTCTCAGATTCCGGTAACCCAGCAACTACTGGATGTTTATGGCGACAACTCCGAGACCGTTATCGGGGTTGAACGCATTGACCGAAGCCGAGCGAATCGATATGGCATTATCGATCCTCATCAGTCCAGTGATCCTCGTCCCATAAAGGATGGCTTTGTCGAAAATCGATATAAAATAAACGACTTGATTGAGAAACCTGCACTCGAAAAAGCGCCTTCCAATTTGGCCATTGCTGGGCGCTATATTTTGCCCAACCGTATTTTCGATTTTTTAGCGCAGACGAAGCGTGGAACGGGTAATGAAATTCAGCTAACCGATGCCATTCGATTGTCGCTGAAACACCATGAGGCCCACGCCTTTGCCTTCCAAGGAACGAGGTATGATATTGGAAACAAGTTGGACTTTATTCGCGCAAGTCTAGCGTTTGGATTGGAAGACCCAGAAATGCGAGACGCATTAATGGTCGAGATACAGAGTAAAGTGAACTGCTCTGGTACGGATTCAAAAGTTGAACAACCATTTTTAAGTAATCACTAAAGAAGAGAAAAACAAATGTCTAAACCGAATATTGGATTTATTGGTCTTGGCTTGATGGGCAGTGCCATGGTTGAACGTATGCAACACCTCGGATACCCGATCACGGTGCTAGCGAATCGTTCCAGAGGTTATGTGGAAGCAGCAATTGCCCGGGGTGCGGTGGAAGCGAGTAGCGCTAAAGCGGTGGCGGAGGCTAGTGATATCATCATGTTATGCGTAGATACGTCCCAGTCAGTGGAATCGCGAATGCTTGGCGACGACGGTATTATTGCGGGTCTGACATCGGGGTCCGTTGTGATCGACTTTGGGACCTCTTTACCGGAATCCACTCGTATGTTGGGCGAGGCTGTGGAGAAAGTCGGTTGCCAGTTGCTGGATGCTCCGCTTGGTCGAACACCCGCTCACGCAAAAGACGGCTTGCTAAATATCATGTCTGCGGGGGATAAGGCGGCTTATGAAAAAGTATTGCCTGTGTTGCAAGACCTCGGTGAAAATGTGTTCCATCTTGGCGAGTTAGGTTCGGGCCACACGATTAAACTTTTGAATAACTTTTTTGGTATGACCGTGGCCTGTGCGATGTCTGAAGTTTTCGCGGTAGCCGACAAAGCGGGTATTGATAAGAAGCAGATTCACGATGTGATGGCCGCAGGGCCGTTGCACTCCAGTATGATGGACTTCGTGGCTGCCTTTGCGGTAGAGGGTGATCCCGAGAAGTTGGCCTTTTCTATTCGGAATGCCGCGAAGGACGTTGGCTATTATTCTCAGATGGTAAACGGTATGGGCTCGGATTCCATGATATCCGTGGGAGCAAAAAATGCCTTACAGAGCGCAACGGACACAGGCTACGGTGATCAAATGGTGTCTCAGATGTTCTCATTTTTCAGTGACAAATATCAGAATTAATCATCATTTTGGGTAAGCAATCGATTTCTCTGTCGGCCGTCAGAGATAGTGTTTTAGATAGACAGAGCATCAGATAGATAGGGGCTTTTTCAGATGAGTGATTCAAAGCAAAAGCGATTTCGCAGTCAGGAATGGTTTGATAACCCGGATAATCCGGCTTTAACTTCCTTATACGTCGAACGTTATCAAAATCAAGGTTACACCCGGGAAGAGCTACAATCTGGGAGGCCCATGATCGGTATTGCCCAAACAGGCAGTGATCTTGCTCCTTGCAATAAAATACATGTGTTTTTGGCGGACAGGATCAAGGCCGGAATTCGAGAAGGGGGAGGTATTCCCATCGCTCTTTTCCAACGGTGATGTTCGCCCTTGCCACGGTAGCGCTAGTGGGGCCCTCCTTAACCACAGTGATTGCGGTGATCATCGTGACATCCATTCCAACTTATGGCCGCGTTGTTCGAACCCAAACGCTGACCATCAAGGCGAGTGAGTTTATCCTCGCAGAGCAGGTGATGGGGGTTTCAACTTTTCGAATACTCAGTCGACATATTCTACCCAATGTGATTGGTCCACTCATTATTCTGGCGTCTATGGATATTCCAACGGTGATTGCCTTGGAGGCTGGGCTCAGTTTTCTTGGCATGGGGGTCAAGCCGCCGACACCTTCATGGGGTAGCATCCTCAACGACGGGTACACGCTAATACGCAATACACCGTGGCCGATTATTGCTGGCAGCATCCCGCTGGTACTTATCACGCTGGGGTTTACATTTTTAGGTGAATCTCTGCGTGATTTAATCGACCCGAAACTGCGGAAAAATTTCTGATGACTCAGGAAACATCAGAAAATGTGTTGAGTGTCAGGAATCTTTCTGTTGACTATGCTACCGAACGGGGCAGTCTGAGCGCATTACGCCATGTCAACGTGGACGTACCTAAAGGGTCCATCGTGGGCGTTGTGGGTGAAAGCGGTTGCGGAAAATCCACACTGATTTCGTCCATTATCCGATTGCTAGCCGATAATGCCAATACTCCCAATGGCACTATCGATTTCGAAGGACGAGACTTACTCAGCCTGTCTCAGGATGAAATGCGTGGAATTCGTGGCAATCGCATGTCTATTGTATTTCAGGACCCAATGTCCACTTTGAACCCCGTGATTTCTATCGGGCGTCAAATGATCGACATCCAACACCGTAGCCACAAAACCAAAGCTGAAAAAAGACAACGTTCAATTGACATGCTGACCAGTGTGGGGATTCCTGATCCGACTAATCGTCTAGATCAATTTCCACACGAATTCTCTGGGGGAATGCAGCAACGGATTTCCATTGCCATGGCATTGCAGGCTGAACCCGCACTTCTCATCGCCGATGAACCTACCACCGCGTTAGATGCAACCCTTGAAGTCCAAATTATTCATTTATTGAAGTCGTTACAGGCAGACATCGGTTGTTCAATTTTGTTTATCTCTCACCATTTAGGCGTCATTGCAGAGCTTTGCGATTATGTGGTGGTGATGTACGCAGGAGAGGTGGTAGAACAGGGTACGGTGCGGGATATATTCCATCACCCGGCTCATCCTTACACCGCAATGCTGCTTAAATGTGACCCGGCCAGTATTTCCACGAAAACGAGATCGTTACCGACAATAAAAGGAGAGATCCCAGACCTCGTCACGTTACCTCAAGGTTGCGTATTCAAGAACCGATGTGATCGAGTCATGCAGCAATGTGACAGTAAAGTACCAATGTGGAGAGAAGTCAAAAATGCTCACTTCGTGAGCTGTCACTGGAATGCACCATGAGTAACATTCTGGAAGTTAATAACCTGAGGGTGCGTTTTCGCGTTATGTCCGCTTTGAAAGCTCGATACAAAGGCGTTACTGACCCCTTTATCGATGCAGTACGGGATGCTTCGTTTTCCATCAAGGAAGCTGAAACGTTCACGTTAGTGGGCGAAAGTGGTTCTGGAAAATCGACGTTGGCGTTGGCAGTGGCTGGACTGTTGCCAACTGCAGAAGGAACGATTAACTTTGCCGGTAAGGAAGTGACCACAATGGATAGATCCCAGATGCAGGAATATCGACGCAATATTTCATTTATCTGGCAGAACCCGACTGGCTCGCTTAGTCCACGACAGCGTGTCAGCGCGTTAATTACAGAACCCTATATTGTCCATGGTATGCGCGACCGAGATTTAAATGCTGAAGCTATCCGATTGTTAAAGATGGTTGGTTTATCGGCACACTTTGCTGATCGATATCCGCACCAGCTAAGCGGCGGTCAGGCACGTCGGGTGGGCGTTGCTAGGGCACTCGCATTGAATCCAAAGTTGATTATCGCCGACGAACCAACAGCGGGTCTGGATGTGTCTGTGCAAGGGGAGATTCTGAACCTATTGAATCGTTTGCAAGATGATCTGGGCGTCAGCATATTTGTGATTACACACAATCTGAATATCGTTAGACATATCTCTAATCGTACAGCTATCATGTACTTGGGTCGATTTGCTGAACAAGGTTTTACCGACGACATTTTTGAATCACCCCGACACCCCTATACACTGGCATTATTATCCGCTAATCCTAAACCGAATCCGGACGCAGACATGGAACGCATCGAGCTGAAAGGAGAAGTGCCCGGTTTGATGAATCGACCATCTGGCTGCGAGTTTCATACCCGCTGCCCTTTTAGTGCAGAGAATTGCACCGAAGTTGTTCCGCCCCAAATCGATGTAAGTGATCAACACACGCTGACCTGTCATTACCCCCGTCAGGAAAACAACACACTCTCGCCATGACAAAGTGGATTGATCATTTATGGATTCCAATGTCTGATGGAGTCAAATTAGGCGCAAGGCTCTGGTTGCCAGAGTCTGTGAATGATGAGGCCCTAAGCGATGGTTCTATGGAAGACAAAGCGGTGCCTGCCATACTGGAATATATTCCCTATCGAAAGGATGATTATTCCGCCATCAGAGACTCGTCGACCATCGCTTGGTTTGCGTCTCGTGGTTATGCCTGTTTACGGGTGGATATGCGTGGCTCTGGTAGTTCTGACGGCATCATGCTCGACGAGTATAGCAACCAGGAAATTGATGATGGAGTCGAGGTGATTAACTGGCTAGCACAGCAGGATTGGTGCAACGGTAAAGTGGCGACGATCGGTATTTCCTGGGGGGGCATTACAGGTTTACAAATGGCCCAGCGAGCTCCAAAGCCCTTGAAGACAGTGATTGCATTGGGAGCGACTGAATTTCGTTATTACGACGACGCTGGATACTATATGGGTTGCATGGTAGGTCAAACCATCGGGTGGGCTACCATGATGTTTGGTTATAACACGCGCCCACCGGATCCTGCATTACAAAAAGACAATTGGCGTTCGCTGTGGCTATCTCGTTTGAGCGAAACGCCGCATTACCTAGACCACTGGTTAACCCACCAGCGTGAGGATGATTACTGGTTACGAGGATCAGTGGGGGTCGACTACGATGCCATAAGAATCCCAGTGTATGCAGTGAGTGGTCACGCGGATTGCTGGCCAAACACCGTCCCCAGGTTGCTTGAAAACTTATCGTCTCCTACTCGAGGTTTGCAGGGTGCTTGGTGTCACCGCTATCCCCATCTCGGTGTGCCTGGACCAACGGTGAACTTTTTGGAAGATGCTGCGCGCTGGTTCGATCACTGGTTGAAGGGCGAAGACACCGGCATAATGGATGAATCAACCTACCAGGTCTTTATACAGGACAGTGTTAGACCCAAGCCGTTCTACGACCATAGACCGGGTAAGTGGGTTGGAGAGCCCTGCTGGCCATCGCCAAACATTGATATTCAAAGGTTTGATCTACGAACGCCGAATAATGACATTGGGCTTGGCCATTTTACAGCGGAGGCTGGGCAAGTGACTATTTGTTCGCCAAACAATACGGGCCTCGCGTCAGGGGAGTACATGCCTTGGTTTGCGTTTGGGCCGGCGGATGAATTAGCTGGTGACCAACAACAAGAAGATGCTGGGTCGTTGTTATTTGACTTCTCGATTGACGATGTTGATCTATGCATCCTTGGGAACCCAAAGGTAACGCTGAATCTAAAGTCGGATCAACCACAAGCGCTCATTGCCGTTCGACTGTGTGATGTATGGCCCAACGGTGACAGTACACTCATTACCCGTGGTATCCTGAATCTAAGTCAGCGCGATGGGAAACGAATTCCCTTGCGGTTAAGCCCGGGTAAAAATTACGACATTGAGGTGAGTCTCAACCACGTTGGCTATACCGTGCCATCCGGTCACACCTTGCGTGTTGCGCTATCGACCAGCTACTGGCCCATCGCATGGCCTTCTCCTATCAATGCAACACTCACGATTAATACCGATCATAGTGTGTTGAATCTACCTTTGCGGAATAAAGACGCGGTAGATGGAAGGACAACCAAGTTTGAAGAGTTCGTCCCCGTTGAGCCGTTGCCAACCACCCAGATAAGAGATTTCAATCAACAACGTACTTGTGAAATTGATGAAACCACGGGAGCACATGTTTTTGAAATCAATGCCGATAATGGTAAGACGCTATTCGAAAAGAGTGGCTTGGAAATGGCGTCGACAACATTACAACGCTATAGCATTAACGCGGATGACCCCACTTCAGCTAAAGCAGAGTATGAATGGGAGTGGGAATACAGTCGGGGAGAAAAATGGAACACCCAGACGTTTACTAAGACGGTCATGACCTGCGATGAAACCCACTTTTTCTTAGAGGCTCAGTCTATTGCATGGGAAAATGATAAAGAAGTGTTTAACAAACACTGGAAAAAAAAATATACCAGAGATCATTTTTAGCAAGAACCGTTTTGAACAATAACAATAGCAACAAAGGTTCCTTCGTGTTCATCTTTGACACTCAAAGAACCTTTGTGAAAAACAGGAAGATTTAACCTCTGCCAACGAAAGGCATTTTTGTCGCCATTACATTCATGAACAATACGTTTGCACTGAGCGGGAGCTCTGCCATGTGTAAAACGCTGGTGGCGACATGATCGACATCCATTAAGGGTTCACCAACCACATCGCCATTCGCCTGTTTCGCACCCACGCTTAATGGTTCTGCCATGTCGGTGTGTGCATTCCCGATATCGATCTGACCACAAGCAATGTCATAAGGTCGTCCATCTAACGCAAGACAACGAGTCAACCCAGTCATGGCATGTTTGCTCATGGTATAGGGCGTGCTGTTAGGACGGGGTACATGGGCGGAAATTGAACCATTGTTAATGATTCGGCCGCCTTGGGGCTGCTGTTTTTTCATCTCACCAAATGCCCGCCTTGCGCACAGGAAAGCGCCATTGATGTTGGTGTTCATTACCTGTTGCCATTGCTCCACAGTGAGCTCATCAATGTCTATTGGTGGAGATCCAATACCGGCATTATTGAATAACACGTCCACTCGGCCGAATTCTTCAATGGTGGCATCAAACAATCGATCCACATCACTCGGTATTCCCACGTCAGTTTGGACTGTTATTCCATTACCCACAGTGTGCCCAGCCGCGGTGAGGGCTGATGCCAGTGTCGATTCGGTTCGTCCACTGAAGACAACGTTATACCCTTGAGTTAAAAAAATATGCGCCACGGCTTTGCCAACACCGCTACCGGCACCTGTGATAACGGCAGTTTTAGTTTGATCAGTCATTTTGGAATTAAGTTGTGTATGTCAGATAATTTGAAGAAAGGCGCTGCCTAATTTTGTCGAGCCGTCTGAATGGCAGTCACGAATGCCTTCGCGGACTTTGTGATCTCTGCTAGCGTCTTGCCAGGCTGATATAGTGCGGATCCGATGCCGAACCCAGTGGCCCCCGCTTTATGGAATTCGCCAAGATTATCGGGAGACACCCCGCCTACCGGAAGCATTGTAACCGAAGGAGGTATCACCGCTCGTAGTGCTTTGACGATGTTTGGTGTGATCGATTCTGCGGGAAATAGTTTTAAGGCGTGGGCACCGGCTTTGATGGCGGCAAACGCTTCGGTGGGCGTCGCCACTCCGGGGCAGTAAATGACGGCATTTTTGGAGCAAGCCTCGGCGACTTCAATATCAAAATTCGGTGCAATAACGAGTTTACACCCCGCCTTAACGCAAGCATCGACGTCTGCTTCACAAAGCACAGTACCGGCACCAATTATCGCCCGGTCACCGAGCCGTTCCGACATGAGTTTCAAGGTTTTAAATGGGGTCGGCGAATTTAATGGCACTTCAATGATTTTAAAACCTTGCTCGATCAATGCATTGCCAACACCCACTGCTTCTTCTGGTTGTACTCCCCGGAGAATAGCAATCAATGGCATTTGCGCTATGGCGGTAGACCAGGTTATTTCCAACGTTGTCATTGTGTGTCGATTCTTATCTTGTGATGTTTCATTAAGCCGAGGTATTTATTGAAGCCGAAGTATTCATTGGTCCCAAACAAAATTCGGTAGCATGGAAATAATCTTCTTGAATCCAGGCACGACCGCATCTTCTAGGCCAATTTTTGCATTGATATCGAGCTGTGTGAAGGCGCTGAGATAGCGATGACACAGTGAAGCGGAACCAATCAGTGTAATGGCTTCCGTGGAATCTCCTTGGAGATTCAAAGCGGTTAATTCTGAGCCTTCACGAATCTCATTACCAATGAGTAATCCCGATAGATAGGAAAATACCGAGCTTGCCGGGAGCTGTTTCAGCAATATCCCTGCGCGACAGGTAAACAGCTCTCGAATAATATGTCGACTGTGAAACCCTCTTTGCACTCCCTCTGCGAATGCGTCTTCCTCCCATGATTCATCGGTGTATAAGTTACCGATGAGGGTATGTTTGAGAAGCACATCAAATAACTCTCCTGTGGCGATGGTGTGAAACTCCACTATTTCTCCGCTGTCGATGGTCGCCCATTTGGAATGCGTTCCGGGCATGACGGCAAGCCGGGTGGGTTGGACTGATTCAGCGCCAAATAATTGGATCTCTTCGCCTCGCATAACGTCTAGAGGGTTTTGTTGACAAAGTCCTGGTAGGAAAATGAGTTCAATGCCCTTGATCGATTTCCTAACCGCCGAGCGCAAAACCAATTCTAAATTAGCGGGACATTCCACATAAGGGGTTTCTGTCCAGCCATTTCGACTGGTAATCATTCCTGACAATAGAACTTGATCACCCGGATGTAACCACTCGGCAATTTGCTCGAACAACGCTGCCTCAAAGTTCCCATTCGCAATAAACTTAATGCCAATGTCGGCACTAATTGACTCGACAACTTCTGCGCTGCGATCAAATTGATAAGCGCGAAAGGAACTGGAACCCCAGTCAATACCTGCTCTAATCACGAAACTGGTTTACTAAGCAGCGCCAAATGCAATTTGAACTTTAATCGCCTGACTTCGATCTCCCGCTAATTCGAAAGCTGACAACGCGTTTTCCATCGAAATTCTTGCGCTTAACAGGGGACTGACGTCAATTTCCCCGGTGCAAATGAGCTTGGCCGCCCATTCAAATTCCTGGTGAAAACGAAATGAACCTAGCATCTGAATCTCCTTGGCAACGCAAAGATTCATCGGTAATGTAATATCCCCGCCAAGCCCAAGTTGGGTCAGAATGCCGCCGGGTTTCAATACCGCAATGGCGCTATGCACCGCAGCTTCAATTCCCGATGCTTCGAAAGCAACATCGAAATAACCTTTGTCTTTCTGATAATCCTGAAGATGTTTAGCATTTGTAAGAACATTAATAGTGTCACTAGCCCCTACTTTTTGGGCCGTATTTAACACGAAATCCGATACATCCGCTGCAACCACTTCCATGGCTCCGGCGTGTCGTGCTGCCATTAAAGTGAGTAAGCCGATAGGGCCACAACCAGAGACGAAGACGCGCTTGCCCGCCAAGCCACCGCATGCATTAGCGGCGCGATTGACCGCATGAAGTGCGACGGCCAGCGGTTCGGCAAAGGCCGCATGATGTAGGTCTGTGTTCTTTGTCAGTGAAACACATTGACGTGCTTCACAGATCAAGTGTTCACAAAAAGCTCCCTGAACATGGGGAAACCGCATGGCTGAACCGTAAAAACGCATATCAAGGCACTGATTAAATTCTTCCCTACGACAATACTGGCAGTCTAGACAGGGCAAACTTGGGTTGATGGTCACGGGTTCGCCCACGGATAATCCCGTTACATTTCCCCCGATTGCCGCAATCTCTCCGGCGACCTCGTGCCCCGGAATCATGGGTTGTTTTAACCGGATAGCACCAAAGCCGCCGTTCTTATAGTAGTGTAAGTCAGAGCCGCAGACGCCGCCCGCTCGGATATTGACAGCAACCTGATCAGGACCGGGAGAAGAAACTTCCTGACTTTCTATTCGTAGGTCAAGTGGAGCATGAATAACCAAGGCGCGCATAAATGATTTCAACGATTGTGGTAAAGTCATTTGATTAAATCGCCAAAGCAATGCAAATGCAAGTACAAGTGAACATACAAAGACGGGCGCAATGCTAAGGAACCTCTGACACATCAGTCGTAACGCTTTTTGATCATCACTATCGCCTAAGGAAAAACTCTATGTCGTCTCAGCTTTTCGATCTTACTCATCGACGCGCACTAATTACCGGATCAACCCAAGGAATTGGGTTTACCTTAGCTGTGGGTTTAGCTCGAGCCGGCGCTAGGCCCATTATCAATGGCCGCAGCGCTGAGCGTGTTGCGGAAGCAGCCGGGCAGATAAGGGGCATGGGATTTGACTGTGATGAGATGCCATTTGACGTCACAGATAGACCGGCGACGGCGGCGGCAATTGACCGTATTGAATCGGATATTGGTCCTATCGACATATTAGTCAATAATGCAGGCAAGCAGGATCGAGAAACCCTAGAAAACTTCAAAGACGATAATTGGGATCAACTTATGGACCTGAATGTCAACAGCGTGTTTGTTGTTAGTCGATCTGTGGCTAAGTATATGATTGAGCGAAAAAAGGGAAAGATAATTAATATTTGCTCGATTCAGGCGGCGCTGGCTCGACCTTCCATTGCACCTTATACGGCGTCCAAAGGAGCGGTGGCGAATCTCACCAAAGGGATGTGTGCAGATTGGGCGAAATACAATATTCAATCCAATGGATTGGCGCCGGGCTATTTTGAAACCGAGCTAACTAAGAACTTGGTTGAGGATGAAACGTTCAACGCTTGGTTGTGCAATCGAACCCCCGCTGGGCGTTGGGGGCAACTTGATGAGCTTGCTGGGGCCGCGGTATTTCTAGCTTCTGATGCTTCCAGTTTTATCAATGGCCATATCTTGTACATTGATGGCGGTATGGGAGCCTGCGTTTAGGTTGCGCTTGGATTCCAACTTTCGTCTAAATCATAATCTGAATGTGACTTTTAACTGCTTTTTAACCACTCTTTTTAATCCGACTTAAAATTGAATATGACTGAAAAAGATCATGTGTTGCTGGTATCCCAGAACATTGAAGACCACCTTGATGAATTTGGTGGACGTTGTGAATTTCATCGTTACTATAATGCCCAAGACAAAGAAGCGTTGCTCGACGAGGTGGGCAGTAAAATCCGTATTGTTGGTACCAATGGACACGACGGATGCTCAAGGGAAATGATGGATAAGCTACCTAATCTGGAAATGATTGGGTGTTATGGTGTTGGTTATGACGCTATTGATATTGATGCCGCCCGTGAAAAGGGCGTCCGGGTGACCAATACGCCGGATGTGTTAAGTGATGCGGTGGCGGAGCTTGCTGTGGGATTGATGATCGCTTTAGCGAGGCAGATTCCTCAGTCTGATCGTTTCGTCCGGGATGGGAAATGGACGCCTGCCAACGGTTATCCTCTCACCACGGAACTGACCGGGCGCACCGTGGGAATTTTGGGCTTAGGACGTATCGGGCAGGAAATAGCCAACCGTCTTCAGGCCATGAAGATGCGGGTTATTTATCACGGAAGGAATCAACAACTCGATAAACCTTATGTCTACTATGATGATCTTGAAGCAATGGCAAGAGATTCAGATTGGTTAGTGGTGATCATGCCCGGAGGACCGGGTACCAGCGGGATTGTCTCAGAATCGGTGATGCGCGCCCTAGGATCAAACGGCAATCTCGTTAATGTGGGCCGCGGACCTTTGGTTGACGAAGCCGCATTGGTCAAATTGCTTGAAAGTGGTGACTTAGGTGGCGCCGCTTTGGATGTCTTTGCCAAAGAACCGTCGATTCCCGATGCTCTCATCAATATGCACAATGTGGTGCTATCACCCCATGCCGCGTCAGCCACCGTGAAAACCCGACTGGCGATGGGTAGTCTGGTGATCGCTAATATCCTTGCTCACCTAAATGGCAGGCCGTTGATAACACAAGTCGCCTAATCGACGGCTTTGTTTGCCATGTTCTAGCGCTTCATTAACGCTAGCGATTTTGTATCTAGGGGAAGTGCTAGAGCATGGTAGTTTGTTTTTCAGCGGATATAGTGGGTTGTAACGTAGTCGTAGAAATTCTTATTACATCACAGCACCAATCTGCCAAGGCACGAACTCCAAGTCACCTAGGCCTTGCGCTTCGCTTAATGATGGCCTTCCAGAGGCCACATTCACCAGTAAATCCAAAATCGCTTCACCCACTTCCGCCACTGATTTATCGCCGTCGAGAATAACACCGGCGTTCACGTCCATGTCTTCTTGCATCCTTTGATACATGGCGGTATTGGTGGCGATTTTGATGGCAGGTGCGGGCTTCGAACCATAGACGCTACCTCGCCCTGTGGTAAATGCGACGATGTTACAGCCTGATGCGATTTGTCCTGTAATCGAAGCGGGGTCGTAGCCCGGGCTGTCCATCATTACAAAACCTTTGCAGGTAATTGGTTCGCCATAACGCAAGACATCTTCCATGGGTAAGGTGCCACTTTTAGCCACAGCACCAAGGGATTTCTCTAAAATAGTGGTTAACCCTCCTCGTTTGTTGCCGGGGGAGGGGTTGTTATCCATGGAGCCGTGGTTCCTCGCGGTATAATCTTCCCACCAATGCAGCCGCTGTATCAGTTTATCCGCAACTTCAGCGCTTCTCGCTCTACGGGTAAGCAAATGTTCCGCTCCATAGACTTCCGGCGTTTCCGCTAATACAGCGGTTCCGCCATGGCGAATCAGCAAATCTGAAGCATGCCCTAAAGCAGGGTTCGCGGTGATGCCGGACCATGCGTCGGATCCGCCGCATTGCAACCCCAACGTGAGAGCAGAGATTGAATGTGGGCTGCGCTGCGCCTCATTGACTCGGGGCAACATTTCTTCAATCACTGCAATGCCTGCATTAATGGTTTTTCGTAACCCCCCCATGTCTTGGATATTCATCACCCTAAAGCGGTCATTCTGGACAATGCCGTAGGCTTCTATCAACGCATCGGTTTGGTAACTCTCGCAACCAAGGCCCACCAGAAGAATGCCACCACAATTCGCGTGACTGGCGTATCCCCACAAGACGCGTTGCAAATTGGCATAACCGTCACCGTTAGGGTCCATGGCGCATCCAGTGCCATGAACGAAGGCGGCGACGCCGTCCACATTGGGATAACCTGCGAGTGCATTACCTCTAAAATGATCCGCAATCAAGCGAGCAGCGCTGGCTGAACAATTGACACTGGTGAGTACGGCGATAAAGTTTCGTGTCCCGACCTTGCCATTTTCCCGTAAGTAACCATCGAACGTGCGTGGCTCAACGGCTGGAAAACCATCGGTGGATAATACAGATTGGCCGATTTGATGCTCCGCATTAGATGCCCGGAACTGGAGATTGTGTATGTGTACGTGCTGACCTTTGGAAATGTCGGTATTGGCGTATCCAATTACTTGGCCGTATTTCCTGACTTCAGTACCAAATGGAATGCTTTTAATGGCAACTTTGTGGCCAGATGGCACCGCATCTAGCACATCGATGCCATCAATCCGGCTACCCAATCCCAGCGATTGGGTGGCGATAACAACGTTGTCTTTGGGGTGCAGTTTGACGAACAAAACTTGTTTAGGGGGCATGGTGCTGGAGTCTATTGGCGTATGTTGGTGTCGGTGTTTGTCGGCGAGAGTCGATTAATGGTCATTTTTTATTGTATTATGCATTGCACGAAATCTCCTTACTTGCTGGCAAAAATCCTACCTGAATGACAACAACATCGCAAAAAAAACGAACTATTATTGTCATGGGGGTGTGTGGCTGCGGCAAAACGACTTTCGGAAGAAGACTAGCAATCCAGTTAGGCGCACTTTTTATTGAAGGTGATGAGTTACATCCCGCAGTTAACATCGAAAAAATGTCCAATGGTGTGCCTCTGGCCGATGAAGACCGCTTTCCTTGGCTTGAAATCATACGAAAACATTGCGATGACGCATTCAAAGATGCACACATTGAAACCGTTGTTGTTGCGTGTTCAGCGTTGAAAAAGAGCTATCGTCGTTTACTAAGGGAAAACACCGCGGAGACTTGGTTTGTCCACCTAAAAGGCGATGAAAAAACCATCGCTTCAAGGATGGCTGAACGCGATGGCCACTTTATGCCGAATTCGCTGATCGAAAGTCAATTCGCTACGCTGGAAGATCCTTTATTGGAGCCGAATGCCATCGAGTTAGACATTCGTGAAGATGGAGCTGAGCTTTGCCGTCAGGTAGAGCAGGTTCTCGATATTGATGGAGTGACTTTTTCCTCGGACGTGGATTTTCGTTTGAATCCGCATTTAGGACTGATTGGATTGGGTGTTATGGGCCAAAACCTCGCATTTAACATTGCGGATAAAGGATATGCCTTACACAGTTGGGACGTTGATGAAAGCCGTCGTCGGGCGTACTGTGAAAGTGTATCTCCTATCAGCCCAGATTCCATCAGTTCAGGCCTAAATAAGGTGGCTACGGATCAGGGCAAATCGGTAAAGTGCCATGATTCCATGGAGGAGTTGGTTAGCAATACGGTCTCACCGAGAAGCATTTTACTGATGATCAAAGCAGGTAAAGCGGTGGACGATGTGATGCAGCGACTGTTGCCCCTGTTAGATCGCGGTGACGTGGTTGTTGATCTCGGTAACAGTCACTATAAAGACACAGACAGGCGTTGTGAGCTTGCTGGTAATCACGGCGTTCGGTTTGTGGGATGCGGCATTTCTGGTGGCTCAGAGGGAGCCAGATGGGGGGCCCTCACTGATGCCTGGGGGGATCAGGTTGCCGCTCGGATGTTGCGAGGCCTATTTGCTGACGTCGCGGCTTCATACGGAGGTGAACCTTGTGTGGCATGGATCGGCCCTGCAGGTGCAGGTCACTTTGTGAAAATGGTTCACAACGGCATCGAGTATGCGGATATGCAGTTGATCTCGGAAGCCTACCATCTGATGCGGAAGGGTCTTGGCATGGAATCTGCGGAAATAGCCGCTACGTTTTCCCGGTGGAACCGGGGACCCTTGGAAAGTTATCTCATTCAAGCCACCGCGAAAATCTTTACTGCGAAAGAACCCGATGGGACCGCATTGGTTGAACGCATTTTGGATCGCGCCGGACAGAAAGGAACCGGGAGCTGGGCGGTGGAGGCGTCGCTGGAAAGTGGAGTACCCGCTACCCAGATCAGCGATGCGGTATTTGCCAGAATTATCTCTTCGCTTAAAACCGATCGTCAGCGGTATGCGAAACTGTACGAGTTAGATCGTGATACCTTATTGGGGTCTGAGTTATCGGAGACTGGGTTGTCGGAAACTGCGAAAAAGCAGTTTATTGATGAGCTGGAGTTGGGTCTATATTGCGCTAAAGTGATTAGTTATATTCAGGGATTTATGTTGATGGCTAATGTCTCTAAACAACGGGATTGGAATCTGAATTTCATGAAGATTGCATCGATATGGCGGGCTGGTTGTATCATACGAGGCGGTTTGTTACACGATATTGTGGACGCCTATCGCCAAAATATGAATGAGAACACAAACACGAATCTCCTTGAAGCACTAAAGTTTCAACAGGTACTGCGTGATCATCAAGGTGCGATGAGAGAGGTGGTCAAGTTTGGTGTGGGTCGTGGTATACCTCTGCCTAATTTTGTTGGCGCTCTGACATTTTTCGATAGCATCAGGACGGCTTCTTTACCTGCTAATTTGATTCAGGCACAAAGGGATTATTTTGGTGCGCATACCTTCGAACGTACTGATCAGCCCGAAGGGCAGTTTTTTCATGCAAATTGGGATGAATTAATCCAAGAATCGAATCTGTAATTAAACATCGAAGGCCAATAAACAGCCGGTAAATAGTCGATAAGTAGTCAATCAATAGAGAGTGAAAAGATGAAGTTAATTCGTTTTGGAGAAGTTGGAAAGGAAAAACCCGGGGTGTTGGATTTAGATGGGAATCTCAGGGACTTGTCTGGGGAAATTTCGGATATTAATGGAGAAAGCCTCAGTACAGATAGTCTCAAGAAACTGAGCTCATTGGATTTAAACGCATTGCCTCTGGTTGTCGGGTCTCCACGGCTGGGTGCCTGTATTGCGACCCCTGGTAAGTTCGTCGCCATCGGCCTAAATTATTCAGATCACGCTCGGGAAACGGGCTCTCCAATTCCTGAAGAGCCTGTGGTGTTTTATAAAACAGACACCTGCATCTGCGGTCCCAATGATGATGTGATTCAACCTTTAGGCTCAACTAAGCTCGATTGGGAAGTGGAAATCGCTATCATTATGGGGGGGGTGGCTAGGAATGTCAGTGAAAGTGATGCGAATTCGTTGATCGCGGGATATTGTGTGGTGAATGATGTGTCTGAAAGAGCATTTCAAATCGATCGTGGCGGTAGCCAGTGGAGTAAAGGAAAAGGGTGCGATACCTTTGGTCCTTTGGGCCCTTGGATGGTCACTAAAGATGAAATAGAAGATGTGCAGAATCTTGACATGTGGCTGGAGGTCAATGGTAAGCGGATGCAAACAGGTAATACTCAAACCATGATCTTCAACTGTGACTATCTGGTGAGTTATTTAAGTGATTTTATGACGTTAATGCCTGGGGACATTATCACCACGGGCACCCCACCGGGTGTGGGGCTGGGGATGAAACCGCAAACTTGGCTGCAACCCGGTGATATCATGAAGCTAGGTATTGAAGGACTCGGAGAACAACAACAAACCGTGGTTTCTTTCCCCGGCTAGATTCAGGTATTCACTATGCAAAATCAACAAACCTTTTTGGTAACGGGCGCCATGGGTTGCCTTGGTAGTTGGGTTCTACGCAATCTCCTAGATCAGGGCGCGAGGGTGGTGGCCGCCGACTTAGCAACGGAGCCGTCAAGGGCGAGGTTATTGATGACCGACGCTGAAATAGCAGACATCAATTGGGTGTCCATGGATGTGACTGACGCAAAAGCAGTGGATGACATTGTCGCCAGTAACGACGTTTCTCACATCGTGCACCTTGCTGGACTGCAGATTCCTTTTTGTAAGGCGAATCCTTCCACGGGTGCGGCAGTGAATGTCGTTGGAACCGTGAATATTCTGGAGGCGGCGAGAAAAAACAACGTTAAGGGGTTGTGTTATGCCAGCTCTTTAGCGGCGTTTGGCCCCGAAGCGAACTACCCAGAACGACCGATAAAAGATGATGCCCCGTTGATTCCCTCCTCGCTCTATGGGGTTTACAAAGCGGCAAACGAAGGCACAGCGAAAGTGTATTGGCAGGATTATCAACTAGGGAGCGTTGGACTTCGTCCTTATATCGTTTACGGTGTGGCGCGAGATCAAGGATTGACCTCAGACATTGCCAAGGCGATTCTGGCCACTGCGGCGAATAAGCCATTCCACATCCGTTTCGACGGCCCTGTTGCCTTGCAGCACGCTAACGACACCGCACAAATTTTTATCCGCTCAGCTCAGGCGGAATATCAAGGGGCTGCTGCTTGTAATTTACGAGGCGATGTTATCGAGGTCGCCACTTTTTTGTCCCTACTCGATGAGTTATTTCCAGAGAACCAGGTGACGCTTAAGACGAATGCGCCTTTGCCTTATCCCTCGGATCTTGATGATTCTGGGCTGCGGCGTATATTAGGCGACGTCCCTTTTACCCCTCTTCGAACTGCCATCGTGGCGGATGTGCAACGTTTCAAAACACTCATTGAAGCCGGCAAGGTTGATCTGGAGCAGCTGAATAAGTAAGGCGGCTTTTTCGCTGCCACACTGGTGATTTTTGCATATCCGATGAACGTTGGTTTCTTCAAAAATTGCCAGTTACGCCATTTTCCATTTAGCCGTTTGAGTTTTGGCGTTAAGGTCATTGAATGATGAAAACATGCCGAATTCATATTTATTCTCGGACAACGAGTTCGGTGTGTTCCCGAACCCCGAGTTATCGTCCACTCAGTCCCCCATCCCGGCTAGTCATTAACCCATGCTGACCACGAGTGAACACACCAAATTTGCGACTCTGTTCTTTGTTCAGAACTTGCCCCGAGGTTTGTTGTTATCGGTCATTCCCATTTCTGCATTGTCCATTTTGGGTGACGCTCAACGAATCAGCACGTTGTTTTTTGTGGTTAGCCTCGGTGGTATCTTGGCTGCGTTGGGAATGCCGATGATTATCCGCACAGTGGGGAACTACCGGGCCTTTTTGCTGAGTGGTGCAATGATGCTGTTGTCTTTGGCTTTGCTCTCTATTAGCGATCCATTTTATTTCTCAGCGGGCCTGTTCTGCCATATTTTTTCTATTGCCTCAGTGGATGTTTCCCTTACGTTGTATATGTTAGCAAGAGTCCCTCGCAGCGAATTAACGAAATTTGATCCCCTGCGTGCCTGTTTCACCGTACTCGCATTGACCATTGGTCCATTTTCCGGGATGTGGCTGGCGGCAAACATCTCACATCAAGCTCCATTTATCTTGAGCGCCTGCTTCGTTTTACTCTCCATTACTTATTTCAGAAAACTTAAATTACATCAGGTCGTTATTCCAAAGTCCGATTCTCTGAATGAGAATCCATATCGTTATTTATTGGCGTTCATGAAACAACCAAGACTCCGGCTGGCTTATGGGCTTGTCTGTGCTAGGTCAAGTTGGTGGCTCATGTTCGTCGTCTATACCCCCATCTACATCGTGCAAATAGGGTTAGGGGAGTTGGTCGCTGCCGCTGCTGTTTCTCTTGGGAGTGCGTGGACCCTGTCCGTGCCTTTTTGGGGGTGGGTGGGTCGAAAATACGGTGTGCGCACCGTGTTAATGTCTGGTTTCATTAGTGCTAGCATGCTGACGATGCTCGTTTTTAGCTTCAGTTCACTCCCCACCATTACCGTTGTCTTGCTCATTTTTAGCGCATTGGGCACGACCATGTTAGACGGCGTCGCCAACGTTTTGTTTTATCGGGCTGTGAAAAGAAAAGAACGATCCGAAATGTCCGCCGTATTCGTGACCTATCGAGACGTCGGTAATCTGGCCGCCCCCGGTCTGTTCGCAGTACTACTGAAATTTTTCGCGTTGCCAGTTGTTTTCTTCAGCGCGTCGGTGTGGATGTTGGTCGGCGCTTGGCATTGTCGATACATCCCAAAGCAAATGAAATAGACGTACTTTCTTCGAGACCTAACGTTAGAGGACTTCTGAGTCAGTCAGTTAATGGGCGCGGGTCCTGATTTACTCCTTGAACTTAAAATTGTTTGGAAGATTCAAGGGCTGATAACCAATATCCGACTGGATGCGAGTTTCCACGCTTGGATGGATGTACGAGTATTCAGGAATCTTGCGTTTGGCTTTTGGTAAGAGTGACCAAGGGGTTTTGCGGGATTCATGGTCTGTTAATCGCGAGGAATAATACCATTTCCCTAAAGCCTGAAAAGCGCTCCTATTGTCAATGCTAAAGACGCAGGATGTGGGATGCGGTGGCGAACACCGTTAGTTTTCTTAGGCAAGAAAATCCTAATTTCGTATTCTCGCTATTTAGACAAATGGGCGTCGTTTATTCTGGCGAAAAGCGGAGGAGAGAGAACTAAAATAGAGGGGTCGGTGGTGTCACCGGAAAAATTACCAAAGATCTGGAGTCGATTGTAGACGGCTTCCAGAGACTTCCAAAAATCGCTAGCCTAATTTGTAGAAGTTCAGACTTGAGCTGACAGTTACCCGTTTATCAGTAGCTGTCTGTCAGATAGAGTTTAGTTTACAAACTTTTCTTTCCAGATCGCTTTACCGTCGATGAGTGTTTCCATCGGCGTT
>WLWI01000672.1_pt1 | contig 30672 bp, 16 predicted proteins | sample 6701501 | NCBI WGS metagenome assembly WLWI01 (sample SAMN12718690, study PRJNA515312) | sponge metagenome | isolation source: marine sponge | host: Mycale hentscheli | place: New Zealand: South Island, Marlborough, Capsize Point | collected 2014-11-01 | reverse complement strand
AGCCTGTATCGCCGACCATAAAATCAATCGGATCGACGAACTGCTCCCCTGGCGTTACGCTCAAACCTGAGCGTAACAGTCCAACGTCATCATAGGCAGGGCTGCTTTACCGGACGCTCACGTAGATATCCCCAAACTCTTTATCGCTCTTCTTCGGCGGATAAACAAAGTCCCGAGGGTAAATTATCCAATTTTTTTGCACTGTTTGTCTGTCACTGTTCTTTTCGGTGAAGAGGACACTATGGCCGGCGTAGTACAGGTAAACGATGGGTGCGCCACCATCCTTGCTTCGTTTTGCGACCCGATCGATGAAATTGTCGAGTTTCTTGAGCTTTTGGGCTCCTGGACTTATGACGCGGCCCAAATCTTCGAGTTCATCCTCATGCTTACTTTCTCCGGTGAGAAACAGCGTCGTGTTTTCACGGGGTACGCCAAATTTCCGGGCTATCGTGTGTGCGGCGCGGATTGCCGAACGTTCCGCGTATTCGACATTTATATAGTTTTCATATTCTTGGATCCCAAAGGCGAGAATGAAAAGATCCGGGTTGTTTCGTGTGGCCTCGAGCATGCTGGCGAGCGCTTCTCGGAGTTTCAGGTCCGGCTCCTGACCGAGCTTCGGCAGCGAAGCGACGTCCGGGGGGGGCATGGGGCGAGCCACGACGGGCGGCGGCGGCATCCTTGGCCTTCTGGGCTCCGGTCTTGACGGTGTACTAATTTCGGTCTCGCGACCTTCCGAATCGAATCGGCGGCCGTCGGCGAGCGTGATGTGCGATTTCTTAATTGCGGCGTCCCTGAAATCCGGAGAGATTTCGATCACGGCTGCGGGTACGGCGTTCCGCAACTCTTTTCCGAACGCTTCGCGTCTGGCGCCGTCAGCGCCGAAATTTTTCCGGATTTCGATGCGAGGGGCCGGAAATTTTCCAGCCAGTGGGCGTAGCTCGATGGTGTACGTATCGTTTGCGTCGCGTGAAACTTCGTGCGCCAGCCCTCCAAAAACGTGGTCCATTGCGTTGGCGTAGCTACGGATCGCACTTTCGTTCTGGCGTTCTTTATAGGCGTCGGAATCCTCGCCGGGTCGTTTTCCGACATTTTCCCCTTTCAGGAGAAACTCAGCATATATTGGAACCTGTTTCAGCAGGGCGAGGTTCGGCTTAGAAATCGTCCAGGTATTCCATACGCGTGCGGTTCCCGACGTATCGGCTGTGGCCAGTTTTGAGCCATTTCCCGAAAAGGCGACCGATGTAGGCGTTCCAGCAAGTTTTAAAAGCGGCCGCCTCGCCCAGTTCTCAGGCGGGGTCGGTTCGCCATCATGCCAGGTATCCAGCAGGACGAGGCCGGTCTGTTCCGCGCCGACGAGCAGCCAGCGACCGATTCTTGGAGAAAATCTCAAGATTGACGCTTCGCCGATGTCGGTTTTCTTCGACCCGGTCCGGCGGCCTTTGGAGTCCCAAATCGTCAACCGGCCGGTATGGTCGATCGCCGTAATTCGCTCATCGTCCGGCGAGATCGCAATTTGCGGGACCGGTCCAATGTGGTCCAGCAATGTGGCTGCCCCGGTTGCGTCGCCTTCACGCCAGAGGCGGACGGTTCCGGCGTCGTTTCCGGTCAGGAAATAGCTCGCATCGCTAGCCATTGCGAGCAGATGTACGTGCGGCTCGAGAACGTAACGGTGCAAATTCTTGAAATCGACTCCAAGAACATGAACCTTCCCCGTTCGGGTCGCTACGAGGAGCTTTCTGCCATCTTGCGAAAATAGAATGCGTTTTATCTCATCGGATTTTTCCAAGCGATGCTGGCGATAGGCGTTCTTCGATCCGGTAAAGTCGTTCCAAATGCGGATTTGGCCCGTCTCGTCGCCCGTTGCGACTAGTTCTTCTGTGGGAGAGACCGCCACGGCTATCACCGGGCGGCCTTCGTGATGGAGTTCTTGAGGACGTGGAGATGCCTTTGCGGGCCATACCAGCGCGCGTTTTGGCGTCTGCGCGACGACCCACAAGCCACTTGGCGAGATCCACAGACCTGTGGTCGCGAGACCGTCATAAATTTGTTTTGGCTCGCTGTCAGCAGTCAGGTCGAGCAATCGAATATTATTGTCATCGGCAAAAACGAGTTTGCCTCCATCCCTGGAAATGTCGATATGATAGATCGGTTGGTTGTTCGTAAATTCGTTTCTCGCACGCTTGGAACTGCGTGCGGAATCCCATTGAACAAGAAGTTTGGGCTTAGGCGGATTCGGCTTCAGCTGTGCCGACTTCGGGGATATCGGGTTCAATATTCTTGGGATTTGGGTTGCTGGCTTATATGCTGGCGGCTTCCGTTCTATCGGGGTTCGTCGTGGCATCTCCCGACCGCTGGCGGAACCTTTTTTCCCCGGCTTGCTCAAGGTGGGCGCCGACGGGGTACTTTTTTTCGTTGAACCAGACCCACCCATCGACGGCACCTTTTTCGGCGTATCGGCCATCGACCCCGTTGTCGGCGTTGCCGTATTTTTCGTTTCATTATCTTCCGAGGCGCCGGCGCCCGAATGTGCGGTCACGACGCGGTTTTCCCCGCAGCGTTCTGGGTTCGGATTCCCAGTTACCTTGCCGACAGAGCAGCTTAGTTCATTGTAGCGGGCGCAGCCGGCAACCAGTGCGACTGAAATTGCAATTGCCGCCATTGACCGTATTTTCGGCCTTGGACCTGACTTGAACGTCATACTAGTAACCCATCCGCTTCTCTTCCAATCATGAGCTTAAATTACGTTCGAAATTCTCTCAACCGTAGATTAAGCCGCTGCCGCTCCTTGCGCCGACCGGTCGTTAGCCACTGCAAGTGTCGGTCCCTCGGCTTTATGCGAAGAACTGAAAAATTCCCTTCCGTTAATTGCCGTGGAGACGATAGGGGAGAACCTTCATAGAGATCGCCTCCCTGCCCAAGGAATCTATCTTTGCCGCCACCATGTTGAAGAATGTGGGAAAGCTGACGCCGGTTTGGTAATCGTCGCCCGCTTCCATGCATATCTTTACGTTTTCGGTAAGGCGAGATTTGCCGCTGCAATGGAGCTCGGATCGCGACCTCTGAATTCCGTTGCGACAAGGCGATAGATCGATGATCGAATCGGATTGGCAGAAGTTGTCCGCACGCAATCGCAGCGTTTTATTCAGACAGGTCGTCAATTCCCGGTAGGAATCGCCTTTGCAGTTGACGTTTCTTTCGACATCCAAATTCAGAGAGCTGTTGCTCGCGAGAACAAAGAGAGCCCCGAAATCCTTCGTTTCGTCGCGATTAAGGAAGAACGAGATGCGTTCGTTCTCGTTCTTCGGGATGCTCAATAAGTCCCCTGGAGCGAGCTGGTAATCCAAAATATCCGATGGTAGCAGCCGAGTGATTCGATCATCCGACCACCAGGCGAATATCGAAATATACACCTCTCGATCATGAGTATTGCGAATACCGAACGTCACGCTATCGCAGTTTCGCGCCACCTGTTCCCCACCTTGCGGGCAGGTCTGGTAATCTTCCGTCCAGTCAAGGACCTTTATGCGTTGCTTGCCCAGCTTTTTCACGTTCCCACTGAGTGCGAGGCTGATCTTTTCGACACCGGATTTAATGCCCTTCTCCTTCTCCTTCTCTTTCTCATTCGCGACAACCGCCAACTCAAAAACCTTGTACGCTCTTTCGGCATCCTTAATCGAGACGACGCTGGCTGGAAGGGATTCGCCGAAGCGCTCGCAGGCGTCACTGTCATTCGGAGTTTGGCAATATAGGGACTCTTCGATGAGTCTGGCGCGAGCAAGGGCCTTGGCGGCCCTTTCGAGCGAAGCGCCCTGGAAGTATTCTGAGCTGTATGCTGCGGCCTTGGCGAACTCAAATTTTCTGGGCTCGGGATCGCACCTTGTGAGGTCTATTGTGTCTGTACGGATCCGTATAGTCACGCTACTCAGATAGTCGGATTTGCGATCCTGTCGGAGCTGGTGTATGTCAAGCCTAATTCTTACATGATCTGAAGACTCAAAGTCTGATGGCGCAATCAGTTTTCCCGAAATGAGATAATTTGTCGAAGCCTTAACCAGAATTGGATCGCGTTCGCTGTTGAGTCTTTCCCTAAGTTGTTCGGCAAAGTCTGTCGCAATCTCTTTGCCGCATGCGACATTAATTCCATTCCTTCGATCGTCCCGGATAATCTCACCGACAATAAAATCCTTGAAGTCGGGAAACAGATCCTTTTGCTCTACAAGAGTTTCGACTTCACGTCGAATTGCCTCGGCCCTTCCCAACGGCTTTTCGAGGTACGCGTTAAAGTCAAATTTCACGCCTGGCAGCTTTGTCACCCGTTCGGACATAACAAGAATAGAGAAGTCCAAATTCCCAGCTCTGCTATCGTAATTTAATAAAAAATCGGATTGAGTACCTCGCTCGAAGTTGCCGTTTTCGAGGATCTCCTTGCAATTACCCTTCCACTTGCAAACCCTTTCCAGGGTCTCTAAATCCATTGGGATGAGTTCCACGCATTGCGAAACGCGTCCAGCGAAGAAATTTCCGACATCGTCGATAACCTCGTCGCGATGAATATCTCTTGGAGATTTTTTCTTTGGCATAGGAAATATGGCGAAATGCGTTATTGGTTTGAGCCCTTCTCGCACTTTGTTTTCGAGCCTTTCCCGTACCTTGTTTTTGAGCTTTCCCCGAACTTTGTTGTAGAGCCTGCAACCGGCTTGTTCCGGGCTGTCGTGTTCACCCTTCTCAATGCACATAGCTTTCGGAAACGATTTTGCCGGTTCACATACCTTGCCGGCCTCTTCCGTTACAGGAGGCGCAGGTGCCGTACAGGCTGCAATAGTGAGGCATATAACGAGACTCGGTAGGCGACGAACAACGCTCTTCGGCACAAGCGATGCGCCAGCGTCGCTTCGAAAGATCGACCAGCAAAGCATCGGCATCTCGTTCACCTCTCCGCCCTCTTCGCTGCAACAGACAAGGCTTCATCCAGGGAGCGTCTGAATTTATCGGTAGAACCGGGAGCGTTTCCGATCTTTGCGCTGGGATTCAAAAGGCTTTTGATCTTGGATGCTATAATTCGATTTTCATTCTTATAAAACCGGCTGGTATCGACCGAGAAAGCGGGACCGGTAGTGGCGCCGGTCCAATCAACAAAAGACGCTTCCGCGGTAGCCTGGAATTGACCGATCTGCCCGCTTTTCCACACATTGTATTTGAGGTCCGTTACGACAACGAGCGCATCTTCAGCGCGCTTCGCCAAACCTTCCTTGCCGATAATTTGGCGCAGCCTGTCGGCAATGGCCTTGTGAACCAAATTGTTTCCGGCCTCCTCCACATACGTTCCCGCTCGTACTATCGGGTCTTGCTGGGTCTGGCCTGTCAGCCTCGCTTCGAGTCCGGGCGGAGCGGTCTGACGGTCGCTGCCGCGTCCCGGCATGTCCGGTACGGGAATTGTTTCGTTCGACGATCGTCTAATGTTCGGCGGCCGCGGTGTCGCATCTATCGGGCCTTCCAGACGGGCGAAGACCCGATAGAGCGCACAGGTCCGCTCCCAACCTTCGAATTTGGCCAACCATTCGTGGTTTACTTCGCTTACGCTTCCCGAAAGGTCAGCCGTTTGCCTGAAGTGGCGATCTGCCAGACGCGCAGCTTCGCTCTCTAGGCGTTCGAGATCGCGAGCCTTTGTCGGTGTTGCGGGCGGTCGGGGAAAGCAGGCCAGAAGGCATCCGCGTGTCGGGGCGTTGGTTGCCATGTGGACCACATTGATCCTGTATCCGTCGAGTACCGACGTACTGCATTCCGCAAACGCGGCGGAAGAGAACAGTATCCCTGCGAAGACTGTAAAAAGCCCTTTGTATCCAAGATATTTCATCGGCCCATCAGAGCAACATCAGCGGCAGCCCGGCGGGCCGAGAGTAACTACGAACAGGCCGCGGTCGGGGCCGCTAATGACATTGGTTTCCTGTTCCGTTCGAAACCTTTTGGCAATCGAATCATCGGGGCGCCAGCACGATTTGTGGATTGTCCCATAGGACGCATCAGGTCCGGGTTCAATCGTGGTCAGTGCGATTGCATAAGATTGGCCTTTTACTGTGCCGATGACAACTGCGCGTTCGCAACGCGGATGGAGGCCGGTTTTGCTGCCTTCCTTAAGAGACAATTGACCGTTCGGCCCCATAAGACGAACAGTTGCCGTGGCAGGAAGCCTAAGGGCGAGGCGGTTGGCGAAAGCGTCGAAGGCCTTGAGGTACAAATTCCGGAGTATCGCTTGGAGGCCCTGAACACTTTTGGGGTCTCCTGTTTGCCGGTTCGTCGACGACCCTCGGATAAATCCCGTCACGGTCTCGGTGACCGGGTCCAACCGAAAGCTCAGCTCATTTACTTCCCGATAGTTGCGATCGACCACGTTTATTTGAGTGTCCAAAACGAACGTACGCTTGCGCAGGATATTTCGCGATATCGTATCCGGTGCGACTTGCCGGAACGCGCTTTCGAAATGAATCACGTAGTCCGTAAGGCGAGGATCGTATGGTTCTTTCGCCCAAACGCCGTTATCTTCATTGAACCGGGCTCGGTCCTCCGTGAAGCTCCAATTGACAACGGGTTCGTTTGCCGTCCAGACGTGGAAACGGTTGGTTTCGGCGAGAGCCGTGTTCATCATGGCCGTAAGGCTTATGTCTGTGTGCAGATGTCCGCCCGTCTTCAGATTTTCGTACGGGTTGCCCATCAGGGTCGTTCGGAGCGCGCCGATATAGACTCGAAGTACGGACCGGCGTAGAGGGCAGTCCATCGGTTGGAATTTGACGTTGCTCCTGCAATTCTCGATCCCTTCGATACGCGCGCCGGCAGGAATTCTGTAAGCGTTTTCGTTGCCGCATAGGCTATCGAGCGGAGCCGCAGCGACAACCGAGGAACTTCCAGTGGTTTGCGGCGAACGGATGGCGACTTGCGCCTCTCCTTTTGCGATCGTTAGTTTTGGCTTGGATGCACCGGTCTTCGGTGGAGGTGTTTCAGGCGTCGTTTGGCATCCGAAGGTGAATGCGACGGCAACCAGAACTGAGGCGATACGAAGTTTCCCAATTACCTCGAAAAATTGTGGTGATCTGCGTTTAATTGCGCGCATGGGGAAATTCCTTAACCCATTTTCTTTGTCCACCATTAAATCTATGCGGGAATTATCGAACATAAAACCTCCAATGTCGACGGCCGGCTGCGTTGAGACACGAATCCGAACGCCAGCAAGCTGGGTTCCAATTCGCCATTGCTCACACTCTGTCCAACCTTGCCGTCCGGGCGGCCCAGGCCCGGTCCCGACACGCCTCCGTGAACGTGAAGTAGTCTTCGGCCAATTTATATTCGGGCCTTTGCGGAGTGCAGCGTCCGGCGTCGAGCGCATTCATCGGAATACAGCCGAGGCGGCTTAACCGTGCCAGCACGCTTCCGCTCCATCGTGGTTGTTCTTGATTTTCGCTTTCATCGACTTCCCACATAGCCCAATGTTTGTTCCACCCGTTGTAGGGAAGAGGGCCTTGGAAAATTCGGACGGAGGAGGAGGAAAGATAAAGATTGGTCACCCGGCCCCTGACTATCTCTACCGTTGGCTCCGGAGCACTGATCCCTGCTGAAAACCCTCGTAACTGTATCGCCGGCTCGCATGAAGTTCTGCGGATAGCTTATTTTTCTGGAGAAAATTCGGTCGACGGGATGTTGACTAGACGTACCGTTTCTTACTTTTTTCAGCGCTAACTGTAGAAATATCGTTTGCCGCGAACGACGTCATCAGCCTCTCAAGCCTGGATCGAATGAGTCGGCTGTGAAGTATTATCAACGCATTGATTGAGCGTAATTTTTATCGATTTAGTCGTTGTTTGACTTGCAAGGAAACGGGCTTTAGACGATGAGACAGGTTTCGTTACGTTTCGGAATGAGAAATCCGTTCTGATATTTTAAGACGTCGCCTGAGATCATCCGCTTGGCTGTGATAACGTATGCTCGCAGTTCCCGGCCTTGTAATTACCAGGGCTTCCTCTTCTCCGATATCACACGATCCCCTCGACGGTGCAGCCGTCCTGTTCCGGCTGGCGGTCAACATTGGGATTTGCGGCAGTTTCCTTCGCGATCTCGTTGAATGGCTCGCCCGTCGCGGCGAGGATCGCCTCGGTCTTAAACGTATCGGCGAACCGTCGAATGATCACGTCGCAATAGTGCGGATCGAGTTCGATTCCGTAGCCGCGCCGGCCGGTCTTTTGGGCGGCGATCAGCGTCGTGCCACTGCCGGCGAAGGCGTCGAGCACGATACCGCCTCGCTTCGAACAATCGAGAATTGCCTCGGCAACGAGCGCAACCGGCTTTACGGTGGGGTGTAGCCCCAGTTCCGCGTCCCGATCTTTGCCAAAGCTGTTGATGCCCGCGTATGACCACAAATTGGTTCGGTTGCGGCCGTGCTTGCCAAGCTCGACATTATTGGTGTGCGGCCCCACCCCGGATTTAAACACGAATACCAGCTCATGCTGCGACCGGTAGAGCGAGCCCATGCCGCCGTTAGTTTTCGCCCAGATGCACAGATTCTTGAGTTCGGTGTAGGTTCCTTGGCTGGCTGCAATAACCTCGCCGATATGTCGCCAGTCCATGCAGATGAAATGAATAGCCCCGTCGGCGCTGTAGTCGGCAAGATGGCCGAACACGGCGGCGAGAAAGTCAGTGAACTGATCTTCCGTCATCTCGCCTGACGCCATTGCAAATTCTCGGTGCTTCACCTTGCCAAGACCGCTTACGTGACCGTCTATCTGAACGTTATAGGGAGGATCGGTGAACACCATCTGCGCCTCAGCGCCATCTAGAAGCCGCGCATAGGTATTTGGGTCTGTGGAATCCCCACAGATTAGACGATGCCTGCCGATACACCAGATATCGCCCAATCGTGTAACCGCCGGGCTGGTGCCAGCCTCAGGTGATTCGTCACCGGGATCATTTCCTTCGTCGGTATCAAATTCGCCTATCAGAGCGTCGATCTCAGCCATCTCGAAGCCGGTAATGCTGACGTCGAAATCAAGGTCAATTTCGATTAACCGCTCCAGCTCAATCGCAAGCAACCGGCGATCCCAGCCGGCGTTTTCAGCAAGCTTATTGTCGGCGATGACGTAGGCGCGAATTTCGTTCTCACTCAGGTCTTCGAGTCGGATAGTCGGAACTTTCTCGATACCAAGCAGCTTTGCCGCTTCAACTCGGCCTTGTCCGGCGATGATCGTATTAATCTGGTCAATCAAAATCGAATTGGTGAACCCGAACTGTTTGATACTGTAGGCAATCTGGCGGATTTGTTTCTTGGAATGGGTCCGTAAATTGGCAGGCCGGGGTTTCAGATCCAATACCGGTGTGTACTCAAGTTTGCGATTTCTCATAATTCCCTCGAAGCTGTCACTTTCGCCTCGAATAGGAATGACGCTTTTCGGTGCCGATTACCTTCACAACAAATTGGTGGTAATTCTCGTGAAGGTTTCGCAGGCTGCCGGCTTAGCGTTACTTTTTCGCTTCACTGACGATGTTATGGACCCGGCGCCAGTCAAGCTTGAGCTGCAAGCGGCGACAGGTCATTCGCGCCGCTCGCTCGTTCGGTGGCCCTTGCCACCAATCGGCCTTCCGAATCTGTTTCCAGCCTTCGAGTCCGATCGATCGCTTTCGCTGCCTGAGCCAGGCGAGATAGTGTGTGTAGGTTGATGGAATGAGGACCCTCTTGAGAAGAGACAGAGGATTTTCGGTATCTGTTGGCCTACCGGCGGGTGCCACAATCTTGCCTTCGAGAAAATCGCACAAGTAGTCGTGGATTTCGGGGGGCAGCGGAATGCCAGGATTCCTTCTGAGCGCATTCGCTAAAAGATCGGGCGGAATGTAGGCGCGTCGTTTCTCGGTTGACTTTAGGCGGGTTCGGATGAGTCCAAACATCATCTTACCGTATCCCGACTCCTCCGGTATCAACCCGGAATCTGGGAGCGTGACGCTTTCCTTTTTGGTAGGTCGGCGGGCGCCTTTTCTATCGGTCATCGCGATTTTTTCTTTGTCGGCGTCTCGTCAAGCAATCTCGCCGCAGAGACTTTTAGGGCTATGGCAATTTCCTCCAACACTAGCACGGTCGGGTTTCGTACGCCTCGCTCCACACCGCTGATATAAGTCCGGTGTAGGCCCGATTCGAAGGCGAGCGCCTCCTGCGACAGCCCGCGTTCTTGCCGCAGCCGCTTTAGGTTATCACCGACCCGTTTACGCACATCCATGGGATAAGCGAAGCGGAAATGTTGACTAAAGGTCTACAGACTATAAGTCTCATTTTTCTGGCCTTGTTCGGCCACCCAAGCGATGTACGGGTAGGTTTGAAAGGAGAATGATTGCCATGAACCCTATAAATCCGGAGAAAGTCCGTTACATAAAGCTTGGTCGTGGCGGGAACTGGGCCCAACCGGCTTTCGAGCGGAACGAGCTACATTTCGGCTACCGGACCATACCCCATGATTTGTGCTTACAGTCCGACTGGGAGGCAGCGGTTCGGTACTTGACCGAAGAAGGCCGAAGCTTGAGCAAGGCCCGAGACGCTGTCCGCGAAATTCGGGATTTCTATACCTTAGAATCTGATTGCCTTTGGATCACGTTTGCCGACGGGCATCTTTGGTGGGCCTTCGCTAAACCGGAAGTGACATGGCTTGGACCGGAGGAAGACGGGCAGGGCGCACGTATCCGCAAAACCATCGGCGGGTGGCATAAGGAAAATATCAAAGGCGAAGCTCTTCGAATAGACGATTTGAGCACGCGGTTAACCCAGGTTGCCGCCTACCGTCAAACCATCTGCAGCGTGAAAGAAGCAGATTATCTGATCCGGCGTATTAATGGCGTCGAAGAGCCTGTGGTCGCCCGCGCTCGCGATGCGCGAACAGCATTGATCGAAGTTGCCACCGACATGATTGCCGGGCTGCATTGGGCTGATTTTGAGACGCTGGTTGATCTTATTTTTGCGCGTACCGGCTGGCAACGTATCTCGCGGGTCGGCGGCACCCAAGCAGATACCGATTTGGTTCTCGAACAACCGGCTACCGGTGAAATCGCATTTGTTCAGGTAAAGTCAAAAGCACCCCAAACCGTGCTCGACGACTATGTATGCCGTTTCCGCCGGAACGGAACGTATGATCGAATGTTCTTCGTTTGTCATTCACCTTCAGGGGCCCTATCCGTGAATGACACGACCGGTATCCACATTTGGGCCGGCAAATGGCTTGCCGACGCAGCTGTAAAAGCCGGGCTGTTCGATTGGCTTACCGAACGCTCAGCGTGAGCGAAAAATAGCTTGAGATTTTAATCGGAAAAGAACGCGGATTCATTCTGCCCCATCGTATCCACCAGCAACGCACGATCCAGATATTGATTGCGGCTCTCGCAACTCGTTTCAGCCACTAGTAAGCAACCATGGCAGGCCGCACCATGCAGGGCCCGGTCATCATTGCTCGATGTTGGCTCATGGTCGGCGCAGATCGGGTCATTTGAGCAAATCTCCAATCTCGCCAATGCCGATTTCAGCACGGATGAAAAACCTTTCGACGTGGCAACCAAACCACCGAGCGTTCCTTGGTTGCCGGAAGTGGCGGTATAAATCAGGATCCCGCATCGATTAATCGCGCCGGGTCTCAGAGGATGCTCAAGCGCGTAAATACGTTCCTTTAACGCGCTCGCTGGATATCCACACACCAGCGCAATTTCGGCCAGTAGCGCATGGGAGAGGCTATGGAGCATGACATAGATGGCATCCTGCTCCTTTCCGCTTCCTTCGCCACGAATCTCAGCCCAACGGTCGAAGCCTGAATGCAGATCACCGGACCGTTTGATGACCGTCTCCGAGCCACGCCAGGAGTCGATCGTGGTCTGGTCAAAATGAAAGAACAGTCCTTCCCCAAACTGCTCCACTGCCGGTAGCCATTCCGTGTCAACACCGAGAGGTGCTCCATCGACAGCGAGTTGCACATCTTCGACTTCGTCATCCGCCGCTGTCGGCGCCGCTTCGAACCGCGTGAACCCATAAAGACAAGAAACCTCCCGCAAGCGATGAACGGCGATAAGGTTACGGATACCGTTGCACGCCGGATCGTTTTCCGGGTCCCAAACATCTCGGGGCAATGTTTCTGCAAACAACAATGCGTCTGGCCTGTTTTCTCCGATGACCGGATTCCCGCTGGCGAACACATCAAATTCAGCAAGCTTGGCGGGAAGGGAAGCGTCTTGTTCGGTTCGGTCTCCAATAAGAATGATACGCTGGAATACTTCCTCGTCGCTGTATCCTTCTAAAGCAGCCGAAAGTGGTTCGTTGAAGCGCCTGGCAGCAGCAATGTCATCGGCTGTCGAACACTTCTTCAGTGTTCCAATATGTTCGCTAACCAATCGTGACAGCTCATCTTCCGCCGCGGGGAGAGAGATGACGGTCGCCACTTGAGGAAAGTACGTATTCGTTGCGGTGCGGGTCAGGAGGCGCAAGGAGTTGGCGCAACCTGCGGGGTCTTGATCGCCTAGCCAGGGCCGTTCACCCTTGCATTTACCGAGCCTGTGCTTCGTAAAGAGTTGTTCCAGTGAAATTTCGGATCCACAGCCGCATACGACCTTGGTTTCTCTAGGATCCGCACTCGTTCCTCGATCCTCTAGCCACATTGACTCTCGACATTTTTCACCGCCATGGACGACCCATCGCCAATCGATATCTTGCAGGTGGCCCTTTTCGCAGGCTCCGACAAAACGGATGGGCGATACATCGAGCTTCTTGCCGTCATCACCAATGAACCGACGCTTTCCGCCGGAGGGATCAAGGTCTTGCCAGCGCACAAGCTGCCGCCGGCGCACTTCTTTACTACCGCTCTCGTCCTTCTTCTTTTCGGCATCACAGATGAACCAGGTTGGGAAAACGGTTACATGCACACCAGGCGGTGTCTTTCCCGGCTGGATATCTTCGATCAGAGGAGGGGTTCGTAAAGAGAGCGTGCGTCCTTCGGCCAATCGACCCGTTTTGAGCAGTCGTTTCTCCAACATGGTGGATAAACGCTGTTCGTTTATAGTTTTAAATGTGTTTTCCCTCATCTCCCAACGTTCTAGGCCGCCGACCAGTATGGATCGCGTTGGTAAATCCACCATCGCTCCAGGTCCGAAGGTGGTGATGAGCTGACTTAGCCGCTGAACGTTTCGCGCCATTCTTCAATCCTCAGGACAAATCATCGGCGCCAGAAATTTTCTGGCCCCACGGATCGCAGACCTTGAGTTGGACCGTCGGCTCAACATCGCGCATGGACCAACCAGCGACAAACCGCTGATGCTCTTTTGAAAGATTTGGAAGCGCATTGTGGAGTGGCGGATAGAGCAGCCATTGCTTGCCGCCCCGCCAAGTGTAAGCAAAATTCTGGCCGCTTTCAGTCTGTTCCTCCGCGACTTGGATCCAGTCATCCATCAATTGCTCAACGGCAGTCGCAAGATCAGCTTTGCCCCCCGCGACGGCGTCATCTGGCGCTCGGTCGACGATGGCCTGTTTCACTTGTTTTCGCACATAGTCGTTGTCGCGTAACGCCACAACCGCCTGCTCCGGGGTCATCCCCGGATCCAGATGGCGGGCAATCGAAACCACCACGGCCGCCAGTGCGCGGTCCAGTGCCCGGGCGGCCCAAGGTGTCACACTTGTCGCCTCGACGGCGCGATAGAATGTCCGGTGAAATTGACCAAATTGTTCGTAGTGCATTCGGTCACGGGGTTTGTGGATATTCAGAACCGTCGCGACCAGGCCTGGGCGCCCTGCGGCTCGCCCAACTCGACTGGTCGCCTGAATGTATTCTGCGGCAGTCTTTGGTTGCCCTTGCACCACCATCAGTCCAAGCCGGGTGATATCCAAACCGACTGAAATCATGTTCGTTGCAAGCGCGACATCAACTGTCTCATTGGAAATCCCGAACTCCGCTTCCAAGCGTCTTTTTGCCTCCGCGACGTCATCAGTGGATACGCGAGAGGTCAATTCCATCGGTTCCCCGATACTTCGATCTGTAAAAGGCGAATCCGTAGGATCTAGGCGCTGCCGGCTTGATCCGTAACGCCCGACACGGTCACGAACCTCGTCTTCAACGATACGACGAGCACCGCCAAGTTCCCGCAAGGCATTAAAATAGCATAGCGCCGTCATATAGGGATCGGCAGCACCGCCATCCTTTGCGTAGGCTGACGCCGCCGCCGAAAGAAGGGTGGTCAACGCTCGCAGGAATACCAACTTGGGACCGCGTCCTTGCGCAGCGAGCCCCAGATACCATCGTGCGGGGTTATCTGCGTCGTGAACAGTATGAGCAAAGAAACTGTCCGTTCGGTCGATGCCCGGGGCGGGAAATATTTCCGTCCTTTCTCTGTCGAACAGCGCTTTGATCTGGCCACCGGCGCGTCGAACCGTCGCGGTGGATGCAACAATTTTCGGCCTCACGCGACCGCCTTCATAAACGCGGGTACAAAGGCGATCGATTGCCGTTTCATACAATCCCGCGACGGTGCCTAAGGGACCGGAGATCAAATGCAGTTCGTCTTGGATGATCAGGTCCGGCGGGTCGAGCGTTGCGCCATTCCACAATGGGGTGCCGCCTTTTGGCCGCGCAGCGCCGAAGAAGCCCTCCGTCGGATCAAAACGATCGACATTTCCAAAAAAAGAACCGGTATCACCGACCCAGGGCAGGCTGGCGAACTTATCGACGGTCGCAATCAGAAATGCGGGGAGACGCCGGTAAATCGGTTCGTCGACGGTAAGGATCGGCAGCGGCCGGTCGCCTGTGAAGTCGCACATTGGATTGGCGCAGCGAATCTCGAGATTGCGCGGCGCCATCATGTTCGGCACGCAATCGAATGATTGTGGCGTGAACGGTGTCCCGCACCAGGGGCAGGCTTTGATTGGGGCCGGCGCCCTTTTCCCACTTTTCTTATATCTGCGTACCCGCGTCACGGCGGTGTGATCACCAGTATTTTTTGTGCCGCCCAGCACATTTGGCGAGGCGTCCGATCCCACCCACAAACCAATTTCGATCGGCCAGTCGCCCAGTATTTTTTGACCGTTTTTCCTAACCAGGGCTGGATCGTCACGCATCAATTCCAACGCGCATACCACCCCGGCCGCGCGGGAAAGCTGGTCGAGTGTCAGCAGTCGCAGCGTGTAGCGCATGATGACGGTGACACCGGCGCCTAACACGGCGCCGGCGGTAACGCGGCGATGGGCGATAGCGAAAGCGGCGAGCCCCAGATAAGCCTCGGTCTTGCCGCCGCCAGTGGGGAAGAATAATAAATCCACCGCTTCCCTGTCGGGATGCCCCCTTTCGACAAGAGCCCGCAGGTTTAACAGGATGAAGGCGAGCTGAAAGGGACGCCAAACTGGCGCGTCTTGGGTGGTGGGATCGCCTGTCGCGCCCGCATTTCGCCGCCGGGCCGCACGAGCAATGGCCAAATTCATGATCTGGAAAGCAAGCCGCGCATGCTTGTTCCCACGCAGTAGAGTGATTCCATCGGCGATTCTGCCGCAGGCCGTTTCCATTCCCTCAATCAGGCCGGCGGCCGTTTCGCGCCTTCGTGCCGCGTCGAGCGTTCCGACTTTAGTGCGCTGGCCGTCGACCCACTGGTTATAGAGGTCCGGCAGCGGCGACAGCACGGCATTCAACCCATCCGGTTCCGCTTCAGCCAGTCTGGCCAAAACCTCCATACCAAATTCCACACCTCCGATATTCTCATTCGGCGCGACCCGTTCAACTTCCGCGACCGGCATGGGCTCGGTGTATACGGTGCGGATGACACCATCCGGGTCGGTGTCCCAGGCTGCCGACGTGTTGCGGCCGACTGCGTATTCCTCCACATCACGATAGTGGAGATCGCCAAGGCGCAAATCTTCGTCCTGCGCATTGTATCCTGATAGATCGTACCGGGCGGCGAAACCTTCCGAACATGCCAGTTCGAGCCTTGCCTGAAAGGCATAGGCGACATCCGAATAGGGGCGCCGGGCGGGTGTGCGCCGATTGATCAGAAAGACCGTTACCGCCCGGACGCGACTATCGGTTCCATTCGGTTGTTGAATTGTGAATGTGCGGGCGTGGATGTCCAATTGCAACGCACCGCCAGCTTTCATCGGCGCGGCGCTGTCGGGTACCAGGACTCGGCTCCGCCCGTCCTTCACCGGAACCGGTATGGTGCTGGTTCGATTCTGACGGATCCAATCGAGGCGTCTCGGAACCGAGGGTTTGTCGTCGTCGTCCATCCCGAGGAGAACCGTTTCGGGAAGAGGCGGCTCGGTCACGTAGTCTCCCCAATAAATGCTCGCTTCGATCGACCCGGTTGTTTCCGGAAGAAGCACCGTCAAGCCGATGGATGATGGTTGAAATCGCAGCGCCGTGGTCGGCTTCCCGGCTTCCCCGTCATCTTCGGTCGCCCCCGCCGTATCGGGATCCAGATCTTCATCGATCAGAATTTCACTTTCTTCCTGAACGGCTGGATCGTCGACAGATTCCGGTTCTTCCGTCGATGGGGCGAGAAAACCGGTCAGGTACCAGCGCGACGGGTTTTGCGATAGACGCTCCCTGGCGAGGTCCGCGTCGTTCGCTCCGGGCCCGATCAGATCGCGGCGGAGGATATCGACAAGATTTTTCCGGACCTGAGCGCTAGTTGTCATATATCTTTACCGTCCTCGCCGGGACCGTTCGGATCAAGTGTCGCTACAGTCGCGCCGGAGGGGCGGAAGTGCAACACATCAGAGCCATCCACCTTGATCCAATTTTCCTTTTCCGGCCACCACCTGAAATGGTGGAGTTGACGTTTGCCCCGTTCGTTCAACGCGTCAGTCACAATACAGACGCGATAATCGCCGTCTCCAAACTTGCCCAATTGGTGAGCGGTGATCTTTCGGGATTCGTTGGGGGAAAAATCTGCGGCCACATCGTCGATAGAACGCCCCTTGACCTCGACGCACAAGGCCACATCACCCTTGGTCATCAACAGGTCGTAGCCAACGATTTTGCGCTCGCGACTTTCGATCAAATATCCCAATCCGTTCCGGCCTTCACCGAAATGAGCCTTGACGTATTCAACGGCGGCATTTTCGATCCGCTTTCTTCGTTCGGGATCTTGTTGCCGGCCGGCGGAGGCTTTTCGGGGTTGGCGCCTTTTAAACGGTTTCGCGATGCCCTTATCTACAAATGCCAGAACGCGATCCCGGATATTCCTTGCTTCATCGCTTGTCTGGTTAAAGGGATAGTAGACGGAACTCTGACCAGGAACGCCCTTCACCGATTTTGGGTAGCTTGGTATTTTGAGCACGCGCTCATCCGGATGCAGAAGACGACAATCACTTTCTTTTGCTACAACGCGATAGTCGAAATCGAATTTCTCGCCGGCATCCGAATCTTTGAATTGTCTCGCTTGCTTCAGTTTTCCGGTTGGGGTGACACGGTGACGATAGAGGGTTGCGTTACGACACCATCCGACCACCTCTCGCCCCACGCCGTCATGGCAGGGAGCTGTCCAGATCACCAATACGCCGTCCAAGAATTTTGCCGACTTCGATGCACCAAGTTTCTCCAGATGGACAGAAACCGGCCTTGGCACACCGTTGATTTTTCTCGGCATGATTTCAACATGCCCGTAGTAACGACCGTCGACATTGCGGAAATTATACATTTCTCCGCCGAACCCGCGTTCCTTCGCAAATTTGAACCCACCGGCACAGATATTCAGCTCATGGCCATCGTAGGCAACCATGTTGATCCCATGCAAAAAAACGACAGGCGCCTGGCTCACGCGTCACCCTCCACGTCATCCAACTCGTGGTCGTCCTCTTCACTGCCGACCGCCTCGAAGGTTAGATCCAACTCCACCTCTTCGGCGGCGCGCTCGGCGTTGAGCGCCAGAAGCCGACCAAGCACCTCATCGCGAACCGCGGCCGGCCAGAAAAAGCGGCCCTGATAGGTGAAGTCGTCCTCATTGGTTTCGTCGAGAAACACCGGCTGAGCAGCCGCAATCAGATCTTCCCAGCCATAGGCGCGCAGTACCGCATGGTCCATAGCGGCGTGAAGTTCACGTAACCGGATGATGTCGGGTGCCGTTTCTCCCGCGTCGTGGAATCGATTATAGATCTTGGTCAGCCCTTCATCTCGGTCAACCATCAGCGCCGCCCGAAAATCATGATAGGCCTGCCCGGCGGATTCCAACTCTGGGTCGGTTTCAAATCTTGGTGGAAAGGGGAAGGTCTCAAAGCAGTCGCTTGGGGCATAACGCAGGTCGTCTTTCATGGAAGACGAAAAGAACCGCGCCCAAATTTCGTGTAAGCGGGACTGGAGGGATGCGAACGGACCGAACGTATCGAACACGAAAACAACCAAACTATCCGCAAACACCATGTTTGCATCCATTCGTGCGACAGCAAGATGCGGCGAAACTCTACAAACGACAAAGGCACCCTCCTTTTGTCTCAATGCCCGATACAATTCTTCACGTTGTCGCCAATAACGCCACCATTCATTGTACATGAGTGGATTCTTTTTATTCTTCGCCACCTGGCGAACTGGGCGCACAAAATTATCTAAGATACCGAATAGGTCAGGGTACTCAGCTTCTAACTCTGTTACGTCCAAATCGTTAACGTCAATTACATGTCGTCTGTGTTGTTGACGGACATTTCCGTTAACTTCTTCCCCTCCGATGTATGGACAAATTCGCTCTGCATTGCCTGGATTGTTTGCAGTTATACGCTCCATATCAGCAATGGACGGTGATTCCCCTTTTTCGGCGGCCTTATCATCAAAAGTGAACCCCATGCCAAGAACAATCGATCCTTGGAAGGCCTGTCCTGCATTGGCAACCTGTTGTGCTGGATCATCATCGAGGTCGTTTTCAACCAAGTAGGCAGAAACGCGGCTAACTGGTCCACCGTCGAGAAACGGTTGATCAACGATACCCTTTTGGACATGCACAACTGACACAACGACGGCGGCTTCCCCTGGCCACTTCAGGCGGCGAGTTGCGTGGCTAATCGCTCCTCCTGCCCGAAGAATTGCTGCCAAACCGATTTGTCGCGTATCTCCCTGGCCGATGGTGTTTGTCGCGATCAATCCGAAGCGACCTTTTTCTCGGATTAAGGAATACCCACGGCGGAAGAAATGGGCTACCAAGTCCGCATTTTTGTTACCTGGATGCAACTCTGCGAGCCAATCTCTATATTCTTCACCATTCGCTGTAGAGATACGTTTGCCACCCAAGAATGGCGGATTACCGACAATAGCGTCGAAGCCCGGATTGTCGCGGGCAAAGACCTCGGGGAATTCGACCTGCCAATGGAACGGCCGCACCGCCAAGGTATCGCGGAAGGATTCTAGCTTCGGCCACACCTCACGGGTCGGGCCGTGAACCGTGTTTTCGATCTCCTGCCGCTTCGTTTCACGCGCTCTGGTTTTCTTGGCGGCGAAGAAGGCGGAAATCACCGCGTCTCCCAGCAGGCGGACATTATCAAGGCGTTGTTCCACTGCCTTGTGGCGCACTTCCTGTACCGCGCGTCCGACATCGTCGGGGGCATCTTGAATTTCCCGGCGGCCGTCCAGCGCGGCTTCGATCCGCTCATTCACTAGATTGCGGAACAGCGGCAAACCGGGCTGGGTCTCATCCCAGTTAAGGGAGGTGATCTGCTGGCGGGTGAGACCGACGAGGCTGTCGCCACATTTGAACGCGTGATCCAGGAACGTGAATTCGTGATCCCGCGCCAGAGTGACCAGCCATAGCGACAGGCGCGCCAAATCTACGGCCATGGGGTTACGATCGACCCCATAAATACAACGCTGCGCAACCAACCGCCTTGCGTGCAAATCCTCGTCTTCATCGGCTGGTATTTTGGGGCGGGTTTCCGGCCAGCGGGACCAGGCCTGCACCAAACGCGTACCCAGGGCGCGGCACGCCTCAACTAAAAAGGCGCCAGAGCCCATTGCTGGGTCGCAAACCCTCAATTCCAGAATCTGATCTGGCGTAGCGTCGCCGCCAAGTCGTTCGAAGGCCGGCTCCAGGGCGTGGCGGACGATAGGCTCGGTCAGACTGCGCGGCGTGTAATGGCTGCCCGTGCGCCGTCGCTCGTCGGTCGGCTGCAGGATCGGCGTGTTCGGCGGTAAAACCCGATGACCGGGGGACGCCCGCTCGTCGACCATCGGGTCAAGGGCGGCGGTTAATTCAACACGATCCTTGGCCGCCTTGATGGCCTTTTGATTTTTTGCAGTAATCTGATTTCGATGCGCGCCTTCCTTCAGCCGCTTCAGCCGGTCGGCTGCCTTGGCGGCCGTCAAATCATCCAGATCGACATACACCGGTGTGCGGTTGTTCTTGCCGGCTTTGATGGCGAGGGCATGGCCGCTTGCGCTTTCCACGGTGAACCCCATGACCGTTTCGTAGACCGAACCGATTTGTTCCACATCGAGCGTCCGATATGAGAGACGCTCGCCCTTCAGGCTCAACAACCCGTCAAGCAGGCGTAAGACACACCCGTCGGTGACACGAGGCGTGCGGGGCGCACTTGTCGTTTCATCGCGGCCTTCGAGGAAGGGGAAGGCATCCGGGTCAAACAGTTTCCCTCGACGGCCCGATATCCATCCGGTCCGGTCGCCGCCATGTACCAGCCGAAAGAGTGACAGCAAGCGCCCCCAGGCGCCCAGGCGTTCATCCATCGTGTCGGGATTGCGCGCCTGATCCTCCAGGAGCTTGGCGTAGAGATTGCGGACAGAGTATCCCTGGTCGTAGAAGTCGCGCGCCGTTGCATCGTTCCGGGACGGGATGAGATCGCGGTCTTCGGCATAAAGAACGAACACGAGCCGCATCAAAACCGTGAGCAAGCCCTCGTAAACGTGGCTTGGACGGTGCTTCGCCAACCCATCGATCAATTCCGGCTCTGCCGCTTTCACGCCGCGCAGCAATTCGTGCAACGCTCCTAGCACCTGTTCGGAAAGCTGCGTGGACACCTGCGCCTGCGCTTCTCGGCTCCGGCTCAGCAAGGCGGGTAGGCGTTGATCCGATGGTGCGTTGAACAGTCGGAAACCGCCCAAGACGAGTTTTAGGCCACCTAACATGGGCCGGCCCGCAACCGTCGCCATGGGCCGCAGGGGAAACGCGATCCAGCCCGAAGTCTCGCCCTTCGGCGCATAGATCAGCCTGATATGATCGTCGGTGAAAAGAATGCCTGCTTCGACATCGGTTTCGCGCAGGAGGCGCTCAAACCTCTGGTGGGCAGTTGCTTCCCACCCGTCCAGCGCACCCCGGGCATCGGGATCTATTCCCGGTTTCTCGGTTCGCACCAATAACTGCCAACCGCCATCCGTTCCCGGCGCCTTGACGGCCCAGTGCGGGGCGAGAGTGGTGTCGTGTTCTGGCAAGACAACGGCGAGATCGTCGGGCAGGTTTGGTCCTTTTGGTGTGCCCGCAACCAGGGCTGGCGTCCATCCGAGAATATGTTCGGCAAATGCCCAAGCCTCATTCAGAGCCGGAAGGTCCGGGTCATCGTTCACGAATTCCGCGACTTTGGCATTGTCCACGCTGGTTTGCATTTCGGGAACGAGCCCGAGTTCCTTGATCAGGCTTGGTGCGACGACAAGACCGACCGGCTGAACATGGTCCAGCCATTCAAGATCGTGATCCAAAGCTGCTCGCGCCTCCATGGCCATCATCCTGATGCTGGCCACAGATAAACAAGCCCGACGGCTTCCAAGCGGTGAGCCTGGACCGTATAGGTCTCGCGGGCGCGAGCTGGTTCCTCAATGATTTCGCGCTCGATCTCAGCCAATCGGGTCCTCCAATGGCGGCGATCTCGTTCGTATTGCCGGCGTTCCTCTTCACCGACGCCAGGCAAAATTAGCTGATTTGGGTCGTATCCCTTGTCCGCTTTGGCGATCCGGTCGCGTTGCGATTCCAATAAGTGCTCCAAGCTGCTTGATTCCTGATCTCCCCGTGCCGCAAGGTCCTTTGTCACTTGGACGAGCCGCTCATCTGCGCGTTGGCGCAAATATTCCTCAAGATCACTGGCGTCGCGGCGGGCAAAGTCGCTTATCCTTTCAGTCACCGGTGAGGGTGGTTGCCTGCTGGAACGTAAGGCGTCCTCAAGTTGATCGAGTGTCGTGCCCTGGCCCTGCCGGCCGAGTGGTTTTAACGGTTTTTCATCGCGGTCAGCCTCGACCCAAAGAGCAGTTATCGGAATGAATTCCTCATGGAGCCTTGCCGCTCCGGGGCCGTAAACCGCCAACCGTCCGACCATTACGATGCGCGGCTGCGCGCCGGGCCCAATCACTGCACATACTCGTTGTAGGCCGGATTGAAAACCTTGGGACAGGAACCGCGAAAGTAGGCGGCGCACCAAACGATGTTCCAGGTGAACTTGCACCACGTTGTCGGCGTCGGCGCCATTCGGCTTTACCGGAGGCTCGAAAGAAATTGAACGGATTGGCACGGACGCTCGCCACGCTGAAATTCGCTCGCTGCGCTTACGCTTACGGTTCCGAAGATCATCAAAGGTACTAAGCCAGCCCGGGTCATTAGAAAATGCCGACATGACAGGATCGAACTGAAAGGTATCCACGGCGCCGACGGGCGTCCCTTTAGAATCGTCAAGACGCGTATCGCCTCGGGCAAGCGCCGCGCCAACGACCTGACGTAGTTCTTGCGGATCGACACCAACTCGTTGTCTCGACCGTTCAAGCGCTTTGCGCAGATCGTCAAGATCCTTACGCAAACGGTCCACACGCACCCGCTCCTCGTCATCCATTTCCGCACGAGCAAGCGCGAGGCGCGCATCATCACTTTCCGCTTCTATTGCGTCGGCGAGCGCCTTGGCACCACCCCGCAAAATTCCACCTTCCGTGAGGCGGTCGGCGACGCGTTCCTCAATGACCTGACCAATGGAACCTAATTGAGTGCGGATACGCTCTGTCTTCTTAACCAACGCGTCGAGGACGATGTCCTCTTCGCGCTGGGCATATTTAAAGTACCGGCAGACGACTTGTTTCGAAGGTTGGAGCTTTCGGTCGATACGGCCATTTCTCTGCTCAAGACGTGATGGATTCCACGGCAGATCGATATGGATGAGGTCATGACAATGAGTCTGAAGGTTGATGCCCTCGCGCGCCGCATCGGTACAAATCAGGATGCGTAGCGGGTGGCTCTCAGGGTCCGAATTAAAGGCGTGTTTGATCGCCTCTCGCCGATCCATACCCGTTGCGCCCGAATAAACGTCAATGCGGTCATCGGGGCGGTCCGTATTCTCCAGTTCCTCGAGAAGTCGCTTTTGTAACCAGCGCCTCGTGTCTTCGTATTCGGTGAAAAGGATCAGCCGCCGATCTGTCCATTTCCCTGCCTCCAGCATGTTCTGGCCAATCCAGTCGACCAACCATTCGACCCGCGCGTCAGGCTTGTTGCCGTTCTTGCGAGCCACGTCCAACATCCGGTCAACATGGGCAAGCTCGGCACTAAGCGTCTCCCGGGTTGCGCCAATTGCGCCTAGCGCTGTCGCCGCCACTGTGTTGGCATCTGAGTCTGCATCGATTGCGGCCTCGATCTCTTCACCCTCTGACTCGGAAAATGGCAACTCGTCGTCATTCGACACATCTCGGGCAAAGGCTTCGGCAGCACTTTCAGGCAAGGACTCCGATGACTGATCCAACACCGATACAAGACCCCGTCGGTGGACTTCAAGCGTTCGGGAAAACGCGGCTACCGAAGATAAAAGCCGTTGCTGCAGGCCGGTGAAAACCAACCTGGCGCGATTTCGCTCTCCTCGAGGCAGACTGTTGAGTCGTTTTGCCCGTAAGTCTGCGTAGTTCAACAGCATTTCAGAAAGGACGAGCTCCGACGTGTTATCCGGCAATCCTTCAAGCAAGATTGGCTCGACGACACGTTCCGGAAATAATTCGCCAAACGCTCTGAGATCCGACTTGAGACGCCGCACCATGACCGGCTCAAGATCCTTGGGACGAACTTCCACGCCACGGGTAAAACGCTGTGGATCCAGCATTTCCAACAAGGAAGAAAAACTATTGGAATGTCCGTTGTGGGGGGTGGCGGTCAGAAAGAGACGATGTTCGAACCTGCCGGCCAGATCTCGGGCGGCCTTCGTAAACTGACTGTCCACGGCGTATTTGGCACCACTTGCCGGTGCTGCATGATGCGCTTCGTCCAAAATGAACAAGGCGCGCGGTCGAAATTCTCCAAGCAGGTCGCGTAATCCAGCGGCATATGTTTCGTCAGTCAATAATCGGTGCGAAATGATAAAGCGCGAACCGGTCGCCCACGGGTTTACACCGAAGCCCCGCAATCGCCGCATTTCCGCCAGCCGTTCGCGGTCGATTATCGTAAACGAAAGGCCAAATTTCGCTTCGAGCTCATCCTGCCATTGGATGGTCATGGAGGGTGGTACCGCGACAACGGTGAAATCGATCCGTCGACGTAAAAGCAGTTCCCTGAGGATGAGACCAGCCTCGATCGTTTTTCCCAACCCCACGTCGTCCGCAATTAGCAGATTCACGCGCGGAAGCCGCAGTGCCTTGCGAAGTGGCAGTAATTGATAGGCGTCCAATCGAATGCCGGCTCGGAAGGGGGCCTGGAAAAGGTCGCGATCGGCGGCGGTAGCGGTGCTCCACTTTAGGGTGCGAAGATAAGCAGCGAAGGTTTCTGCGTCGTCGGTACCGTCGGCGGCAATGTTCTCCCATGCATCGTCGGATAGTATGCGCGCGCCGACGCTGACTTCGGCGTCCCAAGCAACTTCGAGAATTTCGCCCTGTGCATCATCGGCGATACAGGCCAGCCGTACAGACGTCAGGCCGGATCCTTTATCCTCAATTCCCTCGACCAACCACGGCCGGCTCCGGACTTCGACAAAATCTCCGATAAATGGCAATGAATAGACCTCAATCCCGCATAAATTACTTTTGATTTAAACATGCCTGGACAAGCGAAACTAGAGAAGCGCAGTTCTTCGTGAAATGGGTAGATATCTCTGCTTCCTACTTTGTGTGGATAGGGCGGCTATAGAGTCTTTTGCTTTCGCTTCGGTGGTTTTGTCATACGGATTTTAGAGCGGGGCCGGACGGCAGAAGCCTTAATCATCCGCATTATTCGTTTAATGTCGTCAGGCACTGAGCCGGGATCCTTCGCCAGAGCTTCTGCATACTCTTCATACCGCATCCAGATGTATTCATAAGAAAGGGCCGACTGCTCGAATTTTTCAAGCAGATATCGCTGCGCGGATATTCGCCCTTTCATGGCGGTTTGAAATAAGACATGCACCAGGGCCTCATGGTGCGTCACTAACTGCTCCTCACCGCCGATCTTGATTTTCAGGGTTTTCTTCGAAAAATTGAGGATATCGGCCATATCAAGGTCCGGTATCTTTCTCGGGCGTCCGCTGGGATTGCCGCTGACATTTACCCAGCGCCCATTCTTATCCCGACCATCGCCGCGGTCTCGTCTGTTGTCAGTCATGTTCACACTCCAGATTCCTGGTGAATGACGCAATGATTAGCGAAACCTGGAGGCGGGTTCATTCACGACAATTGCACCGGAATTAGCGTGAAGTTTCGAATGTCGTGATGGCGGTAAATGACGTTGCCCGGGCAATGCTATTCCGGTTGGGCACAAATACTAAAAATGGCATGTATTCTGTGGGCAGGCCCTAAACCGCGCTTGTTACGTCCGTGCATTGTGTCTGTTATCAGCTGGATATCGCCTTGTTTGGAGCCTGTAAATCACCTGTTCCTGAGCCTGGAAGAATCGGCGATATCCGTGGGAAACAAGGCGGTTTCGCCGATAGTGAGGCGCTATCGAGTGGGCAAAACGCCAATTATCAGGCAAATACAGGAAAATCGGACAGAGACGGGTTCGCTCTGGCCTCGCTCCACCACCACCCGCTTCCGGGCAAACCAGAATCCATAAAACTGCTTGCCGTAAAGGGTCCGATTTCTGCGGATCTGGCGAGGCATTGACACGTTAGGTCGGTGGCCGGATCGGGCAGGGGCAGCTAGCTTCGGTGCATGACTACGATATCCTTCAAAGGTCATCACTTTCCACCCGAGATCATTCAGAATGCGGTCTGGCTCTATGCCCGGTTCACGCTTTCGTTTCGTGATGTCGAAGACGTGCTGACCGAGCGTGGCATCGATGTTTCGAACGAGACGGTTCGACGCTGGTTCCTGAAGTTTGGGCGGCTGATTGCGGGCAATCTCCGTCGTAGCCGACCGCGCCGGTTAACGTGCCAATGCCGGTCTAACCAAGTTTGATATGGTGCCGGTGGGGGTCCTGAATAAAGCGGAAAATCGCCCCTTTACCGTCAAAGTGGACGCAACGCAGCATATCCATTAGGTAAAAGGAGCGGATATAGTCGTTGAAGGCCCGAAATTCGCCTTCTTCGTCATATATATCGTCGATACCAATCAGATCGCTCTCGCGTAAGAGCGGATGCATTGAAGTCAGGGCGAAGAGCGTTCCCGAATAGAGATCACAGTCGATGTTTAGTATCAGACGCCGCCCTGGTTCACGTTTGAAGTTTGCCAGGAAGTCGGGCAACGTGTCTTGGAATAGGCCTGCCACAAGCAGTGCGCGCAGGTCGGTGAAACCCTGCAATGCTGGCGGCAGCCCGCCTTCGGCGGAATAGGCACCGCGTGGCATGATCGAGGGACCAATCCGTTGAGAGCTTTCGGGTGATGGACGGATGGCGCCCGTCCAAAATTCCGGTAACCCTCGAAGCGTGTCGAAGCCGTAAAGGCGATGTGCCTCCCCATTTAGTCCTTCGGCAATCTGACGGAAACTCCGCCCATGGTAGATGCCGAACTCGAAATAATCGACGGGCTCCGGCGTAGCCGTAGCTTCAATAATCAATCGTTCTATGTAGCGAATTTTTCGTGCAATCCGCTCTTCCTTGTTACGCGGCGGTCCAGCAAACCAAAGCTCACGAAAAGTGGACACAGTCGATAGAAAATGGTCGTAGGACGTATAGCCACTTTGGGCAGAAACGGCGTCGATCCGTTCCTTTATGGCCGGCGCGCCTATAATTTTCATATTTGTTTCCTCTGTTTGGCGCCGACGTTCACGCCGAAACGGCATACGATTACAGCGCAGCCCAAACAAGACTGTGTGATGATAGTATTGGCATGGAAAGGCTGATACTAGATGGAATAAATACGCCGAAAGTAGGCAAGACAATGCAGGCGGCTAACAAAATGTCTGGTCGAGATGAGGTTAATCAGGAAATTAACCGGATCACTGTGCTTTTGACGACCGATTTAGCGGGGGCCTGCTTGGAGGCGGAGAAGTTATCCGAACGTTTTCCAGAAAACTTCGACGCGCTGATGTTTTACGGTTTCGTCAACATGAGAATGCGCCGACGAGGCGCGGCTCTGGGTATTTTGAAAAAGGCTGCGCGGTTCAAGCCAAACGACTATTACGTTCATTTAAACATAGGCTTGTGTTTGTTGCGGGGACACCGCCTGGGTTTGGCACTTCAAGCATTCAAGAAAGCGTCACTGCATTTGCCGAAGAACGTTTTCTTGGCGCGGGTTCTAATGGCAGTTTGTCACCATCGTCTTGGTTCCCCCGATAAAGCAGTCCGAATTCTAAGAGGTGTCGTGCGTCGCCATCCAAATGCCGAGAGCGTTCGGTATTGTTTGCTCTTGGCGTTGCGCGATATTCACGCATACGAGGAGGCGGATCGTCACGCAAATATTTTGTCGAAATTACTTGATCAATCATTTCAGGCGCGGCGGTCGCTCATTCATTTCATGCAGACGTACGACCACGCTATCTGGGACAGCATCGACAATAAGGTTTCTCTTCATCGGTTAATAAAGCGGTTCGCAAAGGGCCCCAATGGTGGAAAAGCATTACACGTACCCGAAGGGTTCACCATGCCGGATGAATATGACGCGCTTGTCGCGGCACATCGAAGGCTACCGTCGGTATGGATCGTAAAGCCGGAGAACTTACATACCGGCCAGGGTATTCGATTAATTGAAACGCCAGAAGATGCACCGCAAGAAGGCGGCTGGATTGTCCAACGATATTTGGAAAACCCGTATTTACTCCACGGGCGGAAGGCAAATTTTCGAATTACCGTGTTGTTTACGTCTTATTCGCCGTTACGCGTCTATTTGTTCCGTGGCGCTTCGGCTCGTCTTGCGCTGGAGCCTTACAGCTCGGGTCCAATCGACGTCACAAGGTTGGCGATGCATATCGATCAACGAAGCCGATTTGTTTCGAAGCATTACGAGAAGCAACTATCCGAGACAAGCGCGTTGACGGGAAACAAATACAACATTGTCGAATACCCGGGAATAGTTCGAATTCTGGAGAATGCAGGGTGCGAAGTAGAGGAATTATGGTCCGACTTAACAGCACTTGTTGAAGAATTTGTCCGAACAATAAACGCGACAGGTTTGTTTCGTGCGCAATCTGCGGCGGGATGCCGGTACGCCTATTTTCCTAAGGTATTGTCCCTGGATATTTTTCTAGACAAAGAATTGCGCCCCTGGCTGCTGGAGGCGGAGCGAATTCCCTCGATCGGGCGAATGTTTGATGGGACGGTTGGCGACAATCCCGTACTTCAGGATCTTTTCAAAATGTTGGTGTTTCCGTTCAAGGAATCCGACGAGCCTGATATTAATCTATCGCAAGAGCTGAAAGACGAGGCTTTCCGGGTTGGTCATCAGGAACGGTTGGAACGGGAACGCTGTGGGCGATTTGTGCCTCTAAACGAATCGAGCGTTACTCGCGCGACGACACCGCAGGGGGGCACCGAAGAACAAAGAAACGATATTCCAATAAAAACTGCCACACAGAAAATTCTGGCGACGTCGAAGAAACGCCTGATAGAGGCGGGTCATAGTGCCTCTGCGTTAGCTGAGCAATATCCGGACAGCGCCGAAACGTGGTTATGCTTAGGAACCGTTTACCGCCAACAAAGGCAGTTTGATAGCGCGATCGAGGCTGTATCTAGAGCATTAGAATTGCGCCCGGGGGATCCGCATGCTCTTGCCTTAATGGGGGCGTGCTTGGTCGAGCTGGGCAATCTTCTTTCTGCTCTGCAATGCTATGAATTAGGGGCGCAAAACGATCCGAGAAATATCCACTTCAAGTGTGAAATCGGGCGTCTACTTCATTGTTTGGGAGAGCCGGAGAAGGCGGCCTCGGTTTTAGGGCAAATAATAAAGGATAATCCGAGTCACCTAGTATCACGGTTCTTGCTGATGAAAGCATTGCGCGAGAATGGGCGATTTGCTGAGGCTGATAATCATGCGGAGCTAATTTCACGGTATTTTCGGAATAATGAAGAAGCAATAAGCGGCCTCATTTCTTTCGCTCAGAATCATGATTTTCATGGCTATAACGAAATTGATGACAAGATTAAACTAGCAAAAAACATTGAAGCCTTCCAAAAGGTTGTTGGCCCAAATGCTTTTCCCCTTGTTCCTCAGACGTTTTCGATGCCGGATGAAAACGATCGATTTTTGGCCGCTCATTCGCAATGTCCGGGTGTTTGGATTGTCAAGCCGAGAAACCTGCACAGCAGCAATGGAATTTATCTAACCGACCAGCCCGAACAAGTGCGACAGGAAGCCGGCTGGCTCGTTCAGCGATATCTCGACAAACCGTTTCTGTTCAAAGGGCGAAAGGTCGTCTTCAGAGTGTTTCTCTTGATCTCTTCGGTCGACCCGCCTCGGGTTTATCTTTTTTTTGGTGGACGTGCTCGGTTTGCACTGCAGCCCTATCGAGAGGGCCATGCTTTCCTGCAGCAGATGACAATGCACCTGCCACACGGGAGTATATTCGATAATGAAACCGACCTGATTGCGCAAACTGCAGAGGCGATCGGCAACACAGGAAACCCGCAACGTATTGATGCGGTTTGGCCCTTCGATCGGGTCATGAAATATATCGAGGAGGCCGGGTTCGAGCCAAAAAATCTGTGGGAGAAAATCGAGCGTTTGGCGATTGATACGGCGCGGATGATGGATTGGATTGGCCTATTCAAAGCGCAATCCAATCCTTTCACCCGATATGCTTATGTGCCAAAGCTTCTGGCGTTGGATCTTTTCCTGGACGAGACTATGCAGCCCTGGTTGCTGGAAATCGAACGCCGGCCGCATTATCGCCGTTTGTTTGACAGCACTCTTGGTGGCAATGTCGGCGTCAGGCAATGGGCTGCGTTGGCGGCACATCCTTTGTTGCAATCGGGCGTTACAGCCGAGAGTCTTGTGGACCCGGTACAACTTGTCGCACATGAAGCTGCGTTAGAAGACCGTTACCGGGGACGCTTCATTCGGGTATTTCCAGAATAAAGCGACATGCTGAGGACGTTTTAGCGGTCTCGTGAGCGCCGTTGCGCTAATAGGGCCTTCGATCCCAGCCGAGCAAGTTCATAGGCGAAAAATAAACAACCTGCGATGTGCAGCACGACAGATCCGACGAACCAGATTTCGACGGTGTCGACGATCGCAAATGGTATGATCCACCAAAATGGCATGCAACCGAAGCTGTCGAAGAAACGTAAGCGTCCGGCCTGACCGCTCTGCCGTGCAGAAGAAGTGAGGTTTAGTGTCCACTTGTTTAGGTGGACACTAACGGGGATCAGGATGTGGCGAAGCGGGGCAAGCGTCGGCGCTGGAGTGC
>WLWI01000671.1_pt1 | contig 30674 bp, 32 predicted proteins | sample 6701501 | NCBI WGS metagenome assembly WLWI01 (sample SAMN12718690, study PRJNA515312) | sponge metagenome | isolation source: marine sponge | host: Mycale hentscheli | place: New Zealand: South Island, Marlborough, Capsize Point | collected 2014-11-01 | reverse complement strand
GGCAAGTCTGGATAAAAATAATTCTTTCTATCAAATATTGAAAATTTATTAATTTTTGCATTTAAACCAAGCCCTGTTTTAACAGCCTGCTCAACACAAACAGAATTAATTACTGGAAGCATTCCCGGCATTCCAGCATCTACAAAGCTAACTTGAGTATTATGTTCAGACCCAAAAGAGGTTGATGATCCAGAAAAAAGTTTTGATAGAGAAATTATTTGAGCATGTACCTCAATACCAATAACAATTTCCCAGTCACCTGTTTTGCCATTTATTAATTTACTCATTTTAACCACCAAATATCATCTAATGACTCAAAATTTGAAGATTCTTCAATAATATTAGCAAAAGAGTATAAAGTTTCTTCATCAAATGGTTTTCCTATTAGTTGTAAACCTAATGGTAAACCATTTTTATCTTTCGATGACGTAATTGATATCGCAGGAAGTCCAGCTAAATTTATAGGTACTGTAAAAACATCATTTAGGTACATTGAAAGAGGATCATCACACTTTTCATTTAATTCAAAAGCAGAGTTTGGGGTTGATGGTGTGAGAATGACGTCAACTTTACTGAAAGCATCATTATAATCCTTAGAAATCAAAGATCTTACTTTTTGGGCTTTTAGATAATAAGCATCATAATAACCTGAGGAAAGTACATAGGTACCGATCATAATTCGACGTTTTACTTCTTCTCCAAATCCTTCACCTCTGGAACGACAATAGAGATCTGACAGGTCTTTGGGCTCTTTACAGCGATAGCCATACCGCACTCCATCATATCTTTCCAGATTGGACGAACATTCAGCAGGTGCAACTACATAATATGCCGGTATAGAAAGGTGACTACTGCCAAGCGCGATATCTTTAAATTTTGCACCACACTTTTGTAAAATATCAATGGCAACATGAATACTGTCTCCAATATTGCTATTCAGATTTGTATTAAAATATTCTTTTGGCAGGCCGATAGTAATCCCGTCAAGGTTATTTGATAATTCTCCCACATAATCATCAAGCGGTTTTTCTACGGAGGTGGAATCTCGTTTATCGAAGCCGGCCATCGCAGTTAGAAGTATCGCTGCGTCTTCTGCGGTTTGTGTTAAAGGACCACCCTGATCAAGACTGGATGCAAAAGCGATCATGCCGTAACGAGATACCCTGCCATAGGTAGGCTTTAAGCCAGTAATTCCGCACAAAGCAGCAGGTTGCCGTATGGAACCACCAGTGTCTGTTCCTGTTGCTGCCGGCGTCAGTCGAGCCGCAACGGCACTGGCTGAACCTCCTGAAGAACCACCAGGAACACGGTTCTTATCCCATGGATTCAAGGCGGCACCGTAAAAACTGGTTTCATTAGATGAGCCCATAGCAAACTCATCCATATTAGTTTTACCGAGGGTGACCATGCCGGCACTATTCAGACGTTCCACAACATGTGCATCATAAGGTGCAACAAAATCATCCAGTATTTTTGATGCACAGCTGGTCTTGATATTGCTGGTACAAAAAATATCCTTGTGCGCGATCGGAATCCCGGTAAGGGTTCCTGAGTTTCCTGCATGAATACTTTTGTCTGCTTCCCTGGCTTGTTGTATTGCAAGCTCAGGCGTAAGTGTAATAAAACAATTGAGCTCACTAGCAAGACTCTCACAACGCTCAATGTAGAAGCATGTTAATTCTTCACTACTAATACTTTTAGTTTGTAATAGTCGTGAGAGCTCAGCGATAGTGTGTTGATACATAGTTTCTCTTTTGCGGACTGCTAATAACGAAGTGCAGGCAGTGGTTGTTGTTTACTCGATAACCTTAGGTACCAGATAATGCCCATTTTCGGTAGCTGGTGCGTTTTGCTGAAAATGATCCCGCTGATCGGTTTCCGTAACGATATCGGCTCTTAATCGAGCACTAATATCCATTGGATGCGCAAGGGGCTCAATACCACTGGTATCAATCGCATTCATCTGATCAACCAGACCCAGAATTTTGCCCATATCAGCTCTACTGCGCGAGATGTCATCCTGATTCAGGGCAAGTCTGGCCAGCCATGCGATTTTCTCGATTTCAGAGCTGTCTATCGACATCAAAAAATACCTATTTGTTATTGAAAAATGAGCCATTTATCATACCTAACAGCTTGCTCAAAGTCTTCCCCATTGATACAGTTATAGTTTTTTAAGCACTATGAAGGTGATCTCGCAGGAGATTGAGATCGCTCGGGAAGTTTTGTTGGATATCCGTTTTTGCTTTGCTTCAAATTTGGGCGAAATATGCGCAATAAGACGAAAATACACAGTCGATTTCCAGACCTCTTACCTTCCGCTAGTAGTCTTGTTCAATCTTTGATGGAAAGCGCTAATATTAAATGTTTGTAAAACGAATACGTGGTTTTTTCTCTAACGATTTGTCTATTGATCTGGGCACAGCGAATACGCTGATTTATGTCCGGGGCAAGGGTATTGTTCTCAATGAACCCTCCGTAGTGGCCATTCGTAAGGACGGTGATACGATAAATGCAAAATCTATCCGTGCCGTTGGTACCGAGGCGAAACGTATGCTCGGTCGTACTCCCGGACACATCACTGCTATTCGACCTTTGAAGGATGGCGTTATTGCAGACTTCACGGTTACCGAGAAAATGCTGCAATATTTTATTCATGCGGTGCATGGCAATGCCGTTTTCAAACCGAGTCCACGGGTACTTGTTTGTGTCCCCTGTGGATCAACCCAGGTTGAACGGCGTGCCATACGCGAATCAGCTATGGGTGCAGGGGCCAGAACAGTGCACTTGATTGAAGAACCTATGGCGGCAGCTATTGGCGCGGGAATGCCTGTAAGTGATGCGCGTGGGTCGATGGTACTGGATATCGGTGGTGGTACCACGGAAGTTGCAGTAATTTCCCTGAACGGAATTGTTTACTCTGATTCTGTACGTATAGGTGGTGATCGTTTCGATGAAGCGATTATCAATTATGTGAGACGCAATTATGGCACTTTGATTGGGGATGCTACTGCAGAACGAATCAAACATGAGCTAGGTTGTGCCTACCCGGGTAATGAAGTAAAGGAAATTGAAGTGAGAGGACGAAATCTTGCTGAAGGAATACCACGAAGTTTTACGCTTAATAGTAATGAAATTCTGGAGGCCTTACAGGAACCTCTTACAGGTATCGTTGATGCTGTAAAAAATGCATTGGAGAAGACGCCGCCGGAACTCGGTTCAGACGTTGCAGAGCGTGGTATGGTGTTGACCGGAGGCGGTGCCTTGCTTAGGGATTTGGATCGTTTATTAATGGAAGAAACAGGCTTACCGGTTATCGTTGCCGAAGACCCGCTAACCTGTGTAGCGCGTGGAGGAGGACGATACCTGGAAATGGTCGACGAGTATGGAAGCGATATTTTGACTGTTGAGTAACTCTATAAGGAGGAGCGCGTAATCAAAACACTGTTCCTGAAAAGTTCGTCAGCTAACATTAGAGTGATTTTTTTTGTAGTACTGTCGATGGTATTAATGACCGTTGATCATAAAAAGAATCATCTGGAATCCGTTCGATCAATCCTTTCTACAGTGGTTTATCCATTGCAATATATTGTAAACTTGCCAGTTGCAGCTACACATTGGTTATCAGAATCTGTCGTTACCCGACAAAAATTGATGGATGAAAATGCTCGTCTCAACGATGAGCAATTGAAATTAAATTCGCGTCTACAACGTTTCGCGATCCTGGAAGAAGAAAACAGACGTTTACGAGAACTGTTGGAATCATCAATGGAGTTGAAAGAGAGAGTATTAGTAGCAGAACTTATTGAAGTTGATCTAACACCCCACCGTCAACAAATAGTAATAAACAAAGGTTTAAATCAAGGTGCTTATGATGGCCAGCCCATTGTCGATGCTGGTGGAATTATGGGTCAGATTATTCATCTGGGCCCATTTTCCAGTACTGTATTGCTAATTACAGATCCCACTCATGCGCTTCCGGTACAGGTTAATCGTAATGGCCTACGTGCAATTGCCGTAGGCCGAGGTCAGAATGGTGCATTGTCTTTGCAACACCTGCCAACTAATGCCGATATCCGTGAAGGTGACTTGATTGTCTCGTCTGGCCTCGGAAATCGATTCCCCCGAGGCTACCCGGTAGGAACAATCTCTGAAATAGCCCTGGTGCCAGGGGAAGCTTTTGCTGAAGTGTCAGTGTTGCCAAGCGCGAATCTTGGTCAAAGTAGGGAAGTCTTGCTGGTCTGGCCCTATGAGCTGCTGGAAACACAAAAAAACAACGAAGAATTGGCAGCAAATCAATGATCGCTAATCAGCATAATGGTGGCTGGATAATTGTTATGAGTTTTGTCATTGCGATTATGTTAACCACAATGCCACTGCCAGACTGGGTGATGAACTGGCGTCCCTCCTGGGTGGCGATGGTATTAATATATTGGTGTATGGCTTTACCAGATCGAGTTGGAATTGGTACTGGCTGGTCACTTGGCTTATTGCTTGATGTGCAACAGGGCACCGTGCTCGGGCAGCATGCACTAGGGCTATCTGTCATTGCATATATCACAATTATTTCCTATCAGCGCTTTCGCGTATTTCCATTGGCACAACAGGCAGTATTGGTGAGTATTTATCTACTGTTGTTTCAATTTTTCAATATGTGGATTCGAGGCATCATGGGAATCCCTTTCCAGCATTGGTCAATATGGCTACCTGCTTTGACTAGTATGTTGCTATGGCCGTGGTTGTTTATCATTTTGCGTGATGTTAGACGTAAGTATCACGTATTTTGATCTGTAACTTTTCTTTATTTTATGCCCCCTGAGTTTCACCTCAAGGATCCTGGCTATGAATATCGTCTAATCAGCAGGCGCATTTATTTCGCCGGACTGCTGATGTTCCTGTTAGGCATGTTAATCGTAATACGTGTGTTTTTTTTGCAGGTAGTGATGCATGATCATTTCACAACCTTGTCACAGCATAATCGAGTAAAAATTCAGCCTATCGCGCCAATCCGTGGGCTTATTTTTAGCAGCGACGGAGTGCTATTGGCCAATAACCGACCATCTTTTAGTCTTGAAATCGTGCCTGAACAAGTCGATGAAATGGACAAAATCATCGAAGATATTTCTTCTCTGATTTCTATTGATAGTAATGATATTGAACGATTCAGGAAGTTGTCGAAGAAGAAACATCGCTTTGTCAGTATTCCCTTAAAATTTAATCTGAGTGATGATGAAGTGGCTAAACTTTCTGTCAATCGTCATCGATACCCTGGTGTCGACGTAGTTGCCGGCTTGAACCGATTCTATCCACTGGCCGAAAAAATGGCGCATGTAAGTGGCTATGTTGGCGTGATCAATGAAGAAGAACTTGTGGTGCTGGACGCGTCTAACTATAAAGGCACTACTCATGTTGGAAAACTTGGAGTAGAGCAAGCCTACGAAGATTTACTTCACGGTAAAGTTGGTCATAGACAGGTTGAAGTTAACGCAACTGGAAGGGTAATTCGTGTTTTGGACAGGACTGCACCTGTATCTGGTAAAAATATATATCTTACATTGGATGCGTCATTACAAAACCTTGCGGTAGATGCGCTGAGCGAAAAACGAGGAGCGATTGTTGCCTTAGATCCGGTTAGTGGGGGTGTTTTGGCGCTTGTAAGTTCGCCTGGCTATGATCCAAATCCATTTGTAAATGGCATTGCTTCGAAGGCATATAAGCGTCTACTTGATTCCAGCGATGCGCCGCTGCTTAACAGGGCTTTGCAAGGGAAGTACCCGGCAGGTTCTACGATCAAACCATTCCTGGGTCTAGGGGCATTGGACTATGGAATGCGCCATCTATTGGATGAGACCTGGTGTCAGGGTTGGTACAGCCTGAAAGGTAGTACTCATAGATACCGCGACTGGAAAAAAGAAGGTCATGGACACACCAATATGATCAATGCCATTGCACAGTCCTGTGATGTGTATTTCTATGCCCTGGCCCACGAAATGGGAATAGATAAAATGCATGAAGCTCTGGATAAATTCGGCTTTGGAGAGAAAACCGATATCGACATTGTTGGCGAGGTGGTGGGCCTTAATCCTTCGCGGGAATGGAAACGTCGTGCTTACGGGCAAGCCTGGTTTCCAGGGGAAACATTAATTGTAGGTATTGGCCAGGGCTCCAGTTTGGTAACACCAATACAGTTGGCGGTGGCAACCGCATCGCTGGCGAATCGTGGAAAATTGGTGAGACCCCATTTGTTTGCTAATGCACGTGATTCGATCACAAATGAAATAGTTGATGAATACCTGTCGACTGAGAGTAGTACTGTTGAGATAGAGAATCTGGAGCATTGGCAACAAATCATTAACTCGATGACGGAAGTGATGCACGGAGCCCGTGGCACAGCCCGTCGTGCTGCTAGTGGTGCGAGTTATAGAATGGCAGGTAAAACCGGTACGGCACAGGTAATTGCTATAGCCCAGGACGAAGAGTATGAGGCTGATGAGGTGCCGGAAGAATTGCGTGATCATGCATTATTTATTGCGTTTGCCCCGGTAGAGGAGCCAAAGATAGCAATGGTTATAATAGTAGAAAATGGTGGAAGCGGATCCTCCAGTGCAGCGCCAATTGCCCGTCGTCTATTTGATCATTATTTAGAAGAAAAACAATAATGGAAGAAAGATCATTATCACAAAGATTACACATGGATATTCCATTGTTTATTGGTCTTCTCTTGCTATGTGCAGTGGGTCTGGTTGTGCTCTACAGTGCGGGAGGGCAGGATATTGGCCTGATTTACAGACAGGCTACTCGTATGGGTCTGGCATTGGTTTTGATGTGTATGGTAGCCCAGATATCGCCGGCACGGCTGGCACGTCTTTCCTTGTGGATATATTTGTTGGGAATTTGTTTGCTTGTTCTGGTGCTGATTACGGGTGAAATCGGAAAAGGTGCACAGCGATGGTTAAACCTCGGCATAATTCGTTTTCAACCTTCAGAACTGATGAAATTGGCTTTGCCAATGCTATTAGCCTGGTATTTCGCAGACAACCATTTACCGCCACGTCTCAGTCGAATCTTTTATGCCACCGTATTGATTGTTATTCCAGTCTTGCTAATTGCGAAACAACCTGATTTGGGTACATCCATACTGGTAGCCGCAGCTGGGCTATCGATATTGTTCGTTGCCGGTGTAAGTTGGAGACTTATAATTGGATTCTCAATCACGGCTGCCTTATCTACACCTATTTTGTGGTACTTCATGCATGACTATCAACGACTACGGGTATTGACCTTATTAGATCCAGAGAAAGATCCTTTGGGAGCGGGTTATCACATAATTCAATCCAAAATAGCGATTGGCTCTGGCGGGCTCTATGGTAAGGGATGGTTAAATGGCACTCAATCCCACCTCGAGTTTCTGCCAGAACGCTCCACGGACTTTATTTTTGCTGTGTTCTGCGAAGAATTTGGCATGATGGGCGTGCTACTATTAGTTTGCATTTACATGTTTATCATTGTGCGAGGCCTGTATATATCATTGAATACACAAAACACATATGGACGCTTGTTAGGTACGGGTTTGACACTTACTTTTTTTGTTTACGTATTTGTTAACATGGGAATGGTAATCGGACAACTACCCGTTGTTGGTGTCCCCTTACCTTTGATAAGCCATGGAGGAACCTCCATGGTGACACTTATGATCGCTTTCGGGATTTTAATGGCGATACATACACACAGACGACTTTTATCAGATTAATATCAGACTATGAACCGAATTACTCCATATTTATGCCTCATTTGTTGCTTATTCTTTCTTCAACAGCCAGTTTTGGCTGATGTTGAGCAAAGACCTGAAATTAAACAGTTTATCAATGAGATGGTAGATGAGCATCAATTTGACGCAGACAGTTTGACCGAATTATTTCGTAAGGTGCAGTTATCAAAGTCAATTATAAAGGCAATATCACGCCCTGCTGAGGCCAAACCCTGGTATAAATATCGGCCTATATTTCTTAAAAAAGACCGTATAAAGCAGGGTCTCAAATTTATGCAGGAGAATGAGAAGACCCTGCTTCATGCGGAAAAGGTTTTCGGTGTCCCTGTAGAGATAATAGTGGCAATTATCGGAGTTGAAACTCGCTATGGCAAACATGCCGGGAAATACAAAGTGATAAACTCCTTATCGACGCTGGCGTTTAACTACCCCAAGAGAAGTAAATTCTTTCGAAGTGAACTAAAGCAGTTCTTCCTGTTGGCACGTGAACAAAAAATGGATCCTCTTTCTGTAAAAGGGTCTTATGCTGGCGCAATGGGTATTCCTCAGTTTATTTCCAGTAGCTATCGAAATTTCGCTATAGATTTTGATAAGGATGGCTTTACAGATATTTGGGATAATCCCGTCGATGCAATAGGAAGTGTCGGCAATTATTTTAAAGAACATGGCTGGCAAGCAGGACAAGCCGTCGCCACACGTGCAAATGTTGAAGGTGATGGCTACCTCGCAGCGCTTTCAAAGGGTCTGAAACCACAATTAAGCCCTTCAGAACTTTCGGAATTCGGTATATCTGCAGTTCATACGCCTCCTGAAAATACCAGAATTAAACTACTTGAATACGAGCTGAAAAATGGCCGTGAATTCTGGTTGGGTTTTGATAATTTTTATGTGATCACCCGTTACAACCATAGCGCACTTTATGCGATGGCAGTTTATCAATTAGCGGAAGAAATCAAGGCACTCAATAATTCACGAAATGAAAAGTAACAGTCAGTGAACTTGTTTCTGGATTTTACTGGTATGAGCAAAGACGCCTGCAGGAATGATCACATCTTTCGCTTGCGTTTGCCTGTAGCGCTAATACTAATGTGCTGTTTACTGCAGTCCTGTTCTGACGTAGCCGTAAAAGATAGCGCGCCAAAGCCCAAAAGTGTAAACATTGATTCTATTCCAGATGCTGTGCCTCGTCCTGAACCCAAAAGTAAGTATGGTAACCCTGAATCTTACGAGGTTTTTGGAAAACGATACTACGTGATGAATGACAGTAATGACTTTACGCAAAAAGGTATCGCTTCGTGGTATGGAAAGAAATTTCATGGGCGCAGAACATCTAATGGCGAAACCTATGACATGTACGCAATGACTGCGGCTCACAAAAGTCTGTCTTTGCCAACTTATGTTGAAGTTACTAATCTTAAAAACAACAGGCAAATCGTTGTCAGGGTAAATGATCGCGGCCCTTTTCATGAAAACAGGATTATCGACCTTTCTTATACTGCAGCTCGTAAATTGGATATTGTCAAAAACGGCACAGCTGAGGTAAAGATTCGAGCATTAGCAGTATCAAAACCGAAGGTTAGAAAAGAATCAGAGGTAGAGGGTTATGCAGTGCGAACAGCATTGAAAGAAGGCACGGCAAACAGTTTTTATATACAGGTTGGTGCATTTAGCAGCGCGAAAAACGCACAGCAACTTCAAAACAGGCTTACGACTTTAAGCAATAAGCCAATCGAAATTAGCGAAGCCAAGATTGAGGGAAAAACAGTATACAGAGTGCAAATTGGACCTTTGTATAGTATAGATGCAGCAGACAATATAGTTACAAAATTAGGCACTCACGGTATTAATGAACACAAAATCGTAGTTCGATAGTAGTTTGTAAATTTCTAATAAAAGGGCTTACTTGATGGAGATATCTAGTTTCAAAAAATGGCTGAGTATTTGTCTACTTGTAGGGTTTAGTCTGGGCAATATTCAAGCCGCCATAGTACCGGCACCACCAAAGATCAATGCTTCTTCCTACCTGGTAGTGGATTCGGATAGTGGACATTTTCTTGTGGAAGAAAACATTGATGAACGCGTAGAGCCTGCAAGCCTGACCAAGATGATGACAGTTTATATTGTCTCCGCTGAATTGGCAGAGGGAAATATTGGCATGGATGATATGGTCCTAATTAGCGAGCGAGCCTGGCGTATGTCGGGGTCACGCATGTTTATTGAAGTGGATAAAAAGGTGTCAGTTGAGAACTTACTCAAAGGGGTAATTGTTCAATCAGGAAATGATGCAAGTGTGGCTCTGGCTGAGCATATCTCTGGCAGTGAAGAAGTATTTGCAGCAGTGATGAATCAATATGCGACAGATCTTGGTATGTCAGGGACACATTTTGTCAACAGTACAGGTCTTCCAGACAAGGAACATTATACTACGGCGAGAGATATGGCTATTTTAGCGAATGCGCTTATTCGTGACCATCCTGAAATATATGAATGGCATGCCATTAAAGAATTTACTTTTAATGAAATCAAACAGCATAATCGCAACCAGATGTTATGGCGTGATGAAACTGTTGATGGAATAAAGACCGGTCATACCGAAAGCGCTGGATACTGCCTGGTCGCATCAGCCAAACGTAATAACATGCGATTAATATCTGTAGTAATGGGGACGGAAGGAACCAAGGCGAGAACACGTGCTACACAGTCACTCTTCAATTTCTCCTTTCGATTTTATGAAACTCACAGGCTATATCAGGCGGGAGAAACGATTTCGTCAAGCAAGATATGGAAAGGAGATCAGAAGTTATTTGACGTAGGAATTGTCGATGATTTATACGTCACAATTCCACGTGGTAAATACTCGAAACTCGATGCTGCGATAGAAGTTAGTCCAACAGTCATAGCTCCTATTGCTAAAGATGACGTGCAGGGTAGTCTGAAAATCTCATTGGAAGGTAAAGAATTAGCAATTCGGCCCCTGATTGCCTTACAGGGGGTCGCAGAAGGGAGTCTTTTAGAACGGCTAAAAGACGATATTAAATTATTGTTTGAGTAATTCGTTAGGCCTATGTCAATTGTCTATTTGAATGGTGAGTATTTACCTGTTGAGCAGGCACGAATTTCAGTACTGGATCGAGGGTTTACCTTTGCGGATGCGATTTATGAAGTAATCCCCGTATACGGTGGACATATATTTCGATTGCAGGAACATCTGGATAGACTAAACAATTGTCTCCACGAAATACATATCGAAAACCCATTCACAAATGAGCAGTGGAAAGAAATATTTTCCGAAGTATTGAGCAGGAATGACACAGATTTGGATCGTTCATTGTACGTCCAGGTGAGTAGAGGTGTCAGTGAGAGAGAACATCTCGATGATAGCGATCTAACTCCGACGGTATTTGTGATGAGTCGGGTAACCTTAGCAAAGGATTATAGTCACGGTGTCAGAGCTATTACACATGAAGATATTCGCTGGAACTACTGTCATATTAAGGCGACGACATTATTACCCAGTGTTTTGTTAAAACAACGTGCTCGACAATCCGAAGGTGCGATTGAGGCCATACTTATAAGAAATGGATATGTCACAGAAGGCGCCTCGAGTAACGTCTTTATCGTTAACGAAGGAGTAGTTACGACACCTGAAAAAGATGGCAATGTACTGCCGGGTGTGACCAGAGATTTGCTCGTTGAGCTTTTGCATTGGAAGGCAATTCCTTGCCTGGAAAAAAGTATTACTATAGCTGAACTGATAAGTGCAGATGAAGTATGGCTGACAAGCTCTACACTCGGAATTGTGGCGGTGGTAGATATAGATGGTAACAACATTGCGGATGGTAAACCGGGTGAATTATGGTTTAAGGCTGACGAACTTTATCAGAAGTTCAAGCTGGATCCTTCACTTCTAAAATAGATAATAGCGATGTTGTGATGACAATAGACACGCTAAACCACAGCCTGGTTTGGTAATCGATTTATAAGTTCACATATAAACTGGCAAAAATAAGGAGGAGCTGATCATGAGTGCAATAAAGGTAACAGAGTTGCTCGGTGACGGAATAGGTCCTGAGTTGCGTGAGTCGGTCTATGCTATTACGGATATACTACCAATTGAATTCGATTTTATCCCATTCGATCTGTCATTACAGAATCGAGAGTCCGGTGATCGTGACCTGTTTGACAATGTTGTCAATTCAATGAAGGAAACAAAACTTTCAATCAAACCCAACCGTTACCAATGTAAGTAGCCCGAATGCTGTGCTGCGAAGAATGTGTAATTTTAGTGTGATCCTCAGGCCGGTTATTTCTATAAAAGGAATTAAATCAAACTTCAAGGAAGAAGTGTTTCTCTATATTGTCAGGATCGCGACTGGTGGCACCTACGATGACCCAGGCAGAATGGTCGGTAAAGACTCAGCTATTTCAATACGTTTAGTGGAAAGAGATCCTTGTCGTCAAGCGGCTCGTTTTGCATTCGAGTTTGCTCGCAAAAAGAAGCTGCGTGTAACATCTTCTTCCAAATATACTATCCAACGGGCCACCGACGGTTTATTTCAACAAGTAGTGGATGATGTTCATAAGGACTACAAAGATATCCCGCATAATGTTGAACTTTTCGATGCATTGCTCGCGAAGATAATTATTAAACCAGAAGATTATCAGGTAGTAGTTGTAATAAACGAATATGGAGATTTCCTTTCAGATATGGCCAGTGGTTTAATCGGAAGTATAGGCACTGGCGCGAGTGGCAATTTCAGTTTCACGGAGAATGATGAAGTAGATATTGCCATGTTCGACCCATCTGGTGGTACCGCCCCCGATATTGCCGGCCAGAATAAGTGTAATCCAACAGCAATGTTATTGGCTCTGGGTATGTTGCTTGATCACATTGATCGTTATGATCTTGGTCATGAACTCAGATTGGCGATGCTTTCTGCGATAGCCGACGGTTTATGTACAGGAGATATTGGTGGATCCCTGGGTACTAAAGAATTCACACAGGAGTTAATTGACAGGTTAAAGGGAAAATTCTGATAACTAACTTGTAACTATTTCTCAGGTTTTTATTCCTGTGCCTTTATTTAATAAATGTAGCGAATAACTAAAAAGCGCGATAATAAAAATAAAGATAATTCCAAAGGCGTAGACAATATTGATATCGGATACACCGAGAATTCCATAACGAAAAGCATTGACCATATACAAAATTGGATTCAATCTTGAAACAGTCTGCCAGAACGCAGGCAACATATCGATTGAATAGAATACTCCGCCCAGGTAGATCAATGGTGTGAGTATAAAGGTAGGTACAATAGCAATATCGTCAAATTTATTTGCAAAAATCGCATTTACCAGACCACCTAATGAAAAAAGAATAGCAGTCAAGAGTACCACTGCGATTACGATATAATAGTTATAGACACGTAATTCTGTAAAAAACAGAGCAACTACCGTTACAACAAACCCAACAACCAAACCTCGAGCTACGCCACCTGTTACATAGCCAGCTAGAATAATAAAATTAGGTATGGGGGCTACCAACATTTCTTCAATGTGACGCTGATATTTTGCGCCAAAGAAAGAAGAGACAACATTGCCATAGGAGTTGTTAATGATTGCCATCATTACGATCCCAGGTGCAATAAACTCCATATAATTAAGACCATTCATTTTGCCAATACGAGATCCGATGAGGTTCCCGAATATAATAAAATAAAGTGTCATGCTAATGGCTGGAGGAAGAATAGTTTGCGCCCATATACGAAGGAATCGAGTGACTTCCTTTCTTATTATTGTGATGTAGGCAATTAATATTTTATCGGTATTCATGAAGAGCCTACGTTATTTCCATTATTATCAAGTAGTCTAATAAATAGTTCTTCCAGGCGATTTGATTTCCCACGCATGCTAAGAACAAGAATTTCATTCGCAGATAAGAAATCAAATAAGGTATTTATACTTTGGTCTTTCTCTAGTTCAACTTCTAGGGACATAGAGTCTATATGTCGGAGATGAAATTGATCACTGGGCGGCAAAATATCGACAGGTTTTTCAAGCTCAAGAATAAACGTTTCTACATTGAGTTTGCCCAGTAGTTGTTTCATTGAACTGTGTTCAATAATTTCTCCTTGATCTATTATTGCAATATTTTTACAAAGGCTTTCAGCCTCTTCGAGATAATGAGTCGTGAGCACTATAGTCGTGCCAGCATTATTCAATTGCCGTAGAAAATCCCACATGGAACGTCTCAACTCAACATCTACACCAGCGGTGGGTTCGTCCAGAATAAGAATTTTGGGTTCATGTATAAGCGCACGAGCAATCATCAAACGACGCTTGAATCCACCAGAAAGATTACGCGAAATTTCTTTACGCCTGTCCCACAGATCCAGTTGTTTCAGATACTTTTCTGCTCTTTGTCGTGCAATACTGCGTTTTATACCGTAGTAGCCAGCCTGGTTTAAAACAATGTCCAAACTGGTCTCGAAAAGATTAAAGTTGATTTCCTGCGGGACAATACCAAGATATGATTTGGCCTCAAAAAGCTGGGTAGTCAAATCAAAATCAAAGATTGAAATATTACCATTCGTCTTGTTTACAAGAGAAGAAATTATTCCAATTGTAGTGGACTTACCTGCACCATTTGGACCGAGCAAGGCAAAGAAATCGCCTTCTTCTACATTGAGATCAATACCACGCAGGGCAACATGCCCGTTATCGTAGGTTTTATTGAGCTGTTTGATTTCAAGTGCATTCATTTACAGAAAGTACAGCCGTAATTTTTTAAACCGGATTGTGCTGTGTGACCAGCAGGGTAGAAATTATTGTTTGTTGGAAACAAATAAATATCGAAATGATTACTTTGTATTTTATGAACCCTGTATCTGATCAATTTCTTTCTTTTGAGCATCACCAATTTTTTGTAATGCCTCATATAAAACACTATCACGCTTGATAACCAGTCTGAAGTACTCTTTCGGCACCTGAACGAGTCTAACTTTATCATTACTTCTTACGTAGGCATTTCTTTTCCCTGAACTACCGGGTAGTAAGGCTTGTTCGCCGAAATAGGTGCCACGATCGTGTTCAGCAAGAATCGTGATCTTGGCATGATCATCCATCGTAAATATTTGCACTGAGCCCTCTAGCACAACATAGAGGTAATCACCTTCCTCTGATTCTTTTAGAACAAAGTCGCCTGGGCCCACAGTGAGAATCTCTGTCCAGTTGCCAATCTTGCTCAGTTCCTCTTCTGTAAGACTATTAAATAGCCGCATACCTTTTAGCAATTCAAGAACTTCATCACCCACTAATGGTTTATGTTGCACAGTAATGTCTTCAGATTCGTCAACCTCTCCCACTACACTTACGAGTACATGCTTCTTATCAATACGGAACAATTTACATTCTTGCATAGCTCTGACAGAGGCATTTCGTCGGTCGGTGTTGTCAGGCAACAGGGACGTATCACCAAAAAAATCTCCTGCTCGCAAGGTTGCAACAGTAATTTCCCGCCCACCAGCACCACTTCGGATGGAGACTTCAACGGTACCTTCAAGTACAACATACATACAGTCCCCAATCTCCGACTCACGGATTATGGCTTCCTTTGGCGCAAAGTCTTCAATGCCGTTATCGGGGGACTTCAGAATCTCAGTTAATTCAGCATCTGAGAGGGAATTAAAAATAGGGATATGTCGAAGAATTCCTGGGTCATCAAGTTTTTCAGTCATGAATTTGATACTCGTAATTATGTAATATTTTAAATAGGCAGTTGATTTCTAATCTTGCTTTAATTTTCCTACAGTATCAGTTTTCAACGTCCATAAGGCGGGTTTGTTGACGTCGATGTGAACGGCTAGGCGAATATCAATAAGTATGTAAACACTTACTATCAAAATTAGGTATAAAATTTGTACAATGGCTATTCAACTGGGACGAGCACAATCACAAGCAAGATATATATTCATCTGTAACTAAAACATCAGTTATTATAACCAGACTGTTTTAGCCACCAGCAAAATAGCCGGTCTTGATTACTGATAACAAGCCCGATTTCGCATTTACCTTATTTTTTTCCCTTATATGCTCGTACAGCTGCATTAAATAGATCAGCCACGGCCTGCATATCATCGACTACTTTATTATTGAACAGTACGATAATGGATTTCTGATCTTCGGAGGCCTCTGCGCCCCAACTTTCTTCAACCTTTCCTATACAGGCAATATATTCATCACCTTCTGCTATATAGGCTTTCATCTTCTTTTGAGCTGCGACCAATTCCGCTTCAGAGGCTGTACGTCCATTTGGAATCTCTGGTTGTTTCGGATATTTGCATTTTCCTGAAACTTCGCCGGAGGCAGAATCCTGTGAAAAGACAGAAAGAGGTAATGATACGGAGAGGGCTATTGTCAGCAATAAAGTGGTAAATTTCATCGGGTCACCTAATTTTTAAAGTATTATTAATCGATATAGCCTTGGAATCGGCAAGCTTTTTTCATGGTATATGTTACGCTTTTTAGCTATCTATTTGAAATATAACTTGTAAAAACCAGGATGGAAACCGAAGAATCTCTTTTACATTTTCCTTGTGACTTCCCCATAAAGGTCATGGGCAAGGCAGAAGAAGATTTTGATAGTTTAATCATTGGGCTAATCCGTAAACATAGTCCCGATTTGAGAGAGGATGCGGTAAAATCCAGACACAGTAAGGGTGGGCGTTATGTTTCAGTGACAGTGACTATCCAGGCTGAAAGCCGGGAACAACTGGATAGTATATATATGGATTTGACGGCGGAAAAACGTGTATTAATGGCTCTGTGATGATGGATCTTGTAATCAGAAACCTGGGTCTAGTGGATTACCAGACCGGCTATCAGACCATGTCTATGCATGCCAATCAGCGGCAAGCTGATACCATTGATGAAATCTGGTTACTGCAACATCCACCCGTATATACCCTGGGTCTGGCCGGGAAGAAGGAACATATTCTGGACCCAGGTAAAATCCCGGTCATAAAAACAGATCGTGGTGGTCAGGTTACCTATCATGGCCCGGGTCAATTGGTAATTTATCTGTTGTTAGACTTACGTCGTCGGAAAATTGGCATCAAAGACTATGTCTACCTGCTTGAACAAAGCCTGATTGACTATCTTGGTGATGAGGGATTGTCAGCGTCAAGAAGGCCAGGTGCACCCGGTGTCTATATTGAAAATAGTAAGATTGCGGCACTGGGCGTCCGGGTCCGAAAAGGTTGTTGTTACCACGGCCTTTCACTTAATGTAAATATGGATATCAGCCCCTTTGCTGGCATTAATCCCTGTGGTTACCCGGATCTTGAAATCGCACAACTGACTGATTATGGGAAGGCGTCATCAATTGCTGAAGTTGCAGATGGGCTTTTGAAATATATACTAAAAAATATTATCACTGAGCCTTATAATGCAACATTCAAACATAATCTGACAGATTTACTCTCGGATTATGTAGCAGCTTAAATGTAAAAAATAAAATGCAAGATAATCTGACAAGCAAGCCGGACAAACAGCAAAGGGGTGAATTAAAAACTTCGCGAATCCCTATTAAAGTTGTTCCCACAGAAGGAGCGCTTCCGCGTAAGCCCAAATGGATCAGGGCCAAGGCACCAACAGATCCAAAAGTACAAAAATTAAAATCGCTGATTCGTGAACACAATTTACATACGGTGTGTGAAGAGGCTTCTTGTCCAAATTTAGGCGAATGCTTTAGCCATGGTACAGCTACCTTTATGATAATGGGAGATTTGTGTACAAGACGCTGTCCTTTTTGTGACGTAGCGCATGGTCGACCGCAGCCACTAGATGAAAATGAACCTGCACAATTGGCACATGCAGTGGCCCTTATGCAACTCAAGTACATTGTTATAACCTCTGTCGATAGAGATGATCTCCGTGATGGAGGTGCCGAACATTTTGTTAAATGTATCAATGCCGTACGAGAGAGCGTGCCGGGAATAAAAATTGAAACGCTGACTCCTGACTTTCGAGGACGCATGGAAGTGGCGCTGGAAATATTCAAGCAATCTCAGCCCGATGTATTTAACCACAATCTCGAAACGGTACCGACGCTATATAAAAAGGTAAGACCTGGTGCTGACTATAAATGGTCATTACAATTGATCAAAAACTTCAAGTCACAGCATCCGCATGTAACTACCAAATCCGGCATAATGCTTGGGCTTGGTGAAGAGCATGAAGAAGTGAAACAGGTATTACGCGATTTACGTGAACATGATTGCGATATGCTGACACTGGGACAATATCTTCAACCAAGTCGATATCATCTAGCCGTAGAACGATTCATACACCCGAGTGAATTCGATGAACTTGGAAAATATGCAGAATCAATTGGTTTCAATAATGTCGCCAGCGCGCCCATGGTGCGCTCTTCATATCATGCAGACTTGCAGGCACAAGGCGATAATTCCGTCGGTAAATAATTACATTTCTGCAGCACCCTGATTTAACTATATAACAAGATTAATCTTTAGTATTTATTTCTGTTCAATTAAAGAAATAATTCCGGGTCGACAGGGTTTTGGTTAAGGATCACACTCCAATGTAGGTGGGCGCCGGTAACACGACCGCTTCGACCTACAAGGCCGATAATCTCACCCTCATCAAGCATCTGGTCTTCGCTAACCTGAATCTTGCTTAAGTGACAATACATGGTAATCATGCCCTGGCCGTGGTCGATGAAAACGCTAAGTCCATTGAAAAAATAATTACCCACATCAATCACTTTACCTGCTGCTGCAGTCTTGATTGGTGATCCTTCTTTGGCAGCAATATCAAGACCACTATGCGGTTTACGTGCTTGTTTATTAAAAAACCTTCGCAAGCCAAAAGGGCTACTTTGGCGTCCTTGCAGAGGTAAACTTAACTTTATCGAGTCTTTTTCGATATCACTCCAACTTGCTTTTAGTGCTTCAATAACTTCCTTCTCCTTAAGAATTCGTTGCATATCCAACTTGTCTGGATTGACCTTGCGCTTGTCTTTAATGGTGATGTGTTGAGTTTCGTATTTTTTTTCACTAACGGTAAACGAATAATCATCATTTTTACTGGAAGTAATGACCTGCAAATAATGTGTTCCGGGTAGGGCGTTTAGACTAATACCAACGATGGCCTGCCATGCATTCGAGTAACCAATAATCATTACGCGTTGGTCTTGATAATATGCCTGTGGTTTTTCATCTGACTGAATATCAATAATGGCGATACCACCTGGAACAACTGTCGCCGATACTAATGAGTAGAAACAAAAAAGAGGTATACTCAGAACAATCGGGAAAGTGCTCCGTTTAATCATTTCTTTTCCGGCAAAAGTTTTTCTACTCGTGATATCACCTGGCCCTTGGCTAATCGTGTCCTAATTTCATCATTTTCTTTTAAAGTATCTGTGTCGCGTATAATGCGTTTGCTATTAGCATACGTAACAATGGCATATCCGCGATCGAGAGTTGCAAGCGGACTAACGGTATGTAATGCGTGGGCTGCATGCTTCATGCGAGCATTTGCGATCTCAATTATATGAGACAAGTTATTTTGAAGTCGCTCGTATAAAAACTGACATTTCTCTTTATTTAGTATGAGTAATTGCTGCGGGTTAAAACGATTTATTTCAGAGGAGACCTGAAGCAGATCAGCGCGTTTATGAGCAATAATGCTCTTAATTGCCTGCTGCATGCGCAGACTGACATCATCCAGACCCTGGCTGATATTTTGTAATTGTCTGGATGGATGCGGCAAACGCTTTTCGAATTGCTCTAACTTCTGTGAATATCGCTGCAATACGCTTCGCACATTTCGTGATAAATTCAATTCCTGTTGCTTCAGATTGTTTTGTAACTCAACAATATCAGGACTAATTAGTTCGGCTGCAGCAGAAGGTGTGGGTGCGCGTCGATCCGAGACAAAGTCCGCGATTGTGTAATCAATTTCATGACCTATACCGGAGACAATCGGAATGCTATTTTGATAAATGGCCCTGGCCACAACTTCTTCATTAAACGACCACATGTCTTCCAGTGAGCCACCACCACGCGCAAGAATGATAACATCCGATTCCTGACGCTTTTCTATTAGCGCCAGGGCATCAACAATATTTTTCGCAGACGCCTCACCTTGTACTGGTACCGGATAAATATTTACTTCAGCCAGAGGATAGCGGCGCTTTAGTACTTGCAATATGTCTCGAACGGCTGCACCACTAGGTGAAGTGACGATCGCGATGGATTTTGGAAACTGAGGGATCTGAAGCTTATGCGCATCGTCGAATAGCCCTTCTTTATGTAAACCTTGTTTTAATTCTTCAAAGGCGCGTTGTAAGGCGCCTTCACCTGCAGGTTCGATGTGATCCATGATCAATTGGAACTCGCCACGGCCTTCGTAAAGGCTGACATTCGCCCTGGCCAGTATTTCCATGCCGTTTTCCGGTGAGAACTTGATTGAACGCAGGCGATTTTTGAACATGGCACAGCGCACTTGCGAATGCTGGTCCTTGAGAGAAAAGTAGATATGCCCAGACGCAGGTCTGGCCAGGTTTGAAATTTCTCCTTGTACCCAAAGCGCAGGAAAACTCCCCTCAAGCACCGCGCGGACCTCACGATTGAGGCGCGTAACCTTGTAGATATCGCGGTTTAAAGAATCTCCAGTAGTCATTTCTGTCATGTAATTTTACATAAGAACATAAATGTTCGATTTACCATCTCTGTTATAAATATTATACTACTCGGCTAATGGGCACCTCGATGAATCGGGGAGCCCTTTTTATTTACATGGACGTTTTATCAGGACAGTGGTTCAAGTCTTTTCCTGTGCACGTACTCTAAAAACGAGCATTATTATGACATCACCCTCTAACTTCATCGGAGGATTGGCAGGGCACTTTCAGGGCTTAAGTGCATGAAAATGGATTGAACAAGTTTCCTGGCGGCGAATTACATCTTCTCATTACACACAAAAGGTTCATCTGAAATGCGGATTACCGAAGAAGCTCTCACATTCGATGATGTCCTGCTGGTTCCGGCCTTCTCACAGGTTTTACCCCGAGAAGTCAGTTTGGCTACACGCCTGACCAGGGATATTACACTTAACATCCCACTTTTGTCAGCGGCAATGGACACGGTTACAGAGGCCGATGCAGCTATCGCGATTTCCCAGGAAGGCGGCATCGGAATTATTCATAAGAATATGAGCCCTATTGAGCAGGCAGCTCAGGTACGCGTGGTGAAGAAATATGAGAGCGGCGTAATTACCGATCCTTTTACCGTAAAGCCCGATACTAGTATTCGGGAAGTTATTGAATTGACCCGCCAGAACAAGATTTCAGGCGTCCCTGTGGTGGAAGGGAAAAATCTGGTGGGAATTGTGACGAGCCGTGATTTGCGTTTTGAAACCCATTTTGATGAGCCTGTGTCATCGGTAATGACGCCGAAAGAACGATTGGTTACGGTAAAAGAAGGGGCGGACGCTGAAGAAATAAAGGTACTTTTGCACAAACACCGAATTGAAAAAGTGCTTGTCATAAACGATCAGTTTCAATTACGAGGCCTGGTGACCGTAAAAGACATGCAGAAGGCGCATGAGTTTCCGGATGCCTGTAAGGACAGTGATGAAAGTCTCAGGGTAGGCGCTGCTGTAGGTGTGGGCAAAGGTACAGAAGAGAGAGTAGAAGCACTGGTCAATGCAAAAGTTGACGTGTTGGTGGTGGATACGGCCCATGGCCATTCTGAGGGTGTATTGAATATGGTCACCTGGGTGAAGAAAAACTTTCCGGACTGTCAGGTCATTGGCGGTAATGTGGCGACTGCGGAGGGAGCCCTGGCACTGGTTGAGGCAGGCGCAGATGGGGTTAAGGTTGGTATTGGCCCCGGCTCAATTTGTACGACTCGAATCGTGACTGGCGTCGGAATGCCACAGGTATCTGCAGTAGCTAACGTAGCCGCAGCGCTGAAAGATACGGATGTGCCTTTCATATCCGATGGTGGTATTCGCTACTCAGGTGATATAGCCAAGGCCATAGCCTCGGGTGCCTACTCGATAATGGTAGGTGGTTTGTTTGCTGGTACAGAGGAAGCACCGGGCGAGGTGGAGTTATACCAGGGCCGTTCCTACAAGTCCTATCGAGGTATGGGTTCAATTGGGGCGATGGCACAGAAACACGGATCATCTGATCGTTATTTTCAGGAGAGTGATGAGATAGAAAAACTCGTGCCGGAAGGAATCGAAGGCAGGGTGCCTTACAAAGGTTCTCTAAGCGCGATTGTACATCAGCTAATGGGCGGACTTCGCGGTTCCATGGGATATACCGGCTGCCGAACGATTGAAGAAATGCGTAGCAAACCTCAATTTGTCCGTCTTACCGGTGCTGGAATGAAAGAAAGTCATGTGCATGACGTCACTATTACAAAAGAGCCGCCAAACTATAGAGTCTAGAAAGAGTAGCCGCATGACTGACACTCACAGTGATCGAGTTCTGATTCTCGATTTTGGTTCACAATATACGCAACTTATTGCGCGACGGGTGCGGGAGGCGAATGTCTACTGCGAAATATTTCCCTACGATATTGAAACTGAAGCAATACAGGAATTTTCCCCCAAAGCCATAATTCTCTCCGGTAGCCCGGAATCAGTTACTGAACTAAACGGCTTCAGGGCACCGACTATCGTATTCGAGATCGGCATACCGGTTCTGGGAATTTGCTATGGGATGCAGACCATGGCCGAGCAGCTCGGTGGCAGGGTCAAGACTTCTGGGCTGCGAGAATTTGGTCACGCCAGGGTAAGAGCAAGAGGGCATTCACAGTTGCTACGTGACATTCAAGATGAAACGAATGCTGAAGGCCATGGCCTGTTGGATGTCTGGATGAGTCATGGTGACAAAGTCGATGAGTTGCCGAATGGTTTCAAGATCATTGCCTCTTCTGATAATGCTCCCATCGCCGGTATCGCTGATGAAGACAGGAAAATATATGGCTTACAGTTTCATCCTGAAGTGACTCACACAAAGCAGGGCAGGCTGATATTGGAACGATTTTTACATGAAATTGTGGGTTGTGGTAAATCCTGGACGATGGAAAATATAATCGATGAGTCGATCAAAAATATTCAGCAAAAAGTGGGGAAAGATAAGGTGTTGTTGGGTCTCTCCGGTGGAGTTGATTCGTCCGTTGTCGCAGCCCTGCTACATAGAGCCATCGGTGATCAATTGACCTGTGTTTTTGTCGACAACGGTCTGTTGCGACTAAATGAAGCAGATCAGGTAATGCAGACATTCGCTGACAATATGGGTGTGCACGTCATCAAAGTTGATGCTGAGCAGCGATTCCTGGAAGCCCTTAAAGGTGAAGATGATCCAGAACAAAAACGAAAGGTCATCGGTCGCGAATTTATCGCGGTGTTTGAAGAAGAAGCTGAAAAGCTAAAAGAGGTTGATTGGTTGGCGCAAGGAACAATTTATCCTGATGTAATCGAATCAGCAGGTACACGCACCGGCAAAGCACATGTGATCAAGTCGCATCACAACGTCGGCGGTTTACCCGAGAATATGCGTATGCAATTAATCGAGCCTTTGAGGGAGCTGTTTAAGGATGAAGTACGCAAGTTGGGTGTCGAATTAGGTTTGAAAAAGGAGATGATTTACCGTCATCCCTTTCCCGGACCTGGGTTGGGTGTTCGCATCCTTGGTGAGATATGTAAGGATTTTGCCGATACTTTGAGATTGGCTGATGCCATCTTTATCGAAGAATTAATCGCCAATAATCTCTATGACAAGGTCAGTCAAGCCTTTGCTGTCTTTCTGCCGGTGCGTTCCGTCGGAGTTAAAGGCGATGCACGCTATTATGAATATGTCATCGCGCTGCGAGCAGTAGAAACGATTGACTTTATGACCGCGCATTGGGCACATCTGCCCTATGATTTTCTTGGTCATGTATCTAACCGCATTCTTAATGAGGTCACTGGTATATCAAGAGTGACTTACGACATATCCGGCAAACCACCCGCCACTATTGAATGGGAGTAATAAAATAAATACTTCTGTACTTAGCCAGCAGCAGCCATTTCAGGAGAAAGCATTATTCCAACAATGAAAAAAGGTATACATATCAAACCCATTAGGAAAGGTTTTTTCGCGACTTCCCAATGCATGATAATGAAAACCAGTGCCACAAACGGGACAAATATATAACCAAGTCCCCACCATACTGATGTCTGAAAGGCTTTGACAATCAGGATGATGCTGTAAACCAATGCGATCAACGCACCAACGACTATAAATATTAAGCCTAAAATTTCCATAATCCCCCTCCCGGTTTGTACTTAGCAAAAACTGGCTTCAAGTATAGTCTGATAATTGCTTAAAAGAACCCTGTAACCGAGGCGATTAAGTGAAAATGGCCTATAATTCACAGTCACAAGTAACATCAACAATTCAAAATGAAGCCTGACAAAAAGTCACATGAAAAAAGCCTTGAGCCAGAATCGAAAGACGAATACTGGATGCAGCGGGCCCTGCTTTTGGCACAAAAAGCTGAAGAAGAAGGTGAAGTGCCGGTAGGCGCAATTGTTGTACTTGATAACGAAGTGGTCGGTGAAGGCTGGAATCGGCCTATAAGTAGTCATGATCCCAGCAGTCATGCCGAGATAAACGCTATCCGGGAAGCAAGCTCGCATCTCTCCAATTACCGTCTACCCACTACCGAACTTTTCGTCACCCTTGAACCCTGTGTTATGTGTGCGGGCGCAATGATTCATGCACGCATTGCGCGAGTCGTTTTTGGTGCATACGATCTCAAAGCTGGAGCCGCAGGTAGTGTGTTTAATATTTTACCTACCGCTAAACTTAATCATCAGGTAGAAATTAAAGGCGGTGTATTAAATCAGGCATGTGCAGAGATACTTCAGTCCTTCTTCAAAAAGCGAAGATAATTGAATAGGAAAAAAAATGAGTGATTCAACATCCGCACCCCTCATCGAACGTCTAGCTGAAGCTATGATTAGCAAACGCTTTACTTTGGCTTGCGCTGAGTCGTGTACCGGAGGTGGAATCGCACATCTGGCTACTAGTCTAGCCGGGAGTTCACAATGGTTTGATCGAGGATTTGTTACATATACCAACGATTCAAAAAAAGAAATGCTGGCGGTAGCACATGATGTTCTGACGAAATTTGGCGCGGTTAGTGAAGAGTGTGCAGTCGCAATGGCCGAAGGTGCTTTGGCACATAGTCATGCAAATATAGCCGTATCTGTTACAGGTATTGCGGGACCAGACGGTGGTAGTGAAGACAAGCCGGTCGGCACCGTTTGCTTCGGCTGGACTCAACGCGATTCTGAAACCATAAGTACTCGCGTTATGTTTGAAGGTAATAGGGACGAAGTTCGCCAGCAATCTATTTTAATGGCAGTTCAGGGCTTACTGGATTTGCTCGAAAAATAACAGGAGTAATGTCCATGGCCAGGATGTTTTTCGGCCTTTGGCCTGACGAGAAAGTTCGCTCTGAGATTCAGGCCTTCTCCAAGCAGCTTCAGCTCGATACAGGACGTTGGGTCGAAGATAAGAATTTCCATATAACATTGGCCTTTTTAGGAAACGTTGATGAGGAGACAAGAGCAGCGCTGATCAGAGGGGCTGATCACTTCTGTGTAGAGCCTTTCGCATTGAGCCTGGACTATCTTGACTGGTGGCAAAAGCCAAAGATAGCTTACCTGGCACCGAGTAACATTCCTCAGGAACTCTCACAGCTGGTATCAGAATTAAACGGCCTGGCACTGGATTGTAAACTGAGCCTGGATACGAAGCCCTATCGACCGCACCTAACACTAGCGCGTAAGGTATTAAAGCCGCTCTCCGCGATTCCGCTGACATCGATTTTCTGGAATATCAATGAATTCTGTTTGCTGGAATCAAAGACTGCAAAAGAGGGCGTAGAATATCAAGTTAAGGAGAGCTGGCCGCTCAAAATTATGTAATAATCTTAGCCCTGAAATGAATGGTATTTAGCCCAGGTCTGAATTCTCGCGAATGCGGGAATTTTGTAAAAAATCATTGCAAGATTCAAGTGTTGATTCCCGTTTAAATGGGACAGACAACAAGGAATATTTGGATTTACATTGCCTGGTTTAGGTTCAGTCGTGGCAGAAATTTCACTAAAACTAACTTATAGAGAGAGTCTAATGGACGAGAAGAAAAAACAAGCTTTGGGTATCGCCCTGAGTCAGATTGAAAAGCAATTTGGTAAGGGATCTATCATGCGCATGAGTGACGATGGCGTTGTCTCCGACGTCGAGGCAGTATCGACCGGTTCACTGGGGCTGGATATTGGCCTTGGTATTGGCGGTTTGCCAAAGGGACGTGTAGTAGAGATATATGGCCCTGAGTCATCCGGGAAAACAACGCTGGCTTTGCATGTCGCATCTGAGATTCAAAAAACTGGAGGCACCGCAGCCTTCGTTGATGCTGAACACGCCCTGGATCCACAATACGCAGAGAAATTGGGTGTACAGATTGAAGACTTACTGGTGAACAAGCATTGGAGATCACCGATATGTTGGTACGATCCGGTGCCGTGGATCTGGTGATTGTTGATTCAGTTGCCGCTTTAACGCCAAAGGCCGAAATCGAAGGTGAGATGGGCGCAAGTCATATGGGATTACAGGCACGGCTTATGTCACAGGCCTTGCGAAAATTGACAGGTAACATCAAACGTTCGAATACACTGGTCATATTTATCAATCAGATACGCATGAAGATCGGCGTCATGTTTGGTAGCCCTGAGACCACCACGGGCGGAAACGCGCTTAAATTTTACGCCTCTGTTCGTCTTGATATTCGTCGTATTGGTGCGATCAAGAAAGGTGACGAGATCGTAGGCAATGAAACCCGGGTGAAGGTCGTTAAAAACAAGGTTGCACCACCATTTAAGGAAGTCTATTTCGACATTCTCTATGGTGAAGGTATTTCTCATGAAAGCGAACTAATTGCAATGGGTGTTCAGCACGACATTATTGAAAAGGCAGGTGCGTGGTATAGCTACAATGGAGACCGCATTGGACAGGGTAAGGAAAACGTACGTGTCTATCTCAAAGAAAACCCGGCAATTGCCGAAGAGATAGAAACCAGTGTGAGAGCGAAGGTACTACCTGAAAAAAACGCGGTGCCTGTTGAAGAACAGGAAGAGGAGGCCGAAGCCTGAGTGACGCCTTCCAGGAAGTAAAACAGCGAGCTCTTGGTTTACTAGCCAGACGAGAACACAGCGAAAAGGAGCTGCGTCAGAAACTGCTCACCCGAGGTTTAGATGAAGAGGACATCGACCTCGCGGTGGTGCAGCTAAAGACAGAAGGTTTGCAGTGTGACTCACGTTTTACGGAAGCCTTTGTTCATGATCGCGTTATGCGCGGTTACGGTCCTCGTCACATCGCCCAGGAACTTAAGCAAAAGGGTGTTGCAGAAGAATTGACCGAAGAATTTATCGATGAACGTGAATCCCATTGGATCGAACAGATGGCAGCAGTGCGCCTTAAAAAATTTGGGGATAATTTGCCGGAAGACTATAAGGAGCAGGCCCGTCAATCACGTTTTTTGCAGTACCGAGGGTTCAGTGGTGATCAAATTCACCGTTTATTTAGACAATTGAATGAAGATGACGACTAACGAACTACGTCAAAAGTTTCTGGAGTATTTCCAGAACAAACAACATCAGCCTGTCGCTAGCAGTTCGCTGGTACCATCGAATGATCCGACCTTATTATTTACTAACGCCGGCATGGTGCAGTTCAAAGAGGTTTTTCTTGGTCTGGATAAACGTAGTTATGATCGAGCAGTATCGTCACAACGATGTGTGCGCGCCGGTGGTAAGCACAATGACCTGGAGAATGTTGGTTACACGGCCCGTCATCACACCTTTTTCGAAATGCTGGGCAACTTCAGCTTTGGTGATTATTTTAAACGTGAAGCAATTCAATACGCCTGGGACTTTCTCACTAATGAGCTGAAGCTGCCAAAGGAACGCTTATGGATTACGGTATTTGAAGATGATGATGAAGCAGCAGATATCTGGCTGAATGAAATAGGTATAGATCGAAATCGATTTAGCCGATGCGGAGAGAAAGACAATTTCTGGGCGATGGGTGATACAGGTCCTTGCGGGCCCTGCAGTGAGATCTTTTATGACCATGGCGAGCATATAGAAGGAGGCCCACCCGGTAGTCCGGAACAGGAAGGTGATCGTTATGTGGAAATCTGGAATCTGGTCTTTATGCAATATGATCGGGATGGCGATGGTAGTCTCAATTCAATCCCCAAGCCTTCTGTCGATACAGGTATGGGGCTTGAGCGGATAGCAGCGGTGATGCAGGGTGTTCAGAATAATTACGATATCGATTTATTCCAGCAATTGATACAAGCCATACATAAGCTGGCAGATATTGGTGAGCCCGATATCACATCGTCACGTGTTATCGCCGATCACATTCGATCCTGTGCTTTTCTAATTACTGATGGTGTTGTGCCATCCAATGAAGGGCGTGGTTATGTCCTCAGACGAATCATCCGTCGCGCCGCCAGACATGGAAACAGCCTCGGCTTTAACGAACCCTTCTTCTATCGGTTAGTTTCGAGGCTATCTGAATTAATGGGAGATGCCTTTCCTGAATTAAGAGACGCGCAGGAATTCGTTGAACGAACTATTAAACAGGAAGAACTACGCTTTGCCGAAACGCTTGATCAGGGCCTGGGTCACCTCGAAGATATCCTTGCGAGTCTTAAAGGCAAAACAATTGCGGGTGATGATGTGTTTAAACTTTATGACACCTATGGTTTTCCTGTTGATCTGACTGCAGATATTGCCCGTGAACGTGGTCTGACTCTGGATAAACCGGGTTTTGACAAGGCTATGGCCGAACAACGAAAGCGTGCCCGGGCAGCAAGTAAGTTCGAGCTGGATACCAGTGATGCGAGTTCGCAGATCAGTTTCGATTCAGAATTTGTTGGTTATGAAAAACTGCAGGAATCATCCACAGTCATTGCCATGTTTAAAGATGGCAAATCGGTTAAGCGATTAGTTCAGGGTGAAGAAGGCGGAATAATTCTGGCGACAACGCCTTATTATGCAGAGTCTGGCGGACAGAGTGGAGACCGGGGCAAGCTAATGGGCGAAGGTGTTGTCTTCGATGTATATGACACACAGAAACAGTCCAACGCACACATTCATTTAGGTGAACTTAAACAGGGCGAGATAGAGATTGATCAATCCCTGCAGGCAAGAGTCAATAAGTTCCATCGTGTTGATATTATGCGTAACCATTCAGCGACGCACCTTTTACATGCCGCTTTAAGAAAGATCCTGGGTAAACATGTCACACAGAAAGGATCTCTGGTGGCAGCTGATCGTTTACGCTTCGATTTTTCTCATCCGGAAGCGCTTAGTGAAGGTGAAGTGAGGAAAATTGAACAACTCACAAATCAAACCATTCTTGAGAATGCCCAAACACAAATTGATCTCATGTCGCTGGATGAAGCCATGGAGTCAGGCGCAATGTCTCTGTTTGGTGAGAAATATGACTCTGAAGTACGAGTACTGAATATCGGCGCCGGCTTCTCAACCGAATTATGTGGTGGCACTCATGTCTCGCATTCTGGTGATATAGGTCTGTTCAAAATAATTTCGGAAACTGGTATTGCAGCCGGAGTACGTCGAATTGAAGCGGTCTCCGGGCAGGGTGCACTGGCGTGGGTCGATGAGAATGAATCACGACTGAATCGCATTGCGAAGACACTTAAGTCAGATCGAGAGAGCATTGAATCGCGCCTTGAAATTATACTGGAGCGTTCTCGCAAACTGGAAAAGGAAATCGATCAACTCAAATCCAAAATGGCCAGCAGTGCCGGCGACGATATGCTCAATGATGCTATAGAGATCGGCGGCATCATGGTGCTGGCCAAATATCTTGAAGGCGCAGATCCAAAGACCTTGCGAGAAACCGTCGATCAGTTAAAGAACAAGTTGGGTACCGCGGCGTTAGTTCTGGCTACAGTGAAAGATGAGAAGGTGAGCCTCGTCGCTGGTGTATCAGCTGATACCACCAACAGGATAAAGGCCGGTGAGCTGGTCAATTTTGTTGCACAACAAGTTGGAGGCAAAGGCGGTGGCAGAGCCGACATGGCGCAGGCGGGTGGCAACGACCCGGGCCAACTGGATGCCGCATTGACGAGCGTTTCCGACTGGGTGAAGCAGCAAATTGAAAGTTAATATTACTTGCTGTTCCTGTCTAACCCGTTAAAATCCCCACCCTTTTTTGATAACTGGATATTATCCTGCTGAGCTGTATTAAGTCTGCGCAGCAATCTTAGCTGATTAACAAATGTCACTTATAATTCAAAAATACGGTGGAACCTCCGTTGGCAGCATTGAACGTATTCAAGCTGTCGCCGATAAGGTGATCGCTACGCATAATCAGGGCCATCAGGTTGTGGTGGTGGTTTCTGCTATGAGTGGTGAGACGGACCGTTTGATTGAGCTATCCCAGCAGATATCTCAGCAAGCAAGTGGTCGCGAACTGGATGTGCTGCTATCTACGGGCGAACAGGTCACGATTGCCTTGTTAAGTATGGCATTAGAGGGAAAGGGCTGCGCAGCAGAGTCTTTCACAGGTGGCCAAATCTGCATTTTGACAGACAGTGTGCATAACAAAGCGAGAATTATGGATATTGACGCTACGCGCGTAAGTAAGGCACTGGACGAGGGAAAAGTGGTGGTGGTAGCCGGTTTTCAGGGTATCGATGAAAATGGCAATATTACCACCCTCGGTAGAGGCGGCACGGATACAACGGCAGTTGCGATGGCGGCTGCTTTAGAAGCAGATG
>WLWI01000669.1_pt1 | contig 30677 bp, 27 predicted proteins | sample 6701501 | NCBI WGS metagenome assembly WLWI01 (sample SAMN12718690, study PRJNA515312) | sponge metagenome | isolation source: marine sponge | host: Mycale hentscheli | place: New Zealand: South Island, Marlborough, Capsize Point | collected 2014-11-01 | reverse complement strand
GTCGTCTCACTTGTTGATCCGTAACCATCCAGACCTCCTTGAAAGGATCTCTGGCTAGGATACGGAGGGGCGATGAAACCGGGAATTCTAATGGTCGTCAGCTGGATTTATAAATGTCGTTAATCAATTCTCCCTATGCCCGGACGTAATACCTTCCATTTATTTGTAGAATCTGCCTTCGACTGGGCCTGTCTCCTCTTTCGGATTTCTCTTCATCGTCTTTAGTGCTGGAGTCCGCATGGTCGAAATGGAAGTGAATCGGGTGCATACCGACGCCGAGTCGCCCCAATCCCAGATCGAACTCAGGGAAAAGACCGGGGACTACCGGTTGTGTATGGATATCGGTTTTGACGAGGCTACGGCCATTGCCATGGCGCGGGACCAGCGCCAGCCACCCCGACCCGTCAGCTACGACCTGGCCCACTCACTACTGGGGGCGGTAGACGCCCAGGTGACCCGAGTACAGATCACCGCCCTCAACCAAAGCGTCTTTTTCGCCGAAGTGCATCTCCAGGACGACAAAGGCGCCACCGCCGTAATCGACTCACGGCCCAGTGACGCCATTGCCCTGGCCCTGCGCCAGAATGCACCCATCTATGCGGCCCAGGCAGTATTGGAAGAAGCCGGCTACAAATTGGGTGAGGCCCCCCAACCGGAACCCCTTGCCGAGGCTGTTCAAGAGGTTTCGCCTGTCTCTCGAGCCGAGCGTTTAAAAAAGCGTTTGCTCCGGGCCGTATCCGAAGAGGCCTACGAGGAAGCCGCCCGCCTGCGCGACGAAATACAACAGCTCGAACCGGGGGAGGAAACTTCCTGATTCCGCGCATTGGCCCCTGGAGTCCCATCTGGGACTTGGGCGCGGCTTATGGATTGCCCTCCATATAAGGACAAAGTCTATGGCCGGTACTGCCGACCCCCCATTAATAGAAGTGACCGTTGCCCAGGTCTGTCCGCACCATTCGGTGGATCGCCCCCTTCTCTGGCTCTGCGAGAAAGAGGCCACCAGACCTCGGCTTCTGCCCATTGCCATCGGCCAGTTTGAGGCCCTTTCCATCGCCATGCGCCTCCACAGCCAGGAGCCGACCCGACCCGTCAGCTACGACCTGATCGCCGCTCTATTGGGCCAATTGTCCGTAACCGTGCGCCAAGTGGTCGTGACCAGAGTACAGCAGAGCATCTTCTACGCCAAAATCGTCATTGAAAAAGACCTTGAAATTCGCGATCTGGACGCCCGTCCCAGCGACGCTATCGCGCTGGCCCTGCGCACGGGCAGCGCCCTTTTCGTCTCGAGAGAATTGCTCGAACAGGCTGGCCTCCCTCCCCTTGAGGAAGGCACCCAAGTTGAAGAGGCGATCGCCCAATTCAACGAACTCGACCGGCCCAGCGCAGAACGGGATTTACCCACAGCGGTCATGCCGCCGCCCCTTTCTCCCATTGAACGCGCCGATGAATTGGTCCTGGAAGAAGTGGGCCAAAATCCAGCACCCCAGCCCCAGTCGGCGGATTACGTCGATCAGGTCCTAGCCGACGAACTGCCTTTGCTACGCAATAAATTGGAACAGGCCGTCCTATTGGAAGAATACGAAGAGGCCGCCCAGCTGCGGGATAAGATAGAACTTCTGGTCAACAAAAGCAGAACCTGAGCCATTTGCGGCAGCAAAAAAGGCCATCGGGATTTATAACGGAGAGATCGATGACTTATCAGATATGGAACCAGGGATCTGACCGGCTCAATAGATTTCTGCGCCAGACGACTGGTGTACTATCCCTGGCTCTTTTGTCTGTCGGCTTGGGCTGCAGCGGTGAGGAAGCGGATCTACGCTTTGTCGATCCGGCAACCACCTTCAAAACCTATCAACAAGCCGTAGCCGATCGGGACCTGGATCTGCTCTGGTCCTGCTATAGCACCACCTACAAAGACACCATTGATCAGGCCGCCTGGACGGTGGAATGGGAGGCCAAGAGCCCCGACGCCATCCGCGCCGAATTGCGCCTGGAAATTATCGATGAGCAGAAGATAAACCAGAAGATAGGTTATCTGCTGATGGATCCCACGACGCTGGAATCGCCCCAAGTATCGCCGTTTTTCTACTTCCTTCACGAGGAACAGGGCTGGAAGATCACCACCTATCTCGACAGCGTATTCCATCACGAACTGGAACAAGCCATCGCCCGAGGCGAGTATTCCCTACCCACTTTTTAAGGGTTAAAAATACCCGTTGTGCTCTGGGGGTGTCTGAAAAATCGCTTTGCGACCCAAGCGCCCGCAGAGACTTCGCCACTTTGGCCGGGGATTGCCGCCCCTCCCAACCAAAGCCCTAAAAGGCAAAAAGGTCCGCCCCGAATGGGACGGATCTTTTTATTTAGCCGCCAGATCTTGGCCGCAAAGGGCCTCTACGGTTTGCCGCATTAGCCGCCGACCAATGCAGAAACTCAGAAAGAGACGGTTCGGACCAGGGCGTGCGACTGGGGCCCGGGTCGCGAGAGGCCGGGAAAATCGTCTGCCCAAACTCGCCCTAACCGACGTTCGCCCTGGATCTGCAGGGCAACTACTTCATCCTGTCTCTCCGGCGAAGGATTGAGGGCCATCTGGTCGTATTGCTCCGGCCACAACAAAATGACCAGGGCCACGCCCACGGCCACGCCCAGGGCCAGGTAGCGATGCCAACCGCTATAGGACCGCCGCATCAATTCTTCCTGCAGCGTACTAGACAGCTGGAGCTTAAAATGGGCCGATGGGGCTGCCTGCCCCAGGCCGGCAACCATTCGGCGTACCTGCTGAATACCTTCCAGGGTATCGTTGCAGGCCCCGCACAGCAAGGCGTGTTGTTCCATGGCCCGGGCTTGAGGCCCCGACATTTCTTCTTCGACATAGGCGGAAATATGTACTTCAAACTCTTCACACTTCAACGCGATACAAACCTCCTCCAGGACCCTACGGCCCCTTCTTTGAAAGGTTGCGGCTAAGTCTTCCCAGCTTTGGGGCAAAGGTCACTATTGCACATGGGCTTTTCCTGCGGCAACGGCACCAGGCCTTTGCGGTAATTCAGTCGTCCAATTGGAAGACTTAGAGCCGGGTTCAAAAGTTCCCGGCCACCCTGCTACCCGGCATCGGCGATATCCATAGTGCCGAGAATGCTCATTAAAGCGGTCCACTGCTTTTCGCTCATGGCCACCACTAGGGCCAATAGCGCGGGAATATCGCGCTGCTCTTTCATTTTATAAGAAGAAGCCAGCAGAGAACGCCACGATTCTTCGCATAGGGCACTGCGGATATCCTCGTCTCCCAAGGCGATTAAAATACCCGGATCCAGAGAAGCACTCTTGGTGAGAAGGGATTGGATCACTGGGTCGGTCAGGGCCTTTTCCATTTTGCGGAATATTTCTCGGGCCTCTTTCGACTCGGCCCGGGCCCCATACGCGGCCAGCAGTAATGCCGTGACATCCAGTTCGAGCACCTCGGCTAATTTTTCCACTTTCTCGTCCGAGGGTACCTTCTCTCCCTTTTCTATCTGTCCTACATAGGTATTCCACACACCTAGCTGTTCGCCTAGCTCGCGCTGACTCAAGCTTTTCCCCAGCCTGGCCTCATGCACCATCTCGGCAAATTTTCCCCTCTTGCTTTTCCTATTCATAACTCCTGTAATTTAGCCTAAAAACCTTTGGCCGCAAGCAAAAAGGAAATACACTCTCTTGTGTGTGTGATAAAATGAAGTTGTCTTTGGACAATAGCAAATTTGTTCTTGACAACACTCATTGGTGTGTGTAAATTACCCGTAGTTAATTTTGGGTTTTGTAGATTGAGCTTTGCTACACACACAAGAAAGTGTATTAAAAGTTTGAGTGTGGTGGCTGATGTGAGTACTATTTTCGAATTGCCCGCAGAATCCGGACTCCCCTTTTCGGATTTGCTGAGATCTTCAAATTTTTCCTCCCCACACCGCCTCGTTTGGGGATCTTAGCTGCGGTCGAGAATTTGCTCCAAAAGCCGCCACACTCTTGTTTTTTCTTATTCCGCCCTTCATTTGAAGGGCTTTTTTTTTCTCTCCACTGACCTGCCCATGGCCCATATATGCATGGTAGTCTTCAGCGATTTGCGCTTTGACTACCGAGTTTTCCGCGAAGCTTCGGCCCTGCACCAGGCTGGCCATCGCATCTCCATAATCACTTCGGTCTTCAGTTCAGATCCCCTGCCGGAATGGAGCCCGTTCTCTCTCCATACCATTCCCTTCCAGCGCTCGACCTCGCTGAGGCTCTCCTACCCGCGTTTTTGGTACCGGGCCCATCGCCTTTTGCGTCGGTTGCGCGCCGATATATACTACGCTCACGATCTCGATGCCCTATGGCCCGCCGCCCGGGCCGCCCGCCGCTTTGACACACCGCTGATTTACGACTCGCACGAATTGTGGCTGGAACAATCGGCTCTGGTTCAACGTCCTGCTATCCGGGCTTTTTGGAGCCAGCTGGAAAAACGCCTGATCGGACAAGTGACCCACACGATTGCGGTCAGTCCTTCTATTGCCCGCACCCTGGAGCAGCGCTACAACCTGGAAACCGTAACCGTGGTTCGCAACCTCCCCCTGTACCGCAAACCTGAACCAAGTGACCTCATCCGCCAACACCTTGGCCTATCCCCCCAACGGCCTATCGCCCTCTACCAGGGCGGTTTCCTCCTCGACAACGGCTTGGCCGACCAGATCGAAGCCGCAACCGACCTAGACGGCGCGGCCCTGGTGTTAATTGGGGACGGTCCCTGTGAAACCGCTCTCAAAGACCAGGTCGCCCGGGCTGGCCTTGAAGATACCGTCTATTTTATTCCCCGAGTACCTTTTGGGGAATTGCACGCCTATACCTGCTCGGCGGATTTGGGGCTGTGCCTGATCAAGGGCGCCGGACAGAGTTTCTACTATTCCATGCCCAACAAACTCTTCGAATATATGATGGCCGGGCTGCCGGTGCTGGCCAGCGACTTCCCCGAGATGCGCTCCGTGATCCAGGAAAGCGGCGCCGGCGAGGTCGTCGACCCGGCCGATATAGCGGCCATTGGACAAAAAATGCGGACGCTATTGGGCGACCGACCAAAGCGCCTCGAATACCGCCGCGCCGCCCTAGCGGCGGCACCCCATTACTGTTGGGAACGCGAGTCGACCAACCTAGTCGAACTTTTCGCCAATTTATAGGATATGAACGCCGCGCCTTTTATCAGTATTGTCATCCCCACCTACGACGAACCCGAACGGCTTTGTGCCGCCCTGGAGAGCCTAGCCATCCAGGATTATCCCCTCGACGACGCCGAAATCATTGTTATCGACGACGCCTCGCCCGAGCCCGTCGATGCGCAACGGCTGTATCGGGCCGCTGGCTCCCGGCCCTTGCAACTGCTACAACACCAAACCAATCAAGGGCGCGCCATTGCCCGCAACACCGGCATTGCCGCCGCCGCCGGGGAAATTATCGTCTTTCTCGACAGCGATATGACGGTTGCCCCGGATTTTTTGCGGCTCCACGCCCAGGCCCACCGACAATACCCCGGCGCCGTTGCCATTGGCCAGATCCGCTTTGGACCGCAAATCCCCATCAACTGTTTTACCCGTTACATAGAAAGCCGAGGAGTACAGGGCTTGCACCCGGGCGAGGCTGTGCCCTTCAAATGTTTTGTTACGGGCAATTCGTCGGTGGCCAGACAACTACTACTACAAGTAGGCCTTTTCGACGAAGATTTTAGGGCTTATGGCGGCGAAGACCTGGAATTGGGCTACCGCCTGCACCAACCTAGGGCCAACTTTGTTTATCTCCCGCAGGCCCTGTCCCTACACCATCATATCCGTCCTTTTCAACAAATACTCCGGCTGATGTACACCTACGGGCACCAATCCCTACCCATCCTGTTGGATAAACACCCCGAATTGGCCGGCCTGCTACGCCTTGGTTTTTTGGCCCGCTCCCCGCTCCATCCCAAAAGTCTGGTCTGGCGGCTGGCCCTTCTGCCGCTGGTCTACTACCCTGTCCGCTGGCTGGCCCAATGCGGTCTCAAGCACTATGTACCAGACCTATTTTTCGATTATCTGCTATGGCGCAACCGTACCTGCGGCTACCTAGCCGCCCCAAGCGGCAAATAATATCAATGCACTGATGTCCTGATGTTTGATGCGTTACTCTGCGGGACAAGGCCAAAACATCCGGACCACTTGAAGTCAATCTGTTATAATCCGTAGGGAAACCCGTATAAGCCCTATACAAAACCCCATTGAAGTAGACCCGTGAGGGTGCTTGCAAATTGCTCTTCAATTTCTATCTTTGCTTTTATGCCCCAACTCGGGAAAGGAGTGCCTTTTGTCGTTGCACCGGAGTTTATTTTATTTGTCTCTGCTTATTCTGTTGCTAGGGCCGGCCGGTTCCGCACCCAGCCTAGCCCAGTCCGGCAAGACCATTTTTGGGGAGAATAGAAAAGAGACCGTAAAAGCCATGCGAAGTATGGTCGAGGCCTTGGGCGTGCGCAAAAAAGGCGGCTGCCTCTTCTGCCACGTAAAAGTGGGGAACAAGCCCCAATTCCGCCTCGATACGCCGCAAAAGGATATCGTCCGGCAAATGAAAACCGACTTTATCGACAGTCTGGCCGTAAAGGGACAGGCGGAAATATTGCTTGTCGAAGAAGGGGATACCACTCAGGTACTGGCTTTTATGCAGAACCGGGGAAATACGACGCGCATTTCTCTGCGGGCCATAGCGGCCGATTCCAGCACCTACGAAACCTTTGTGGCCCTTGCCAATCCGGATGCCCCTCTAACCTGCACCACCTGCCACGCCGGGCAAACGCATCTCTTTCCACAATTGCACGGACATGGAAACTAGACTTTTGAGGCAGGCAATCTCCACAAGTATCCCCCGATCCCGTCTTTTCGGTGCCCGTCCCTGGGGCCCAGAATTGGATTTTTGGGCCCCTTAGGTGATCCTGGCATGTACTTCTATCCACCCCCCCGACATATTCTGGCCATGGTGGCCATTGTCCTGGTTGTGCTACTGATCGTGGGGCACGGTCTAGGGCTCTACTCACATGGGTTGGGACTGCTGGCCGGAGAGGGGTCCATTTTGTTGTTGACCTTGATCATGGCCCGCCGCTACCGCATGCCCGCCGAAGACCTGCTGCTGCTTAACGCCACCCGATTGCCCGTCCTGGGCCTGGCCGTTGTGGCTGCTGTGGGTGCTTCTCTGGCCATAGGTCAACTGGCTATCTTATTCAATCAAGTACTGCACTATTTCGACTCGGGCATGCCGCTGTATTTCCAACGCGAATTGCTCGAAGTGGGGGTGGCGCGCACTTGGCCCGAATTGGGCTGGCGCCTGGTGACTGTAGGCCTGGCTCCCGGTCTGTGCGAGGAGATTTTCTTTCGCGGGCTGATCTTCACCGGGCTCTATGTCCATTGGGGGCCTAAATTAGCTCTGGCTGGATCGGCTTTGCTCTTTGCCTTGGTACATCCCTCTCCCTGGCAATTGCCGGCCCTGTTTTCGTTCGGCGTCTTTTTGGGTCTTCTGGTCTACTGGACCCACAGTCTCTATCCCGCCGTAATCGCTCATGCGACCAACAATCTGATCTACTTGGGCGAAATCAACCTACGCGCCCATACCGGAGTAGCCTGGCTGGCAGACGACCTGTCTCTAGTCACCCTGGTCGGATCTCTGCTCTTGCTGGTGGGCAGCCTGCTCTTGCTGCGCCGCTACCCTCCGCTGCTGCCGCTAACCCCAGCCATGCCCAACCGCCAACCCGCCCTGTTGGCAGGTCGCCATGCCTGACTCTCTTAGACCGCTAAGACAAAAGGGTCTATGGCGCCGTTTGACCAGTGCCGATGGCCTGGCCGGCAATCAGGTCGAAGACCTAGCCGAAGACGGCTCAGGTTTTCTCTGGCTGGCCACCAGCACCGGTGGGCTGTCGCGCTACGACGGCGACCAGTTCCGCACATTTACCCGGCGCAACGGGCTCGGCGACAACCGCGTCTGGTCCTTGTATCTGGATCGCAATCAAACGCTGTGGGCCGGGACCGAGACGGGTTTATGCCGTTGGGACGGCGAGATATTTCACCTGGTAGATGAAGGAGGGCCGCAGGGGGCCGTAACAGCCCTCCTTGAAGACAGCCAGGGGCGCCTTTGGACGGCAGGACACGGAGCCGGCTATTTTGCGGGAGACACTTTTTACCCGGTGGTGGACCCGGACCCCAGTGGGCTTTGTCGGGGCCTAGTGCCGGGACCGGACGGGTCAATGTGGTTGGGTTGCAGCCAACTCCTGCACTGGGATGGAAAATCCGTCCAGGCGTACGGGATGGAGCAAGGCCTCCCTCCCAAACCCCGCTATTACGCCATTTGCCCAACTGCGCAAGCCGAATTTTTCTGGCTGGGCAGTCGCGAAATGGGTCGTTTTGACGGACGGGGGTACCAACCTTTGCACCCCAGTCGGGCCCCGGTGAATCGGATTCAGACAGACCGCCAGGGACGTACCTGGTTCTGCACCGAAGGCGATGGGGTATTTTGTTTTGCCGAGGGCGACTTTATCCATTTTGACCCCGATGCATACCCCGATTTGGCGACGGTTAAAGCCGTCCGCCAAGATCGCGAGGGGCATTTTTGGTTTGCTACCTCGGACGCTGGCGTGCTGTTTTGGGACCCGCACAGCATCCAGGTTTTAACCCGGCAAGATGGCCTGCCCGAAAACCAAGTCCACTGCTTGGTCAAAGATAAGTTGGACCGCCTCTGGATGGGCTTTCCCAGAGCGACATCGATTGGCCTTCTGGAGGATGGCGCCCTTTCGTTGATGGGCGAAGAAGAAGGGCTTTTCCTGGAAGAAACCCGATCCATCTACCAGGACAAGCAGGGCGCTATCTGGCTAGGTGACCGACTGGGACTAGTACGCTATGATGGCACTTCCTTTATGCGCATGGGAGATCTGCAGGGATTTAGTGGCATCTACGTCACAGCTCTGGCCGAAGACAGCCAGGGCCGTCTGTTAGTGGGACATTGGTCCAAGGACCAACGCCAGGTATTGCTCTCCCGTTTTACAGACGATCAATTTGTCCCCATCTGGAGCGGATCACCCGGTCGCGGCAGCCATATAACAGCCATTGTCCCATCGCGCCAGGGCGATCTCTTTTTCGGTCTCCGTTCCATAGACCGGACCGGTCCGGGAGACGGCTTGGTCCGCCTCCGCCCCGATGGCAACGTATCGCGCTATGGCAGGGCCGAAGGTCTGGCCGATGACCATATCGATGATGTGTTGGAAGACAGCCAGGGCAGTTTGTGGGTCGGCACAGCCTCAGGTCTGGCCCGCTTTGAGGCCGATGGGCTCCGCCCCACTGTTTTCACCACCGCCCACGGCTTGCCCAGCGATTGTATTCAATGCCTATGGCAAGACCAAGGCCAACACCTGTGGATTGGCACCGAAGCGGGCGTGGCTCGGTACGACGGACAAATTTTCCAACCCATTATTAGCCCTTATCTCTGTTCCACCTTCGCTATCCTGCAAGATCGGGCAGGGTCTTTCTGGTTTGCCACCGCCAGTGGCCTGGTGCACTATCGTCCGGGAGAAACACCGCCCCTGGTGCAAATACAGCAAGTCCTGGCCGATCAGATATATTCGAGTCATGCGGTTGTGGAATTGACCGCGCCCATTGGCCAGATCGGCTTTGAATTTAAGGGGGTAAGTCACCGCACCCACCCGGGGCATATGCTCTATACCTACCGTTTGCATGGGTGGGAAACTGACTGGCATCCCCCCCAGAATCAGCAACGCGTCTTTTACCTCGATCTACCCCCTGGGCTCTATACCTTTGAGGTACGCGCACTGGATCGGGACCTGAACGTCTCCGAATCTAATTCAGTAACAGTGAAAATTGCGCCCGATCCGCAGACAGCCGCCTTTGCTGCCGCCCTCAATGCCGCCACCCCTAAGAGAGAATTTCACGGCGCCAGTCCGGCGGTGCAAAAACTTCGCGACTGCATTGCACAAAATGAGCCCACCAATAACGCCCTCCTCTTGAGGGGAGAAAGCGGCACCGGCAAGGGGCTGGTTGCCCGCTTAATCCACCAGCTCAGCCAGGCCTGCAACGGCCCCTTTGTGCAGCTGGATTGCAGCACCTTCTCCGACGAATCCAGCCGCTGTACAAGCGAATTATTCGGCCACCGGCAAGGGGCCTTTCCCGAAGCTTTGCAGAATCGTTTGGGCTATATCGAGACTGCCGCAGGGGGCACCCTTTTCCTCGATGAAATCGGTGCCCTCCCTGCTTCTTTGCAGGAGCAATTGGCCCTTTTGCTCGAGCACAATCTGTTCACCCCCCTAGGCGGGGCGGCGCGTCCATCCACGGCACGGATTATCGCTTCGACCAATCGCGATCTAACCGCTGCTGTAGCCGAGGGACAATTCCATTCCCAACTCTACCAATTGCTAGCAGCCCAGACGATCGATGTGCCCTCGCTGCGCCAACGGCGCCCAGATATTCCTTTATTGAGTCGGTATTTCGCCGAACATTTCGCCGTTCGTCTCAACCGCCCTGTCCCCCAAATAGATCCACAATCCCTAGCCTGGCTGGAGCAGAAAGACTGGCTGGGTAATGTCGTTGAATTGAAATTTGTTATTCGCCGCGCCGTTTTGCGCTGCGGCAACAATCTTATTCAGATGGCCGATCTTGAAGAGAGTCCGACCAGCAGCGAACCAGATGAATTTCTCGAACTGGCCGAAATGGAAAAACGCCATATTCAACAGGCCCTCGAAGCATCTAATTGGGTAGTTTTCGGAGAGCGCGGCGCGGCGAAACTACTGGGGGTAAACCCCCAGACTCTGCGGTATCGAATACGCAAATATGGTTTGAAAAAACCCTAAGCGGACTCGTATCAATATTGTTAATATTAACATGTTTTGATTATTGACAATATTTTGTAAGTGTCTGTTTTTATTGTCCAAGATCATGTTTTTATTATTTTATTGTTAATATTAACATGTTTTTGTGGTTAATTTTCCCGTTTTTTGCTTAGTTTAAGCCGCCTGAGAAGCAGAAATCGACCGCTTTTCGATACCTGTACTGATTAGAGCAACTGAATTTCGTCTTGCTGCCCCTAATAACTCGACTCTGAAACACTATTTAAAAAGCCTAGGCCAAATAGCTTGCAAAATATAAAAGACCCCCGACTCCTTGAGCCGAGGGTCTTTATTTAAATGAGCTGGAAGCTACCCTATTAATTCATTCGATTGGCTATATTAGCCGAGGACTCGGGCTACGGTCTCGCCAATCTCGGCGGGGCTTTCACAGACGTGAATACCGGCTTGACCTAGGGTTTCCATTTTCTCGTTTGCCGTCCCCTTGCCGCCGGCAATAATCGCCCCAGCATGTCCCATGCGGCGACCGGGCGGGGCAGTGCGGCCGGCAATAAAGCCGATTACCGGTTTGTCATAATGTTGCGCCACATAGGCGGCCCCCTCTTCCTCGTCGGTACCCCCTATTTCGCCAATCATGACAACAGCAGCAGTATCATCGTCCTGAGCGAATAATTCCAGCGCATCGACAAATCGCGTACCAATAATGGGATCACCGCCAATACCGATACAAGTCGACTGGCCGATATTGCGCTCGGACAATTGGCTGACCGCCTCGTACGTAAGCGTGCCACTGCGCGAAATAAGTCCAACCGGCCCGGATTGGTGAATAAAGCCCGGCATAATGCCAATCTTGCATTGACCCGGCGTGATAATTCCGGGACAGTTAGGGCCGATCAAACGCGTATTACGGCCCTGCAAATAGTGCTGCACCCGCACCATATCGGCAATGGGAATGCCTTCGGCAATGCAGATGACCAACTCGAGCTGGGCATCGGCCGCCTCCATAATGGAATCAGCGGCGAAGGGTTCGGGGACAAAAATAATCGACACGGTAGCTCCCGTACTCTGCACAGCCTCGCGCACGGTGTTAAATACGGGCACACCGGCAAAAGTCTGCCCGCCCTTGCCGGGGGTGACTCCGCCGACAATCTGGGTGCCGTATTCCATCATCTGAGTGGTGTGGAAAGAGCCTTCCTTGCCAGTGATGGCCTGGACTATGACTTTCGTCTCTTTGTCAACCAGAATGCTCATGCCTGCACCCCCACCGCCGCCGCGACTTTTTCAGCGGCGTCCTTCAATCCTTGACCAACGGCAAAATTCAATCCAGATTCCTCCAGCATTTGGGCGGCCACATCGGCGTTTGTCCCGGCCAAACGGACGACAATGGGCACCCCCACGTCGATATTCCGTCGCGCCTGAATCACACCTTCGGCGACTCGATCACAACGGACTATACCGCCGAATATATTGATTAATATGGCCTGGACATTGGTGTCGGAGAGCAGAATGCGGAAACCGTTTTCTACGGTTTCCGCACTGGCACCACCGCCTACATCGAGAAAATTAGCCGGTTCACTGCCCGCTAATTTGATAATATCCATAGTCGCCATAGCCAGGCCGGCGCCGTTGACCATGCAGCCTATCTGGCCATCGAGCTTTATATAATTGAGCTGGAACTTGCTGGCCTCGACTTCGAGCGGCTCCTCTTCGTCCAGATCGCGCAACTCGGCCAAATCGGTATGGCGGAACAACGCGTTATCGTCAAAATTGATCTTGGCGTCCAGGGCCAGGATCCGCTCGTCCTGGGTGAGGACCAGCGGGTTGATTTCGGCTAGGGAACAGTCCGTCCCTATATAAGCCTGGTACAAACGTTGGATAAACTGCGCTCCCTGGCGCACCAGACGCCCTTCTAACCCCAACCCAAAGGCCAGGCGCATGGCCTGAAAAGATTGCAGCCCCAACCCCGGATCGATAATCTCTTTGAGGATTTTCTCTGGAGTGCGGGCGGCTACTTCCTCAATTTCTACCCCTCCCTCACGGCTGGCCATAACCACCAAGCGCCCCTGGGCCCGATCTAGGGTAATACCCAGATAAAATTCATGCTCAATCTGGCTGGCTTCCTCGACCAGGACTTGCTTGACCTTTTGTCCTTCGGGCCCCGTCTGGTGAGTCACCAACTGCATCCCCAGAATGGCCTGAGCTGCCGCCTGGGCCTCTTCCGGGGTATCGGCTAATTTGATACCACCGCCCTTGCCCCTTCCACCAGCGTGAATCTGTGCCTTGACCACAATCTTACCGCCCAATTCGGCGGCTATTTGTCCGGCTTCTTCGGCACTTTGGGCTACCCTCCCTGCGGGGACAGGCACCTGATATTTCTCGAGCAGGCCTTTGGCCTGAAACTCGTGGATCTTCATAATTTAACTTTTCCTTGGCGGCTATCAGCCGGTCGAGTCGTCGTTCGACGAGAAAATCTTGAGCAATTTGCCCAGCGGATCGTAGAATTTATCGACGACTCGCTCCTTGAGCGGGATAATGGCGTTATCGGTGATGGTGATCTCTTCGGGGCAGACCTTGGTGCAACATTTGGTGATATTGCAGTAGCCGATGCCTTGGCTTTCCTTGAGGTCAGCGCGCCGATCTTCGACATCGAGGGGGTGCATCTCCAAAGCCGCGGTATAGACCAGCAGCCGGGGACCGATAAATTCCTCGTGCTTATCGTGCTCGCGTAGCACGTGGCATACATCCTGACAGAGGAAACACTCAATGCATTTGCGAAATTCCTGCACTCGGTCGGCGTCTTCCTGGACCATGCGCCAGGTGCCATCCTCGGCATCGGGGGGTCGCGGCTTGAACTTTTTCACCGTTTTTTTGGCCCGGTAATTCGACGATACATCCGTCACCAGATCGCGGATGTGGGGAAAGGCTTTCATCGGCTCAATAGTGACGGGCTGGTCCATGGGCAGCTGGTCCAGGCGAGTCATGCACAAAAGCTTGGGCATGCCGTTTATTTCGGCCGAGCAAGAGCCGCACTTGCCCGCCTTGCAATTCCAGCGGCAGGCCAGATCAGGCGCCTGTTCGGCCTGGATCTGGTGTATTGCATCGAGTACCACCATACCTTCGTCGATTCGGGCCGCATATTCCTCAAAGCAGCCCTCTTCGCCGGCACCGCGCCAGATTTTAAACCGCGCCTCGCTCATTATTTGCTCTCCTCATCGATGATCTGCTGCAAATCAGCGGGGATCGGCGGTAGGGATAATTGATCCACCTGCATGCGCCCATCGGCGTCCTTGCGCACGGATATATTCACCTTGGCAAAATGATCGGCGTCTTTGTCGGGGTAGTCGTCGCGAAAATGCCCGCCACGGCTTTCTTTGCGCTCAATGGCCGAAAGGGCAATGGCTTCGGAAACGATGAGCAGATTATCCAGGTCGATAGCCGTATGCCAGCCCGGATTGTATTCCCTGTTGCCCGGAACGGATACCTGGCCAGCCCGCTCTTTAAGGGCGCCGACGATCTCGAGCGCCTCTCGCATTTCCCCCTCGCGGCGCACAATGCCGACCAGATCCTGCATTTTCTCCTGCAATTCGGCCTGGATGGCATAGGGCTGTTCACCGCCGCTGCGTTCCAGTGGGGCCAGAGTCCTGCTGATCACTTCTTCGATCTGTCCCTCATCGATACTACCGGCCCCGTTCTCACCGGCAAATTGCGTCGCAAATTCACCGGCGCGCTTGCCAAAGACAATCAGATCCGACAGCGAGTTGCCGCCCAGACGATTGGCTCCATGTAAACCGGCGGCGCACTCGCCAGCGGCAAAAAGCCCCGCCACCGCCGACATCTGCGTCTCGGGGTCGACCTTGATGCCGCCCATGGTATAGTGGGTAGTGGGCCCCACTTCCATGGCCTCGCTGGTTATATCAACGTTGGCCAATTGCTTAAACTGGTGGTACATACTGGGCAATTTGCGCCGGATATGCTCTTCGGCCTTGGGCAGGCGCTCCTTGATCCATGCAATATCGAGATAAACGCCGCCGTGGGGCGAACCCCGCCCTTCACGCACCTCGTGCATAATGCACCGGGCCACGTGGTCGCGGGTCAGCAATTCGGGGGGACGCCGGGCGTCCTTATCGCCCTGGGTATAGCGCCACCCCTCCTCTTCGTTGTCGGCCGTCTGATTCTTGTATAGGTCGGGGATATCGTCGAACATGAACCGTTTGCCTTCGCTGTTGCGCAGAATGCCCCCCTCGCCGCGCACCCCTTCGGTCACCAGAATACCACGCACGCTTAGCGGCCACACCATGCCGGTGGGATGGAATTGGATGCACTCCATATCGATGAGTTCGGCCCCGGCGTTATAGGCCAGGGCGTGGCCGTCGCCGGTATACTCCCAACTATTGCTGGTGATCTTGAAGGCCCGTCCCGTACCGCCAGTGGCCAGCACAATAGCCCGGGCCTGGAAAAGCTTGAAGCGACCGCGCTCACGGTCGTACCCCAGCGCCCCGACGACCCGATCGCCGTCTTTAATCAGCGAGGCGATAGTATGCTCCATATGCACTTCGATGCCCTGGTGGATGCCGTGATCCTGCAAAGTACGGATCATTTCCAGGCCGGTGCGGTCGCCCACGTGGGCCAACCGCGGAAAGCGGTGGCCGCCGAAATTGCGCTGCAAAATGCGGCCGTCTTGGGTGCGGTCGAAAAGAGCGCCCCATTCTTCCAATTCGCGCACCCGTGCCGGGGCCTCCTGGGCGTGCAATTGAGCCATGCGATAGCTATTGATGTACTGGCCGCCGCGCATCGTGTCGGCAAAGTGCACCTTCCAACTGTCGCGGTCATCGACGTTGGCCATGGCCGCAGCCAAGCCACCCTCGGCCATAACCGTATGCGCCTTGCCCAGGAGCGATTTGCACACAAGCCCGACCGAAACGCCGGCACCGCTGGCTTCAATGGCGGCGCGCAGACCAGCCCCGCCGGCCCCCACCACTAAAACGTCGTATTCAAACTTTTCGTACTGGGCCATCAGAAGAGTCTCCAATCGGTCCAAGTTCCCATGGAACACATCCGCACATAGAGATCGGAAAAACCGACCCAGAACAGGCTGATCCAGGCGAAGTTCATATGTTTGCGATTGAGGCAGGATACGCAGCGGTAGGCCGACCGTCTGATCGGCGCCCCCGATAGCAGATCCTTGCAACCGCCGACAATATGGCGCAACGAATGACAGCTAAACGTATAGGACCCCAGGAAAACCACGTTGAGGGTTAGGACAATAGAGCCCACACCCAGGCCAAAGGACTCTCGCCCGGTGGCCGCATCGACAAAGAACATGGCCTTATACGCATCGTAGGCCAGAACGGCGATGAAGATCAGCGCGATATAGAGAAAATAGCGGTGAATATTTTGCATGACGAGCGGGAAGGAATTTTCACCGCGGTAGGCATCGCGCGGCTCAGCCACGGCGCAATTGCTGGGATCGGCCCAAAAGGCCTTATAATAAGCCCCCCGGTAGTAATAGCAGGTAAAGCGGAAACCGCCCGGTGCCCACAGAATTAGAAAGGCCGGCGAAAAAGGCAGCCACCCCGGCCACCAGCCCGGTTTTCCACCCAACAGGGTGTGCGGCGACGAGCCGAATATTTCCGGAGAATAAAAGGGCGACAGATAATTGCCAAAGGTATAGTGGTCGCCCTGGAAAGCAGCCCAGGTCGAATAGACGACAAAAGCCGCAAAGCCCAAGAATATCGCTAGGGGTTGCAGCCACCAGGTATCCGGACGCGATGTGGCACCAAAGCCAGAAGGCTTTAGGGCGGCATTGGGGGACGACATAGACTTACCTCTGGATAAATGCCCGATGAGTCATGGCGGCACAGAGTTGGGCGAAGCCAGGTGGTCGGCAACCAGCCGCGCCGCAACAGGCGCCAACCGGCTGGCGCGGGCCCCGGGATGATACAGGGTGGTTCTTCCACCCGACTCCGGATTGACAAAATTTCTGTATAAGTATCAAAAAAATAAACCCCTTTGAGCATACTGTCAAAGAAAAGACCGGGGTTCCGGGCAAAAAAAACGGCCGCTAAATCCCTGAGGATTTAGCGGCCTAAAGGCCCGTTCAGTACAAAACGCTTTAAGCGGCGTATACACACACGCGCTTGCGCCCCTTACCCCAGGCCTCAAAAGTGACCTTGCCGTCGACCAGGGCGAAAAGGGTATCGTCGCCGCCCTTGCGGACGTTGGTGCCAGGGTGGATGCGGGTGCCGCGCTGGCGCACCAGAATAGTTCCAGCGCTGACCTGTTGGCCGCCATAGCGCTTGACGCCCAAACGCTTGGAATGGCTGTCGCGACCGTTCCTTGAGGAACCTACACCTTTTTTATGTGCCATGTGGTATCTTCCTTTCCCTAAGGGGCCTTATTGCTTTCCTGGCCCGGTTAGGAATGATCTAATTAGCCAATTGAATATCGTCTACCTGAATTTCAGTATAGTCTTGGCGATGGCCGTTGCGCCGACGGTATTTCTTGCGCCGCTTCATTTTGAAGACGATCACCTTTTTGGCCCGACCATGGCCCAGAACCGTAGCATCGACGGCAGCGCCTTCGAGCGTGGGGCGCCCGACGTGAATCTGTTCGCCGTCGGCGACTAATTGCACCTGGGTGAATTGATGTTTGGCGCCTTCTTCCAAGTTGAGCTTAGGCACCCTAAGCCGCTTACCTTTATCGACTTGCACTTGCTTACCGGCAATATTGACGACTGCGTACATAGCGCACTCCTGTGAAGACACTGCAAAAGTCCAAAATGAGAAGCTTAGAAGATAGGCGCTGGAGCCTTTCCTGTCAAACCTTGAACTCTGCGGTCACGTCTAGACTGCGTTTATTGGATATGAAGCGATAGTCGTCGGGTGACAAGGTCGAGTCCGTCTCCAATTGCAAACGGGCTTTGGTCGCCTTGTGCAGCGACTTCAAGCGCGCCTGATTCTCGGTAATATAATCGGCCACATCGGGATGGACCCGCAGCACGAAACGGCGCTCGCCGCTGGCTGCGTAGGAGCGCTGCAGCCAGCGCTCTATTTTGGTCACCGTAGTATCGGGGCCCATCACCCGCCCAGTGCCATCGCAAACAGGACAGGGCTGACTGTGGGTATGCAGTAGATTGGGGCGGACACGCTGCCGGGTCATTTCAGCTAGGCCAAACTCGCTGATTTGAGGGGTTACCGAAATCTTGGCCCGATCGTATTTCACTTCCTCTATCAACTGTTCGACTACGCGGCGACGGCCTCTCTCTTCGTTCATATCGATAAAATCTATAACGATAATACCGCCTATATCCCGCAAGCGAAGCTGCCGGGCGACCTCCTTGGCCGCCTCCAGATTGGTATTAAGGCTGTTCTCCTCCTGATTTCTCGACCCCAGCGAACGAGCGGAATTGACATCGATAAACGTCCCCGCTTCGGCGTGATCAATAACCAAGGATCCCCCCTTGCGCAACCATACAGATCGATTGTTGGCTTTTTCCAGGGCTTCTTCAATGTTGAAGGTGTCGAAAATAGGTCGGCGATCACGATAGTACTCGACTCGTTTGCGCAATTCCGGCGATACAGAACGCAAATAAGAGGTAATCTCTTTGTATACTTCCTTGGAGTCGACCACCAGGCGTTGGACATCGTCGGTAAAGAGATCGCGGATTACACTGGACATCATGCCCATTTCTTTGTGGACCAATTCGGGCGCCCGGACCCGGGCATTCATTTTCATGAGCCTATCATAGGTCTTGTGCAGCTGTTTGAGGTCCTTTTTAAATTCCCGTTCGGTCTTATTGCGTCCCTCGGTCCGGACTATTACCGAAAAACCTTTTTGGCGCATACCATTGATAATTTCTCTGAGGCGCCTCTTTTCGCTGAAACTGCCGATCTTGCGCGAGACTCCGACCCATTCCCTACCCGGCACCAGGACCATAAAACGTCCGGCCAGCGACAACTGGGTGGTCACTCGGGCGCCTTTCGTGCTAATCGGTTCTTTGACAATTTGCACCAGAATTTCGTCGCCTTTTTTGACCAAGCCCTGGATTGGAGGCTGGTTGCGAGAACGGCGGCCATTGCGCCGACCACCACCACCCCCTTCGTCGTCGGACCCTTCGGCTTCCATCATATCGCGGACCTGTAAAAAGGCCGTGCGCTCCAGACCGATATCGACAAAAGCGGCCTGCAGGCTTGGGAGGACGGCTTTGACTATTCCTTTATATATATCGCCGACCATGCGTTCATTCTCTGGACGTTCTACCCAGATCTCGGCCAGCTCTCCAGTTTCTACTATGGCAATGCGTGATTCGTGTATACCAGCATTGATAAAAATTTCCCTTTGCATAATAACTCTTCCTGATCAGATACTACTAAATTGCGGCCCCCTAAAGCCGAGACAGGATAGGACCCATTAAAGGAGCCCTACCAATAGCGGGCATCGGGGCATCCTAAAGCGAATTCCAGCTACGCTAGGCCCCTGCAAACAGACCAAGGCACAGTGGGGGCCCTTTCCCCAAAAACATAGGAAAGCGGTCCCGAGAGACGCACTGGAAAGCGATCTGGTCAGTGCTATAAGGGATTTGTACTGACAGGGAAGATAGCCAACTTCAGGGATTGTTCTTTTGAGCCGTCTGGATCTGATAGCCGTTGGGATCGACGGCAAATATTGACCCCAATGACCCCTATACCTCTACAGAGCACCGAGCGGCTAGACTGCCTATGCTTCATCAAACAAGGTAGACTCCAATCCCCCACGACAACGACCAGTTGGTTGAGGGAGGAGATTAACTGGGCACAACAGGGCCGGCGCCCCTGGCGATCTGACAATGGACTAGATACCCGTTGGGCCATGGAATCCGGACAGACCGCCCCCAATAGTAGAGCCATAAAAGCACATAAGACACTTTTATCTGGTAGTGCAATCATTTAAAGGGCGTATCTTATCCGGTTAATGGAGTCTACAAAATGAAGTTTGAACAAATAACAATAACAAAAATCCCTGAAAGAAGCTCCCCTTTCAGAATCCCGCAGTTAAGCGCACAGACCCCGATCGCATGAACTTCTACCTATTTCTAACGAGCAAAAGAGCAAGGCAATAAGCGTCCCAACTATAGCGGCCCTCATTTTCCAAAGGCCCGGACCGGCAATGGGTGGCTGAAACGCTGTTAACTGAACTTACTCTATATATTTCTTTTGTTTAACTTATAATACTAAAGTGGTTTTCTAGCGGCAAGTGTTTTGTGGCCTCAGGAGGCCCCCTGGCCCAATAACTGGCTGTAGCGGCTATCGTCTTGAAGCAACAGGATAGCCGCCCTCATTTGCGGATCTTCTTTCAAGGCTACGCGCAAACTGGCCTGGCGGCCCCAGAGCCTAAGGGCCTGCTCCCTTTTCAAGCCATTGCGCATATAGGATTCGACCTGGGGTGAAAACCCCTTGGGCTGGTTGCGCTCGATTATTGCTTCCAGACTGTCGACCAACCCCTGCACTTCGGCCCCCCAATCCATATCCTTGGCCAACTGACGCATCTGGGCCAGTTCCTTCCGACCAGCTCTCCCTTCGGACATTCTCTCTTTGAGGAAATAGCTAAAAGCCTCCAGAGTCTCTGCATCTACAGGCGTGTCTTCGGTAATCCCCTCCACACGCGAGGAATCCCCGGCCATATATTCGATCATAAAGTTGAAAAACAATCGTTTGCGCTCGACCTCCTGAACATATAGGGGCAACTCAACGGCCTCGACCAGAATATCCGGAGTAATCCCTCCACTTCCATAGACTTTCCTTTTATTGGATGTATAGAAGACTTCGTGGTCGTTGTCGGTAGATTCTCCCTGGGAAGAAGCGCTTGCAAGGCCGACCAGGGCGCTCAAATCCATAGACAGAATCTGGTCTACTTCTCCTGCATCGAGGTTGAATCGAGCCTGGACCGCCGCAGCGGCCTGGTCGTAGGTGGCCGAATGCAGGATGGTATCAAATAGCCAATCGGCTGGCAACTTTGTCTGACCCAGGGGCGATGGGATAAAAACCCCGCGGCTAAAATTGCGATTCTCTCGGTGAATACTGCGTCCACTCGGCGTATAATAATGGGCCGTGGTCAACTTCAAGGCGGAATTTTCCGCCTCATATAGATCAAATATGGTTTGCACTGAACCTTTGCCAAAAGACGCTGTGCCCAGAATTACCCCCCGATCGTTGTCTTGAATAGCCCCAGCAACAATCTCCGAGGCCGAGGCACTGCCCTCATCAATTAAAACCACCAAGGGCAAGATCCGCGAAACCGGCTCCTGCTGCGAATATCTAATCTCGCTATTGGCCCCAGTGCGCTCGCGGATAGACACAATGGGGACGCCCTTGGGCAGAAATAAATCCGCTACCTCCGTGGCTTGACTCAGCAGACCACCTGGATTGCCCCGTAAATCGAGGATAAGCCCTTTAACCCCTTGTTGCTGCAAATCGCTCAAGGCCTCGTTTACTTCCTGAGAAGTATTTTCGGAAAAGCGCGTTCGGCGCATGCCGATATAGCCTATACCCGGATGCAATTCTTCGGCTAGCGAGACGCTTTTTATTTTGATGAGCTCTCGTTCGATAACCACATCCCAGGTATTTGGTGCCCCCTGTCGCGACACGGTAATGCGGACCTCGGAACCCGGTTCTCCCCTGAGGGCCTGGACCACTTCCTCGAGGGAAAAGTCGTAGGTCTGACGGCCCTCTACGGCCACGATCTGGTCTCCTGGCAATAGCCCTGCCCGGTCGGCTGGGGTATCTTCCATAGGCGAAATAATCACTGGGTGATGATCTTTAATCGCCACCGTGATACCCAAACCAGCGAATTTGCCGCTGGTATCCTGCTGCAACTGCAATAGCCCCTCTTCATCAAAGAACTGACTATAGGCATCCAGCTCTTCCAGCATGCCCTCAATAGCCGCCTTCATAATGGCGCTCTGGTCCAAATCGGCATGATAGCTTTCGAGGATTCGGGTATATACAGCACCTAAGCGATCCCAGCTGGCGTTGATCTCGGCATAAGGATCCGTTTCGGTCGTCCCCCTGGCTGGGTCCGCCAATCCAAGACAATATCCCAAAACAATGGCGAAGAGAGCGGTAAATCGGATCATGCAAACCTCAATTTAATGGGAATAGGGGAACTTTCCCCAACGAAGGTGCAGGGCCTTGCCAATAGCCTCAGCCAAGGTATCCTGGTCCTGACCGGCATCCAGGACCAGAGAGGAATCGGGTCGCCGGGCAGCCAAGTCCAGATAGGCTTGACGCACCTTAGCTTGGAGCCCATCTCCAGCCTTCTCAAGTCGATCCGGCCGGCGGGCCCGCAGGGCCCGCCGGCGGCGGGCCTCTTCTATAGACAGATCGAGGTATATGGTTAAATCGGGCTCCAGACCCCCTGTAGCCACGGCGTTCACCTGATCGATCAAAGCCAAATCGAGGCAACGGCCATACCCCTGATAGGCCAACGTAGAATCGGTGAAGCGATCACATATTACCGGCGTACCTGCCTTTAAGGCCGGCCCAATCAATTCACTTACATGCTGGGCTCTGCTGGCAGCATAGAGCAATAATTCGGTTCTAAAATCCATCTCTTCGACATGCGGATCCAACACTAGTTCCCGTATCCGTTCGGCCAAAGGCGTTCCACCCGGCTCTCGTGTATAGACCAGGGGATGGCCCAGATCGCGGATATATTGGGCCAGGCGGGAACTTTGGGTCGTAGTTCCGCTGCCGTCGATACCTTCAAAGACAATGAAAACAGCCTTGGACAAGGATGGAAACTACCTATAGTATGGAACTGAAGGGAGGTAGAACAATGCTGCGGCGGGAATGGTCAGGAGCCCTGGATGGGGGCCGGAGGGTTTGGACTCGATTTTAACTTATTGCGTATATGGGCCAGGCGCTCAATAACGGTAAAGTTGGTCGTTACGGCCAAAATTACCAGGACAAATACCAATCCTGCATGCCCCAGCAGACTGCCCAGAGCCAGACCGACTATGCGTTCGGGTCGCTGCATAACACCCACTTTGCAATCTTCCCCCAACCCCTCGGCTCGGGCCCTGACGTAGCTAACCATTAAGGAACCCGACAAAGCGAAGAAAAGAATCCCTGCAGCCAACCAGGCATCCTGGCGGATTAAATAAGCCCCAATACCAAAATAGAGGAAAATCTCTGAGTAGCGATCCGTGGTTGAATCTAGCAAGGCACCAAATTTGGTCTCTTTGCGTCCTTCTCTGGCAACCTGACCGTCTAGCAAATCGAAGACGCCAGCCAGCAGCACAATAATACCGCCCCACATCAACTCGGCCTGGGCAAAAGCTATAGTCGCGCCAATATTCATCACCAGGCCGGCTAGAGTCAGCCAATCCGGACGCAAATTCCAGCGGATTAAAAGGAGCACTACCGGCCTTAAAATTGCGTTTACTCTAGCTTTTAAGCGATCGCCTAACACGGCTAAACCCCAAGTTTCAACAACGCTTTGGCGGATATATCCTGCTATTCAGGACCTTAATATATAGCAAGGGACAACCCGGTAGCAAGGGGTTTTTTCGCAACTTCTGGCGGTCCCTCATGTGGATAAGAATTATCCACATGAACAGCATTCTCGAACTCGTTACAAATTACTATCCTGCCCTATCTCACAGGTAAATTTACATTTACTTCCCTTTTAATCCATTCTTTTCTTATCCACATTCCACTGTTGACAAGTGTGGATAAACCCCTCGACTATCCTTTCGACCATCCTTCTTTTTTCAACCCAATACCAGACCTTTTGTAGAAGCCCTTTCCCCCACTTGGGATACCCTCTCCAACGCGATCAGCGCAAGGGCTTTTTGCTTTTGGGATAGCGTCGTTATAAGAGATCCATAGGGCGTGAGGAAGGGTTTTATTGACGACCAAACCTCATCGGGCTGTTTTACCGCCCTTGATACAACTACCTCTATATCCCTAAAATGCCCTTTTTCTAGGCGGGCATTGAACACTTTTACCTTCTCCAAACCAAGACGACGAACAACCTCCCGAAGAAAATGAGCCCGACGCCTTCTGCTTTCTACCAGAATAACGTCTGAATCGGCCAAGACGATCTTTAAAGGAATACCCGGCAACCCCGCGCCCGAGCCAAAGTCTAAGATCGTCTGATGTGGAACCATTTTAATCAAGGGAATCAAAGCCAACGATGGAGCAATATGTCTCGTGACCAGATAATTCCTATCACCAACTGATATCAAATTTATTTTTCCAGACCAATAATACAAAAGAGCCGCGTATTCTTTCAATTTTGCCGATACCTCTTGCACAACCGGAATACCTTCTTTAGCTATTCTTTCCTCAAACATCAACCAATCGTTTTTTAATTCTGGTTGAATTCGCATTTTTACACGCTCCGTTTCACGTGAAACAAAATTACTTATGAATAAAAATCAGAAATATTGAATTTGTTTCACGTGAAACATACCTGGATTTATTTTCCAATACAAAAGTCCGCAAAGATCCTATCCAGTACTTCTTCATCTACTCGTTCACCCAGCATTTCACCCATCTTCCAAAGCACATCTTGAAGCTCGGCGGCGATGCACTCATCGAGATCATTCTGTTGGATCATTTCTAGGGCGACTTCAATATGGTCCAGGCTCTTTTTAAGCGCCTCCATATGTCTTTGCCGGGTCAGGCCAACCCCCTCTTTGGCCGAATTACGGGGTATTAGTGCCAGGATTTGCTCCCTAAGGTCGGCCAGACCAGCCCCTGTAGAGGCGGAAATTTCGATTTGAGAGAGATCCAAAAACCCACCATCAGGCCACTCAAGGGCCCGGGTGAGATCGGTTTTGTTGAGCACAACCAGACCGGCTTTACCCTTAAGGGCCTGGAAGAGAGGGGTCTGTTCATCCTCCCAGGGCTGGGAAGCATCCATAATGACCAGGACAAAATCCGCCTCTGCAGCGGTAGCCAAGGCCCGCTGAATCCCCTCCTTCTCTATGGTATCAACATTCGAGCGGATCCCAGCCGTATCGACCAGACGGATCAATTCACCGCCCCAGACAGTACGCCCTTCAACTAGGTCGCGAGTAGTCCCAGGGATAGGGGTAACAATAGCACGTTCCTCCCCCAGTAAGGCATTGAGCAAGGTGGATTTACCCACATTGGGTTTGCCAACCAAAGCTACCAATAAGCCGCCTTGCCGTCGCCGACTCCCCTCGAAAGTATCTATCAGAAGGCGGGTTTCTTTAAGGCTTTGCTGCAATTCATCGGCGACTTGGGCCCGGGTAATAATCCCCGTATCCTCTTCGCTGAAGTCCAGCCCTATTTCAAGTAGGGATAAGGCTTTGATAATACGGCTTTTCAAAGCATTGACCCGGTCGGAAAGCCTACCCTGTAAATGACCATACGCAGTGTGGAGGTTGGCTTTACTATCAGCCTGAATCAGATCGACAACAGCCTCTGCCTGGAGAAGATCAAGCTGTCCATTGAGAAAGGCTCGGCGAGTAAATTCTCCGGGGCCGGCGGCGACAGCCCCTTTGGCCAGCGCCGCCTGAACGAGTAGCTCTAGCAGCAAGATGCTGCCATGACAGCTGATCTCTACGGTATCTTCGCCGGTATAGGAATGAGGTCCTTTCAGGACCCAGGCCAGGGCCGTATCCATATCGAGACCATCGACCTGAATACGACCGTATTCAACTCGGCGAATTCGGGCTCCCAGCTCGGGGTGGGTATGAAAAAGCTGGCGTCCAATGGATAGGGCCTGGGGTCCGCTCAGACGGACCAGCCCCACCCCCCCCTCACCAAGTGGGGTAGAAATGGCGACTATCGTATCGGGTTCAGCCACCTTGGAGGAGGAGAGCCGGGACCCAGCTAAGAAGGCCGCTGGGAACAGGGCTCAGCTTCCCGTAAGGAAGTCTCTGAGGCAGAGCAATCAGGTCGGGGGGTGTGCGCAGAAGGAGTGTCATTGGGTCGGGGCAGGAGAAGCAGCAGCCCGTTCTTTGCTACGATTGACCAAAGTCTGTTGGGCAATTTGCAAGACGTTGAAAACCGTCCAATACAGCACCAGCCCCGAAGGCAGACTCCAGAAAATGAACAGCAGGAAGACGGGCATTATATAAACCATGACGGCCTGCTTGGGATCCTTCATGGTCATTTTCTGCTGAAAGAACATGGCGGCGCCCATCAGCAAAGGAAGCACATGCAGATCAAAGCCCAATACGGGCAACGAATCAGGTAGGGATAAGTCCTCAATCCAGAGGGTAAATGGGGCTTGTCGCAATTCAATACTGTAAAATACTTTATACAGAGCAAAGAAGATGGGCATTTGCAGGAGCATAGGTAGACAACCCCCAATTGGATTGACCCCTTCTTCCTTGTAGAGCTTCATTGTTTCGCGGCTGAGGCGTTGTTGATCGTTTTTATACTTTTCGCGCAGGGCCGTTATCTTAGGCTGAACGGCCTGCATCTTAGCCATCGATTCATAAGACTTATGAGTCAACGGATAGACCAGAATTTTGATGGCTACAGCAAAGAGAATAAGCACGACACCGTAGTTGGGTATCCAGGCGTGCATGGCAATAAAAACCAGCAGCAGCACCTTGCTGATATCCCGGATGATAGGCCACCCCAGATCGAGCCCCCGCTCCAGTTTAAACAACGAAAGCTCGTTGTAATCAAGGGGTCCAGTATAGAGCAGCAATTCCCATCGATTGGACGAACCGAGTCGGGTCCCTAAGGCGAACGAATTATCCGCCCAAGCAAAGGGATTGTTGGGGGCATGACCGTGTAATACAACTTCGGAGGAAGCAGTCTCTTGAGGGGCAAGGGCGAGGAAGAAATATTGATTTTTGATACCAGCCCACTGTAAAGCGCCCTTCTCCTCAATGGTTTCCCCTTCATCCACGGTAATACGATCATCGTTCATAAAAGCCACGGCGCCAATATCCTGGGCAGCGCCAAAGCCGCCGAGAAAATCACCCCCCGAGCCGGCGGTCTCGGTATTGGAAATTCCGTTTCTCCAACTCAGATAAATTAGATCGTCAGGGGAAAAACCATGCGTTATGATTTCAAATTGGACGCCGTAGTGATCGCCAGAAAAGGTTAATTTCTTTTCAATAATGCGGCTGCCATCCAACTGCGCCCTGAGGCGTAACACCCCTTCCTCTTGAGCTCCTACTTGTAGTTGTGATCGGTCGGGGACAAATTCAACCGCCCCGAGATCTGCAAGACCGCCAAGGCCTTGCTCAACAGTAATGCCAAGACCTTGTCCTCCAGGAGGAATAAGTTCGACATAAGGTCGGCCATCCTGTTTAAATTGGGACAGCTGTACCGAAGTAAGAACACCCCCGCGCGAAGAAAAAGTAAACTGCTGCAGAGGGGTAGAAACGGTAATCTGGCTCGGACTAAAAGAACGAGTAGACGGGGTGGATTCGGTGGCAACAGACTGTTGCGCGACGGCAGTAGATTGCTCTAAGGCAGGTACGGGGGCCAATTCCTGGGAGGCGGGTTCTGCGTCCCCTGTTGCAGCAGGAACAGCGGGCTTGGATTCTGGAGCGGGTGTGGCAGGAGCCGATTGGGAAGCTTCCTCTGTATCGCGCCCTTGGGAAACCACCTCTTGCTGTTCGGGCTCGGGAGCCAGACCAACCCATTTATAGTATTGTGGTATACCGAGAAGAATTATGCCAATTAGCAGAAAGGCGAGTAAGGTCCTCTTATCGTCCATAAAGTCTTATCTATTTAGGTGAAATTAGCAGGGGGCGCCTCTTCCCTTTCAAGGGGCTAAAACTTAGAAAGAGAGGGATAGAGAAAGGGCAGTCCGACTAAAAGGAAAGAGACAAGGTGAGCACAGGCAACTGTTGGGCCTTAACTTCGGATAAAATTCAAAGCCTGGAAACCAGCTCGTGCAGTTCTTCTCGAAGGATATGAAAAGGAGTATGTACTGCTGTGGGCTGGGGGAAAATGACCAGGCAACCGGACGCGGGCATTAACGATCTATGGGCCCAACGCAATCTCCTTTTAAGCCGATTGCGGGCTACCGCCTTGCCGAGTTTGCGCCGGACGACCAGTATAAAATCTTTGGATTCCTGGCTCTGGCGAATCCAGAGATTCTGTCCTTTAATCCATCCGGAAGAGGCTTTAGAGCCCATCCCCAAACCTTTCCCTTCCGGAGTAACTTATTTTGCCACAGATTAAATAAATTGGCCCAGCTAGAGGAGAAAAAAGAAAGGGGGAATTGATCTGGCTCTATACCGTTAAGCGTTTGCGCCCCCGCCGACGGCGCCGGTTGATAATGGCCCGCCCAGAAGAGGTACTCATACGTTTGCGAAAACCGTGCTTATTGCGTCGTTTTCTATTGCTGGGTTGAAATGTCCGTTTCACGATCGCGTCTCCCAAAAGAAAAGAGCGTGATTTTACAGGCAAATTAAGGCGAAAACTTACCAATATAGGCGAAAATTAGGACGATGTCAATGACTATATAAATTATGCCATAACATGAACTTTGGTCCATCAACCCGGGTTATAGTCTTGACGGAGATTGGCACTTTTCATAGCTTACCAATTCCTCCCCCTTATAGGCCGGTATTCAATTGCCCATGTCCGCACAAAATGCACAAGATCCCCATGAGCTATGGGCTCGTTGTCTGCTGAGAATAGAGCGGCACGTAGAGCCAAGAATCTTCACAACCTGGTTCCGATCCACTAAAATAAGGCGTTTTGATGCGGAAACCCTGGTTATTGAAGTAGAATCGTCCTTTATCGCCGATTGGCTTGAGGGCCGTTATCTCGATCTCATTCAGCAAGTGGTTCTGGAAGAAACCGATACGCAACCCCGCATTACCTTTATTGTAGGTAAAGATACGCCAAGATCTATAGGATCCAGTGAGCAGACTGAATCGTCGGCCCGCTTTCCCCAACCCACCGAGAACCAGGTAAGGGAATCCGAGGCAGCAGATCTTCAGCAACCCTTCACGCCCCTGCTCAACCGCTACACTTTTAATAATTTTGTCATTGGGGAAAGCAACCGCTTGGCCCATGCGGCTGCCCAGGCGGTTGCTCAGTCACCAGGCAAATCGCAACAGTTCAACCCCCTGGTCATCTACGGTGGAGTCGGTCTGGGGAAGACCCATTTATTGCAGGCTATTGGCAATAGTGCCCACGGACACAGCAAGGTGGTCTACGTCTCTTCAGAGCGATTTATGAGCGAATTCATCGAATCGCTGGCCGAAGGCAATACCCAGACCTTTAAAGAACGGTATCGCAATACAGATATCCTGCTGGTAGACGATATACAGTTCTTTATTAGGGGCGAAAAGACACAAGACGAATTCTTCCACACCTTTAATACCTTATATCAGAACGGCAAGCAGATTGTAATGACCTGCGACAGCCATCCCGGCAAATGGGAGGGTTTGGAAGAAAGACTGACCTCGCGCTTCCAATGGGGCCTGGTAATCAATATCGACCCCCCAGATCTGGAAACGCGTATTGCCATTCTCCACCGCAAGGCCCAAGTCCACGGTATTCCTCTACCTAATAATGTAGCTGCTTTTCTGGGCACATATGTCAGTTCCAATATTCGCGAATTAGAAGGGGCTCTTATTCATTTAATGGCCCATTGCTCAATCAATCAAACGGATCTTACTGTTGAGGCAGCACGCCAAATTGTTCAGGAACGCGTTCTATCCCCCCAATCGGAACTGAGAGTAGAAACTATTCAGCAGCAGGTTGCTGAACATTTCAACCTTACAAAAAACCAGCTCAATAGCCGAACCCGCAAACAAGAAGTGGCCGGAGCCCGACAGATTGCGATGTTCCTCTCCAAGCGCCTGGCCCAGCAGCCCCTAAAAGCAATTGGGCATATCTTTGGGGGCCGTGACCACACCACAGTGATTCACGCGGTGAAAACGGTAGAAAAGAAGATGGAGCAGGATCCCTCCTTTGCCCGCATGGTTGAAACTTTGTCCGAATCCATCCAGCAAAAAAGCGCTCCAATCTAATTTGGGATTGTCCGAAAACCCATTTGGTCGTCACGTGACTGCAACGCCGACAGTCCAAAGGGACGTTTTACTTGAAGCACAAATCGATTTTTCAGACATATCCTAAATAAGCCCATTCCCTCTTGCTCAATCTTCCGTTTTATTATCCACATCAATGCTAACAATTGGTGTGGATTAATTGTTATAAAACCCGCCATCTGTGAAGAAGTGGACAGGAAAGTGGGTACCCACTGACTATCCACATAATTATCCACATTCGTGTACACATCTATTACACTAATCAGTGTATCTCCTTAATCGTCTTAACTGTATGTTTTATTTGCTTATAAAGTGTACGTAAAGAGAAATAGAATAGACTTATCCACATATCCACAGTATAACTAGAACAACAAATAACCCATTAAGAATTAAAAATGAATAATTATTACTTCAGTACCCTGTGGGTAAGTTGGGGAAGAATGAGTGGTAAATCCTACACACTTTTATCGGATTACCTTACACACCTACACAAAAGTTCACCTCTCCTACTTTTTGTTGATACGTGTTTCGGGCTAGTCAAAGACTAGTCAGAAGAGAAAGGAGACAAGCCGATCCAAGCAATGGATCAATATCCCAATTTAGGGTTCGCTCGTTGAAGCCGTTCTTTGGCTTATATATTATAGTATTATAAGCTTGACACGGAATTATTAGAGAATATCTTCTATAGAGTACCTAGCACATAAGGCCCTGATAAACGTCAAGTATTTTTCCCGGATAGCGACAATTAAAATGCCCGGATTAAGGGGTTTGTTTGGTTGAGGAGGTTGTTTTCATCGACGCGGTTTTTTTCTGTTGGGATTGTTCGAGCCGATA
>WLWI01000668.1_pt1 | contig 30679 bp, 15 predicted proteins | sample 6701501 | NCBI WGS metagenome assembly WLWI01 (sample SAMN12718690, study PRJNA515312) | sponge metagenome | isolation source: marine sponge | host: Mycale hentscheli | place: New Zealand: South Island, Marlborough, Capsize Point | collected 2014-11-01 | reverse complement strand
ATATTCGTCATGCGCAGAGTGGTAGTACAAAACTAACTATAGCTGGTGGCGAGAAACTGGAAGAGCTGGTTCGTGACTTGCCTGCTATTTGGCAAGCAAAATTGCGTAGAGAAGAAGCAGTTCATCAAGCCTTAAGCGCTTTGTATTATTTTCACAAGGATGTTGATTATCTGGTCAGAGACGAAAAGGTGTTAATTATTGATGAAAATACCGGACGTGTAATGCCTGATAGATCATGGGAGCGTGGTCTACAGCAGATGATTGAAATAAAGGAAAATGTGCCAGTAACCCCGCAAAAAGAAACCTTGGCAAAAATCAGCTTTCAGTTATTTTTTAGACGCTATCTTCATTTAAGCGGAATGACCGGTACCTGTAGAGAAGTGGCTCGCGAAGTAGGTGATGTCTATGGTTTACGCGTAGTTAGAGTGGCGCCGAATAAAAAGTCTCAGAGGATAAAATACACCTCCCTGATTCTAAGTGATGAAGAACAGCGCTGGGACGCTGCCATCAAAGTTATTACTGAACTCCATGAAATAGGTCGTCCTGTGTTAGTTGGCACACGATCTGTAAAAGCATCGGAAGAGTTGAGTAAACGATTGTCAGAAGTCGTAATTCCGCATCAACTATTAAATGCTAAACAAGACAACGAGGAAGCCAAAATTATTGCTCAGGCAGGTGAGGCAGGTCGGATTACTATTGCAACAAATATGGCTGGTCGTGGAACAGATATAATATTGCCAGTAGAAGTTATAGAAAATGGTGGCCTACATGTTTTACTAATTGAAAGAAATGATAATCGTCGAGTAGACCGTCAGTTAGCCGGTCGCTGTGCACGGCAAGGGGATCCTGGTTCATGGCAGGAGATTATTTCAATGCAGGATACTGTATTAGATGGAAGAAAGTCGTCTCTAAAAAGATGTTTGCAGTATCTTATAGAACATTATCCTGACAGTCGTATTTCACAACTATCTGTTTTTTGGTACACGCGATACGTACAAATAAAAAGGGAAGGACAGAGTCGTAAAATTCGTCGTAGATTACTTAAAGGAGATTTTGGCTTGCGAAAATCACTTTCTTTTTCAGGACTTATGGAATGATGACAGAGATTACTAATATGATTCTAAGAAAAGACTTAATAATCTGTTTGCAATTGATAGTACTAGTGCCACTGGTAGAAGCGATTGAGACAGAAGATCAAAAACAGGATCTTCTTAGTGAGAGTATTTACAGCAACACTCTAAATCAATCAGAAGATCAATTAGTCAGTTGTTTGCTGGTTCCATCCAAAGATGTCGAAGTTGGTACTCCCGTAGATGGCGTATTAGCTGAGGTGAAAGTTGACCGAGGTGATAGAGTCAATTCAGGACAATTGTTGGCGCGTCTAAAATCAGGTGTGCAGCAGGCTCTGGTTAATTATCGTTCAGCTCAGGCTAAATATGGTGTCCGTAGGATGAAACGGACAGAAGAATTACAACAAAAACAATTAATGTCAGAACAGGATCTAGATGACATTTTTACTGAGCAGGAGTTATCGGAACTGGAGTTACGTCAAAGCCGTGAAGAATTAAAACTCAGGAAAATTACTAGCCCTATACAGGGTATTATTGCGGAACGTTTTAGAAGCGAAGGGGATCTTGTTGGACCTGAAAAAATATTTCGAATAATTCAAATTTCCCCTTTGTTTATTGAAGTCGTATTGCCAGCTTCTCAATTTGGAAAAGCGAAGCAAAATCAGGTCTGGAACATCAAGCTTGAGTTGATAAATCGGTCTATAAAGGCTAAAGTGAAGGTGGTTGATTCCGTAGTAGATCCAGCCAGCAGCACATTTCGGGTTAGGTTGATATATCCTAATAAAAACAATGAGATACCCTCAGGACTACGCTGCAGTTTAGAATGATAAATAACTTGTAGATTATTCTTGAATAAGCACATGAAGAATGCTCTAAATATGTGTGAACTAATAATAAAGAAAGTAGTTAATAAAATAGCATTCAGCTCGGTTGTTTTGCAATTTCAGAGCGCTGTTGCCTGTGTGATACTATATTCAATAACGTCACTGACGGTATCTCCAGCTGCCTATGCATATGTAGCAAATGAAGCTAATGAAATAGCTCGTATTCCTGCTGCAAAAAGTCGAGTTCGTATCCGCGCTAATCAGGACAAAAGTCAGCCAACACTATCAAGTTTTAGATACTCAGTTGAAGGATTTCGAGTTGAAGGGCACCCGCAAATATCAAATGATGAAATAAGTTCAGTACTTGAGCCCTGGAAAGGGAAAAAGCTCAACTTTTCTGAATTTGAGGTAGTTGTACACACAGTTGCGACTTATTTACGAGAAAATGGTCACCCAGATGCTCAAGTATCTGTCTCCAGGCCTGTGATAAAAGATGGGACTCTTGCTATTGCCGTACAAGGGCTCAAACCAATTGATACGCAACCGCGTTTATACGTCAAGAAATTTGATTTCAAAGGTCTAACCCTATTGGACGACAATGAGATTAATGAGCTGATGTCTAATTTTATCGATAAAGATATAACTCTAAACGAATTGCAGGGTGCTGCAGATTCAGTTACCACGGCCTTACGAAATAAAGGATATTTAGTCGCACAGGCTTTCGTGCCAGCGCAGAAAATTGAAGATGGTATTGTCAATGTTGTTGTCAACGAAGGTATTGTTGATGGTGAATCAGGAAATGCCGGTGTCACTGTCTCAGGTGCGAACAAAAGAATAAAACCAGCCACTGTTGAAAAATATTTAGCCCGTAGTATTGAACCAAATGCACCTCTTAACATTGCTAAATTAGAGAAGGCCATTCGCCAGGTGAAGAATTTAACTGGTGTTAAATCTGCTCGAGCCAATCTCAAACCCGGTAGTGAAGAAGGTACTACTCAGGTAGAAGCTATTATCGAAGAGGGCAACTTAATATCCGGTTCCTTGTGGGGGGATAATTATGGTACGAACTTTACGGGTAATGAACGTGCGAATGCACTGTTAAATCTGAATAGCCCCAGTGGCCATGGTGAGCGGCTAACTCTGTATGGGGGTAAGTCATCAGGCATGGACAGTGCCAGTGCTGCACTAACAGTACCCGTCGGTTACAAAGGTGCAACATTGGGTGCCTCAGCATCATATATGGAGTTGGATATTGGTGCGAATATTACACCGCTGAATTTGGATGGGCGCGAAACGATATTCTCATTTAACGGCAGTTACCCAATTATTACCGGTGGATACGATAATAAGCGATTTAAGAATGATGCTGGTGGTTTTAAAGTTGATGATAGGAAAGTTCAGTTAGCAAGTCTTTCACTAACAGGTGATTTTGTTGACCCTTGGCAAGGCAAGGTGGACTGGTCTACCGTGGTTAATGTAGGTGATGTGGACTTATCGGCAGGTCCTGGTTTTGCTGAAATTGATGCTGTTACTACGGAAACAGCAGGCAGTTTTGCCAAATTTAACTGGAATATTTCACGTCTGGTTGCGCTAGGGGATAATAAAAAATGGAGCTTATATGCCTCTCTTCGTGGACAAGTAGCGAGTAAGAATCTTGACAGTGCAGAGAAATTCCAATTAGGCGGACCTTACGGGGTACGCGCTTACCCAATTGGAGAAGGTTTGGGCGATGAAGGTTGGATAGCTAACGTCGAAATTCGCCGCTATTTAGGCAATGTCATATTGGGTGATGCCAGTATTTATGGTTTTGCAGATGTTGGTGGTATTAAACAGTTTGACAATCTCTGGTCAAATGACGCACTGGCGATAGGTCAGCCAAATAAATACGAGTTAAAAGGCGTTGGTATGGGCTTGTCTATAACCAGGAATGACAGTGGCGGCATCAATCTCGTTTGGGCTAAGAAAATTGGAAGGAATCCAAATAAAACGATTAATGATACCGATGCTGATGCAGAGAATAACGAAAGCCGTATCTGGGTTGTAGGCAACATTTCCTTCTAATATGAGGGATACCTAAATTCAGGTGGATTATTTATGAAACTTCCAGAAAAAACCTTCAAAATATTTTTACAGGCACGAATAGCACCCATTGTAATTACTACTCTGGTATCTATGCAGACGGCATATTCAGCTGAAATTACGGCTAACGCATTGCCGACAGGTGCTAACATAACAGCAGGTCAGGCAAGTATTTCGAGAAATGCAGCTAGTCTGCAAATCAATCAGAATAGCCAAAAGCTTATCACTAATTGGCAGACCTTCAATATTGGTACAAATGCTACCGTTAATTTTATTCAGCCATCGTCTACTGCCGCTGCGCTCAATCGTGTTTTAACGGCTAATCCTTCTCAAATCCTGGGCCGCCTTAATGCTAATGGTCAGGTGTATCTTATCAATCCAAGTGGTGTGGTTTTTGGTCAGGGTTCTCAGGTTAATGTTGCAGGATTAGTTGCTTCTACACATGCGCTTTCAGATGAAAATTTTCTAAAAGGACAATTACAGTTTGTTCAACAAGAAGATAAAGGCACTTCAGTAGTTAACATGGGGCAATTAGTTGCCAGCGAAGGCGGCTTTGTCGTGTTGATTGGCGCAAAGGTAGAAAATAGCGGCAGCATCGAAGCCAATGCTGGCCAGGTCGCACTTGCTGCTGGGAAAAATGCGCGTCTAGATATTACCGAGAGTGGTCTTGTTGGGATTGAAATTGATGAAGCAGCACCGATGGCTTCAGTAGACAACTCCGGCATGATAGTCGCTGATGGCGGCAAAATCTGGATAACAGCTCGTTCCGCATCAGATGGGATTGCAAATGCGATCAATCAGACAGGTTTGATCAGAGCAAACAGCTTAAGTATTAAAAATGGTGAAATTTGGTTAGATGGTGGACAGGGAATTACTGAAATTGCAGGAACCATCGAGGCCAAAGGTGATGATGTGGGTGAAGCTGGCGGAAAAGTAGTGGCCACTGGCCAGTATGTCGCAGTAATCGGTGAAATCGATGCCTCCGGTACCAAAGGGGGGGGCGAAGTTTATGTCGGTGGTGGTTGGCAGGGCAATGATCCTGAAATTGCCGAAGCGACTGTGGTGAAAATGGTACCTGAGGCACGAATAGATGTTAGCGCAACTGATAATGGAGATGGCGGTACGGCAGTATTATGGTCTGCTGACTTAACTCGAGCAGATGGAACGATCGATTCTAGTGGCAAAGGCTTGAATGGTGATGGTGGTGCTGTAGAAACTTCAAGTAGGGGCGGATTAGCGGTTACCGGTACTGTCGATGTTTCTACAGAGTCCGGTAAGGGTGGGGAGTGGTTGTTAGACCCCTTTAATATTACTGTGGTTTCCTCACCAACTTCAGAGGCGAACCTCACAGCTACAGCAACGAACTTTAGTTCAGATGGTGGCGGTTCGGTAACTGTTTTGAATACCTCGATTGAAGCGGCGCTCAATGCAGGTGCCGGGGTGACTGTCACGCTAGATACAGATACTGGTGGAGCAGATGCTGGAGATATTCAAATCTCAGCTGATATTTCTAAAACTACCGGTACTGCTGCTACCCTTGTTTTAGACGCTGTTAACGATATTACACTTGATACAGGTAAAGCTATTTCTTCAATTTCAGATGTTCTTAATGTCGATTTTGGCACTGTCACGAATAATTTAGGTAATACACTTATCGAAGGAACGGTCAACACCAATGGTGGTGCAGTTAATTTTTATAAACTAACTGAGTTAGCCAATACGGCACCAGTATCGACTAAAATTTTGGGAGTATCTGCAAATACATCAGGGGATATAACTTTTCATCAAAATGTCACCTTAACACCTAACACCTTTAACGTATCACTGAGTACGCAAGGTTCTCAAAGTGGTGCAACATTTGTGGGTGATGGCGGCGATATTCTATTTAAAGGGACAGTAGAATCTGGTGTAGCAGTGGGGCTAGGGAGCACTATTCCTCAGAGTCTTACGGTAGATACCACAGGAAAAATTCCCGGAAGTATCACATTTCAAGGAAATATAGGCGGTAATGCTGCGAATATTACCACTGCACTTAAAAGTTTGACCTTGACTGGACCTACTTCAATTTCATTTACAGCTGATGTTATCAATTTTGCAGCTACCTCTGGTGATGTGTTTTCAGCATCATCAACATTAGGTACACCTGAATTGATCCTTGATGCCCTCAATACAGCCATTAATGTATCAGGCGGAACTATCAATGGCGTAACCGGTTATGCAGATTACGAACAAACGACCTTTGATATAGGAGTCACGGCCGATACGTCTAGTCGAACACTCACTATCACAGCAGACCGTTCAATCAAAATAGAAGATCGTACGATTGATGGAAGCAGTTCAACAGGAACATTGGCGGTAACACTGGATTCTTTTGCAGACCCGGCTGCTACGGGTGGCGCTATCATATTAGATACGGCAACTATTGACACTAACGGTACTGATCTGGTGCTAGGAGGACAAGGCAATGGTGGCACCTATGCGGTAGGATTCAGCGGTGATATTGATGGTATTACTGATGGAATTCGAATCTTCGATAGCAATCTCTCTACCAATGGTGCAAATATTACGATGCTTGGTGCCGCACCGAATGATGGGACATTCACTGGTGGTTCCGGGGTTAAAATTTTTGGCCTGACCACGATTGATGCTGAAGGCGGTAATATTGTTATTGATGGTCGGGTTACTGAAAAATCAAGTGCTGGTAATAAAGACGGTATTATCATTGGAGAAGGTAGTAATTCACAGGTCACCATACAGACAAGTGGTAATGGGACAATCGATTTTACCGGCGATGCCAGTCTTGTTGTTGATGCTAATTCTGGTAGTCGTTATGACGGTGTGATTATTTCACAGGGTGCGTTGATAAAAACAATCAATGGTGACATCACCATAGCTGGTACGGGTGGTGACGGTTTAAGTGATACTTCAATTTCGGACCAAAACCATGGTATCAAGTTAGAAACACTAAACACGCGAATAGTATCGACTATAGGTGACATCACACTCACTGGCATTAGCGGCGGTAAGAGCAATAGTTTCGGTATTTTTTCTCAAGGCAATACCATCTATATAGGGCAGGAATCAGGTGGTCCAGTCTATTCGGGTTTGATTACTCTGGAAGCAGACAGTATGGACTTTACTAATACGTCCACCTCAAGATTGCTTGTTGAATCGACTGATCAGCTCAGAATACAGCCATTAACAGTAGGTCGTGATATAAACATTGGCATCGCTGGCTCCGTCACTGAGTTGGCATTGGGCAGTAGCCTCTTTTCCGGTTCAAATTCCGTATTCCAGGAAGGTTTTGCTGACATTATTATTGGACGTCTTGCAGGTGATGGGACGGGTACCTTAACAATTAATAGTTCAACCACTGTGCGTGATGACCTGTATCTTTATATGGTAGGTGCGGGCGGAAACCTGGCACTTGATGCTCCTCTGACAGTCCAGGGAACTGGCCCAACTAATAAAACATTAGCCATAGAGATTAATGCAGGAATAACTACTGGTGCAGGCGGTAGTATTACAGTTGATAGCCTTCGTGTTACTGGTGATGGCGATTTTATCCTGGATGGTACAAATTTAATTAATACAATTGCGGCCACTAGTACAAGTGGAAAAATTACTGTTAATAATGGACAGGCCTTAACGGTAGGTACAGTAAACAGTGATAGTAATAGTGCGCATGTTTCAGGAAGTGGAACGAATGCACTTCATGCCGCAGTGTTTGAGGACATGAATGGTACTACTATTGGTGTAACTACAGCTGATAAGGCCATCACACTTTCTACTACCAGTGGTGATTTGGTTTTGGCAGATGATGTTAATGCAACGCCAGCAGGTAATGGTATTGTTAGTCTCCAGGCCGCAGCAGGCGCCATAATTGAAAATGCGGCAGATACTGCTACAACAGGTATACCAACAGTCACAGCCGATCAACTTGCATTACGTTCCTCTTCGGCAACGGCGACGTCTCTTTTAACTAATGATAATGCTGTGCCAGTCCTCGCAACGGATATTGCGGGTAATTTAGCCTTTGTAGGTACCACAGGTATTGCAATCAATGCGATTACTGATGGTGCAGGCGATACGATTACAGGCGTAACTATTGGCGGTTCTGCATTGTTAACTGCAAAAAATGGTGACATAACCCAGACAGAAGAAATATCGGCTGGTGGATTGGGATTAACAACAATAGGTACCAATGGCCAGGTTAACCTGGCTACACTGAATCCGGTTAGCAAGACTAATACCATTACGACACTGGCAATAGATACAACAGCTGGTGCCGACGGAATAGTCGATGTATTAAATGACGCAGATATGGCCATCGGTGCTGTCACCGTTAACGGCATTACCTTAAATGGTATAACTACTAATAACGAAGCGATAACAGTACGTACCTTATCGGGTGGAATTGATGTTGCACAAAATATTAATACTGGCGGCAGTAGTACCTCAACTGTCAGTTTAGCATCAAGTGTTGGCGGCATATCTGATTCTGGCACGGCTGTAATAACCGCCGATAAATTAGCGGTCGTTGCAGCATTAACTTCAGCTTTGGATCTGTCTACCGGTCATGTTGTAGATAATCTTGCGGCTACAGTAAGTACAGCTAATCAGGATTTTACCTTCATCGGTGCAGGTGGGATTATTGTCGATAATTTCACTGATAGCGCATTAGTTAGTACCGTCGTTCACAATGGATTAAATATTGCGGATAACACATTCCTGACAGCTTTAAACGGTGATGTTACACAAAGCGCAACTCCTGCGGATGTGATAGTTGGTGGTCTATATATTAATGCCGTTACGGGTAGCGTCGATCTTTCAAATGTAACCAACGAAATAGGCCTCTTTGCAGCAGATATAGATGCAACAGGCGAAACAGTTGAAGTCTATGACAAAGATGGGCTGGAAATTGGCACTGTCACTGTCAATGCAATACCTAAAAGTGGAATTACTACCAATAATGGTGATGTCTGGATAACTGCTTCTGCTGCTAGTGCAGGTGACTTATTGGTAACACAGACCATCAGCATTGGTACTGGTACCGCAATTCTTAATGCAGACGATGGTGGTGTAGATTCAAGTGGTACAGATGGAAAAATCATTGCAGATGCATTACGTGTCGAATCAACAGAAGATGTCAATCTCCTCAATACAGCAAATAACGTACGCCTGCTATCAGGCAAAGTCACTGCGGGACATTTTGCTTATCGCAATGCAGATACACTGACCATAGATAGCATTACCACAACACTTGGTACAGGTGGAACGATTGCAGGTATTGATACTACAACCGCGGCAGATGGTAATGAACAGTACATAGATGTTGATAATGGTGATTTAACACTGAACGAAAATTTACTGGCAGGAATTGATAGTGGTGCCGGCAGTGCAACCGATATTTCAGGTGCCATTATTAGTTTGGAAACTGACCAGGGCATAGATCAGAGTGATGGTTTTCAAATCATTGCAGACCAATTTACGTATAGTATCAGGCACCGGTAACGATGCGTCCAGCTCAGATGTCAACTTGTTATCCGCAACAAATAATGTAGATATTTTATCTGCTGACGTGATTGATGGTTATTTTGCCTATCAGGATGCGGACACCCTGGAGGTAGGGGATATCTCGGCCTCAGGCGAGGGCACGGATGAAAAGTTAGCGGGTACGGCAGCGGTTAATCGTGATAACACAGGTTTACGAACAGATGCAGATCAAGACCAGTACTTGAAGGTCTTGGAGAATGGTCTGAGCTTGAATGCACGCTTGGGGACGATAGCGGATTTAACGACCTCGGACGCGACCCTGGCGGGGATAAATAATGTGACGGGAAGCACTATCACCTTGGAGGTTGATGAAGAGATTCATCAGACGACGCAGGCGGGCGCGACGGTAAATAATTCGCACTTGATAGTGGCGGCGAACTTACGGATTAAGACGATAGATACAGCGACTAGCGGTAATGTCGATATCTTGCAGTTAGGCAATAACGTGAACATCTTGTCGGCGGATGTTGCTAATGGCAGTTTTGCTTATCGAGAATCGAACACACTGGAGATTGGCGATATCACGGGTTCTACGATTGATGCAGCAGGAGGTATTGACGTATTAGTTGCAGACAGTGCGTTATCGGGTATTGATACGACGATAGTGGGAGGAGGATTAGAGCAGTACATTGATGTTGATTTAGGTGATTTAACGCTGAATGCAGATTTGTTAGCAGGTTTGGTGACAGACCCTACGAATATAGCTGGAGCGATCATTAGTTTGGAAACTGAAGCGGGGATAGACCAGACCGACACGCATAAAATCATCGCGGATCAGTTACGCATTAATTCAGGAACAGGTAATGATGGTTCTAGTTCAGATGTCAACATATTATCAGTAACGAATAACGTAAATATATTAGCGGCAGATATTACAGATGGTTACTTTGCTTACCAGGATGCGAATACTCTGACGATAGGAGATATCTCGGCCTCAGGTGAGGGTACGGATGCGAAGTTGGCGGGTACCGCATCGGTCAATCGTGATAACACAGGTATTCGGACTGATGCGGATCAGGAGCAGTATTTAAAAGTCGCGGTTAATGGTCTGGTACTGGATGCTCGTTTAGGCACGATAGCAGATTTGACAACGGCAGAGTCGACTTTAGCTGCGCTGGGTGCTGTGACTGGAAGCACTATCACTTTTGATGTGGCTGGGAGTGTGAATCAGACAGCCGAAGGTGGAGGTGGAGATAGTCATTTAATTGTTGCGGATAACTTGCGGATAGAATCGGGACTGGACGTTGATATCTTACAGACCGGAAATAATGTTGACATTTTGTCAGCTGATGTTGCAGCGGGACACTTTGCTTATCGTGATGCAAACACCCTGGAAGTTGGAGAAGTCACTGGTTCTACTATCGATGTATCTGGTGGGATTGATGTTCTAACGGCAGCTGCGACTTTATCGGGAGTTGATACCAGTTCTGGAAACGGTGAACAGTTTATCAATAACTCAACGGGTGATCTTTCACTCAACGAAATCATGAATGCGGGTACCGGGCTGATTAGTTTGGAAAGCACTGCGGGTAAAATCACACAGAACTCTGGCGGAACATCTGGTAATAAGGATATTACAAGTCAGGACTTACGAGTTATTGCGGGTGACACAGTCAGCATCTTAAACGTTGGCAATGACGTTGATAACCTGGCGGCGGTCGTGACCAATGCGGGAACCAGCAGTTTTGCTTACCGTGATGCTGATGGATTAAATATCACCACATTAACGGGCACCTTGGGTGGTGGCACATTAACCACAGCGGGTATTGATACCAGTGGCGCTGGTACGGGCGGCGAGCAATTCATAAATAACCTCACAGCTGATCTGACTCTCAACGAGATTTTGAATGCGGGCGCAGGATTGATTAGTCTGGAAAGCACCGCTGGCAAAATAACGCAACAGACGACTGGTAGAGACATCACCGCAGATGATTTACGAATCCTTGCTGCGCTCGACGTTAGTATTTTAAATACAGGTAACAATGTGGTTAATCTTGCGGCTAATGTTTCAAGTGGTTCTTTTGCTTATCGTGATTCGGATAGTCTTAATATATCTTCACTTACCGATACAATTGGTAATGTCGTCACGGTGACTGGTATCGATACCAGCGCGGCTAATCGTGAACAGTTTATTGATAATAACAGTGGCAATTTAACTATCAACGAACTCATGACAGCGGGTTCTGGTCTTATCAGTATTGAGTCTGGTGGACTGGTAAGCCAGTTGACGCTCGGTCAGTTTGCTGCACAAAGCTTACGTATCAATGCGGCTGCAGATGTTACTGCCCTTAATGCTACAAATGATGTTGATAATTTGGCAGTCTTCGTTACAAACGGAACGTTGGCTTTCCGCGATGCTGATGATTTGAGAATAACGAGTGTTACCGGAACATTAGGTGGAGGCACGCTCACAACCACAGGTCTTGATACCGGTGGTGGTAACAAAGAACAATTTATTGATAACGTAAGCGGTGATTTGACATTAGTGTCTTCTGTCGATGCAGGTACCGGGTTAGTAAGTTTTGAGAGTGGCGGTAAGATCACGCAGACTGGTGGTAGCGTCAAGGCAACTGATCTTCGTGTAATCGCTGCTGATGATGTTTCAATTGAACAAACCACGAATAATACGGTTAATCTTGCTGCCAATGTTACCGGTGGGGATTTTTTCTATCGTGATGTAGATGACATTATTATTGGAGATCTTAGCCGTGTTCTGGATGGCGGTTCTACTTTAACTAGCGGTATCCAGTCTACAGATGCAGTTCAAGTTAGAGCTGGCGGTAATTTAACGGTTACCTCTGCGGTTATCGGGCTTGGTAATGTCGCTAATGCGGTGGTAGTGGATGCCAATCAGAGATTCTTTAACCAAGCAGGTCCTACTGGATTACAGGCCCCTAATAGTCGTTGGTTAATTTATGACGATAATATTTTATTAGAAAATGATCTAGATGGATTGACTCCTGAATTATTCCTGGTGTTTCAGCAAAAATTTGATTCATTCCCTCCGAGTGAGGTGGAACCTGGTGGTGACGGTTATCTTAATACGGCCAGGCCAATTAATAGTCAGCAGTATTTCACGGCTACATCCGCGGGTGACGTTGATAGTAGTGGTCAGCCAACAGTCATACCAACTTCTGCAAGCAATTATTACAACCTTGTTTATTTTGACCCGGTATTTATTGATGCCAGTGGCGCAGCTACTACACAAAGGATTTTCTATGATAGCGGTGCAAATACAGGATTGACCGTTAGTGATCCCATGCGTATACATACCACCAGTGCGCGTGCATTCGAAACTAATTTTTCGGAATTTGTGAGTAATGCCAACGTTACAAGTGTTACATTAAATGATGGTAGCGTGTTACCAGAGTGGTTAAATTGGGATCAGGAAAGACAGACGCTCTATGGGCTACAGCCAAAGGGTATGTCGGAGTCTATTGATGTTATAATCTCTGTGACAAACGCTACCGGCGGAGTTCAGTTGATTAAGCTGCGCATTGTACCTGATTTAGTTATTTCAGGAGACGGTCCTAGCGAGGTCATTCTGTAACTGAACAGGGATAACTGCTGGAAGTAGCTAAACTGTTTCCGGTATTTGAACAATCTTGCCCGGTTCAAACCCTGATAATTGTGATGCGATAACGGAAGTAGAAGATTACTTTAGTCGCAGGTTGAAAGCGTTTGAGAATCTTGATCAAAATGATCATGTTACCTGTATTACAAATACTGTGTTGAATTAACTAAGCTATATATTATTACCCGGGATAGTTTATGCCCTTCCATACCTCAAACAGCTTAAACAATTGCAATTTAGGGGCTATTTTCCAAAAAATCAACCTCAACTTTATGTTGATACTGCTTTCTCGATGCAATACACACGTAATGGCTTCTACCAGTGTAAACATCGTTAAGAGTGCAGCTCACAACAATACCCCGGTTTAGGGACAGCCTATAATAAGAAATTTGGTTGGCAGGAAAATCAACTTTATTCGATTTGATTAGAGTATCTTGTCCAAACAAAGTCGACTGTATAGAATCCTTAATCAATAATTAGAAAACTTCCGACGAGAAGGAGAGCCCGTGGCAAAACAATTACTCATTTACGGCAAAGTAGAGACCGTTAGCGCGAAAAAACACAGTGATCTATCAGTGAAGGCGGGTGAGGATTATGAGTTTGCCCGAGGCATCAATTCAGTGCCGATAATGGCGGCAGAATTCCCGAATGTTAGTCTTGATTGTGCGATTGTATTTGCGGGTACAGAAGAACTGGTGATGCCGGTGATGTTGATGGGTTTCCGGGAAGGTGAAAACCTCTATCTTGATAAGACAGGGAGTTGGATGGCAAGTTATGTGCCGGCCTTTTTCAGACGTTACCCTTTCGTGTTTTCAAGTACTGATGATGGTGAGACCTTTACCTTGTGCATTGATGAGGATTTTCCTGGTTGTAATACGAAGGGAAGAGGAGAGCGGCTGTTTAATGCGGAGGGGGAGCAGACCCAGTATACGAAGAATGTGCTGGAGTTTTTGAAGGAATACCAGGTGAGTTATCAGCGAACGGAGGCCTTTTCGAAACGACTTCAAGAGATGGATTTGCTTGAGCCGATGACGGCACAGTTCACGACGGGGGATGGATTTACTGGAAATCTGACAGGTTTTAAGACGGTAAACAGGGACAAGATAAAAAGCCTGAATGGAGAGCAATTGGCAAAGTTGGCGGCGACGGATGAGTTGGAACTGATTTATATTCATATACATTCCTTGATGAACTTCACAGGTATGATGAAGAAGTTAGAGAGCACTAATAGAGTAGAATCTGAAGAAATACCCGCGAAAGTGAAACCTGTAAAAGCCAGGGAAGTGGCGACAAAACCGAAAACTATAAGTAAAAAATCCAAAACAAAAGCGACAAAGACGTCTACGACAAAAACCGCTAATAAAAAGACCTCTGCGAAGAAAAAATAAAGTATTTCTTGTTGCGTCTTTTACAATTAAAAACGTGTGTAATTGAGAACTATATGGCATCTTTATTTAAATTCATAGAATAAGTTTTAACTTTATTAAAAACGCTACGAAACTGAACACGATAAGTATTAAAAATGTCATTTAGAAAACAATAATAAAAAACTTTTAAAGTCAGTTAATTACGTTTATTGATGTTTTATTGTTATTTCCATTTGCAATTGTTGTTTGAAAGAACAGGCTGAGGAAGGACTCCATGTCACAAATTACTTGGCTAACCTTTAAAGAACTCGTGGAGCCAATTTAGAAGGGACTGGCTTGAGTCACTTAATAAGCAACAATATCTCGATTAGAAAATGAAAGCCGTTTATTACCAGGAACATGGTGAACCAACAGTTCTTCAATCGGGCGAGCTACCTGATCCGGAAGCGAAGGCGGATGAGGTACTGGTACAAGTTGCTGCTGCTGGCGTAAACCCTATTGATAGACGTTTGCGAGCGGGCGAGCTGCAGGAATACATAAAACGTGAATTTCCGGTTGTTCCGGGCTGGGATTTCTCCGGTCGTATTGTCGGTCTTGGCAGCAATGTGACTGATTGGAAAATTGGCGATGAGGTCGTGGGTTTGGCCTGTGTCCCCTGCATTCATCACGGTACCTATGCGGAATTGATCCCGGTAAGCGCAAGTGCAATCAGCCATAAGCCTGCTTCAATGTCATTTTCTGAAGCGGCGGCTTTGCCGCTGGTGAGCCTGACTGCCTGGCAGGCACTTTCAGAGTTTGCTGAACTTAGTGCAGGTCAATCAGTATTAGTGCAGGCAGGCGCGGGTGGTGTTGGCAGTGTTGCTATACCCATGGCGAAGTATCTGGGGGCGAAAGTTTATACGACATGTAGTTCAGGTAATATGGATTATGTACGTGCTTTAGGCGCAGATATTATTATTGATTATACGAGTGTGGATTACGTCAAAGAAATAGCCCAGCTTGAACCGACAGGTCTGGATATGGTTCTGGAATCCATTTTGAGCGACGAGTGCATAGAATCAGCGATTTATTTAACAAAGAGCGGTGGAACGGTTGCATACTTAAATAACGAACCACCAGAAATGACAGAAATTGCGGAGAAAAACATTAAGACGGCTTTTATACATCATCGACCGGATGGTTATAGTCTTGGTGAAATAATGAAACTCTACGAATCCGGTGTTTTTAAAATTCCGAATATACATGAAATGTTATTGAGTGATGCTGCGGAGGCCCACAGGATTTCGGAGAAAGGTCGGACTCGCGGGAAAGTGGTACTGCGTGTGCAGGAAATTTAAAGAATATTATTCTCACTAATCTTGATAAGATAATATTTTGCTAATTGGATAATTATTCATTTAATCAGGTCATAAAAACATGCAGCCAATTATTTTTCTTTTGCCAATATGGTTAATACTGACAATGACATCAACCTCGAGCAATGCAGACAATCCATTAACAACTCAAAGTGTTTTAGAAGCGTCAAGTGCTTCCGACTGGCGTACACCGAAACCCGAAAATCTTTTGTATCTAATACTGGAAAGCAATCAAGTCGTATTTGAGATAGCACCGGAATTTGCGCCTGCGCATATCGCTAATATTCGAGAGCTTGTCGCAGATCGTTATTTCGATAATTTATCAATAATTCGATCACAAGATAATTATGTTGTGCAATGGGGAGACCCAGCGGCAGGTAGTGACAAGGCAAAGTCATTGGGTAATGCTAAAGTGGAGCTTGAGCCTGAGTTTTTCCGAAAGCGAGAAGGTCTCGATATTGTGCCGCTTTCCAGTCGTGATGCCTATGCAGAAGAGGTGGGTTTCGTCGATGGTTTTCCAGTGGCTAGCGATACAGAACGTAGCTGGCTAACACATTGCTACGGCATGTTGGGCGTAGGACGAGACTATGCAGCAACTAGTGGTAACGGCGCTGAATTATATGCCGTGACGGGTCACGCGCCTCGACACCTGGATCGCAATGTAACTCTGATTGGGCGTGTACTAAAAGGTATTGAACACCTGTCGAGTTTGCCAAGAGGAACAGGTGAACTCGGCTTTTACGAGGATGAAAAAGAATATGTGAAGATTAAGGCAATTCGATTTGGTCATGAAATACCAGAACAGGATCGTCTCGCTATAGAAGTGATGCGCACGGATACCGATACATTCGCAAAATACGTTCAGTCACGTACATTTCGTCTACATGAATGGTTTGTTGATCCGGCTGGAAAAATCGAGCTATGTAACGTGAGCGTACCAGCGCGCGATAAAGATTGAGCACGCGTAAATCATTTAGAAGACTTATCTAGAGTCTATATCTTATTCAGCAAGTTTCGATACTTTATCTGACGCTTGCTCAGGACCCATGCCCATATAGCCGCAGTCAACCGGAATATCTGTACCAGTAATTGCAGAAGCCTTATCAGAGCATAAAAAAGCCACTGTATTCCCAACTTCTTCAGGGTCGACAATGCGATTTAACATATGCATTGGACCGCCAATTTCATCTGCCTTAGCTCTATCGTTACCGCTAAAATCGCGTATGGGGTTAGACCAGACCCATCCGGGTGACACAGAGTTCGCTCTTATTTTCATCGGTGCAAGTTGCAGGGCCATATTGCGTGTCATACCAAGAATGGCGGCTTTTGATACGGCATATAGCATGCGTCCGGGTTGGGCAATTTTGGCACTGATACCGCCAAAGAAAACGACTGAACCGCCTCCTCTTTTTTGCATATGTGACGCAATCTTTTCCGTGAACATCGCTCCACCAACAACATTGGTGTTCAAGGCACTCAACCACTCCTCACGTGTCGACTCAATGCCATTATCAAGGTACGTCGCCGCGATGTTCACAAGATAATCCACACCGCCAAAAGCGGTGGTGGCCTGTTCAATACAATTATCTATATCGCTATCAACAGTAATATCTGTTTTGATAAAGATTCCGTCTTCACCCAACTCTTTAGCGAATGTTTCACCATCTTCAGAATTTATATCGGCAATGACGATCTTGCAACCATCGTTATGCAAAGCGAGTGCTACTTTTTGTCCGATCATGGTTGAACCGCCCGATACTATCGCAACCTTATTATTACTCATAAGACATACCTCAATTTAAACTGGTAATTTTTATTGTTTACTCAAATCAGCCATCAAATTCTTACATTTGTATAATTCTGCATCATCAATGTCTTTAAATCTATATTTACTATAAAAGAAGACTCAGAAAATCAATGTGGGATTGACTCAATTGTTGCGAAGGACTGACTATCTGCTATGGCATTTTAAAAATCACTCAATATTAGGATAATTGCATTTCAACTGACATTCAGCATAATCACTCTAACCAATAATAATTCATAAGTTAGTTCTTGAGGGTAAATAAGTCTGAAAAATAATAAATTGCCACAGAAGACACAGAGTCTTAATAAAAGGATACCTCGGTGTTCTCTGAGTTCTCGGCTATGGTTTCCTGGGTCGCTCTACCTCCTGCATCCATGCAATCGTCTGTGATTATTCGTTGTTAATGCTGATATTTGATACAATTAGCTTAGATCCTACCCATAAATAATTATTAATACTGTCGAGTAAGCATAATGTCAAAAGAAAAGATCGCGAGTTCACCTTCTGAAAGCGACAAAATCACGATGTCACATTATATTTTGCTGGGTATGTTGACCTTGCTCAATGTGCTCAACATTGTTGATCGACAATTGTTAAGTAGTTTTGCCAACTTTATTGTGCCAGATCTAAACTTGACCAATTCTCAATTTGGATTACTCACTGGTTTAATGTTCATGGTGTTCTACTCCTTTATGGCTCTGATTATGGGAGCACTTGCCGACATATATAATCGTCCACGGTTAATATCAGCCGCTGTTTTTCTTTGGAGTGTATGTACAGCGGCCTCTGGTGCGGCTAAGGGCTTTGTTAGTCTTGCCATTCCTCGAATGTTGATAGGAGTGGGTGAGTCGACATTGTCTCCGGCTGCCATCTCAATGTTGGCGGATAAATTTCCCGTTGTTAAACGTGGTTTTGCTTCGGGCTTTTACTATATGGGTGTTTCAGTAGGGTTTGGAGCCAGTTTATTGGTTGCTGGTTACCTTGGACCGGCATTGGGGTGGCGAATGTGTTTTTATCTTTTGGGTGGAATAGGCGTCTTACTTTCTATTGCTATTTTGTTTGTGACGGATGTGCCCAGACGTCAATCTACGCTTACGAATACTGAACAGAACAAACAGAATATCAAGACGAAGCTTAAGGAGTTATTCAAAAGCCTACGAGCATCGCCAGCCATTTGCCTAACCATTGCCGGTGGAATGTGTGTACATTTTATGTTTGGGGCAACTGCCTTCGACCAATTATGGTATGTTCAGGAGAGAGGATATGACAGGGCACTCATTGCCCAGACTACAGGTTGGTTTGGCGTAGTGGGCGGTGTTTCGGGGAATCTGATCGGTGGTATTGGTAGTGATTACTGGAAAAAGATAACGAACAAAAGTCGACTCTCTTTTTTATTCTGGACTTTACTCTTATTGGCACCGATTAATATATATTATCGAATAGCAGATCCTGGTTCTGTACTTTTCTGGCTTGGTGTTTTTTTTACCTTCTTTCAACTGGGCGTAATGTATGGTCCTGTGTACGCAACACTTCAGGAACTGGCTCCACCACATATATGTTCCAGTACAGTCGCCTTCAATATATTGATGAGCAGTGTGGTCGGCGTCGGAATGTCGATAACCGCTAGCGGCTTTCTAATTGATTACTTTGCTGGACAGCAAGTAGCATCGCCCTACAGCTTGTCGTTATTGGTGTTTACAATTTTGTCCATGGTGTCAATCCCGGTATTCTACTTCGCCGTTAAATACCATAAGAAAGAGACTACATTCTAAGTGTTGAAATCTATAGTAAGAAAAAATTCTTACTCGCTACCCGGACCGGCAATAGTGGTTCGGTGCATATGCCGGGTAAATGACGGGTCATACCAGGTGGCGGAATGAATAACACAGGCGTTGTCCCACATTATCAAATCACCAGCCTGCCACTTGTGTGTGTAAGTAAATCTTTCCTCAGCTGAATGTGAAAACAGTTCTTCGAGCAGGCTTTTTGACTCATTTTCCGGCAGACCTTCAATACAGACAGTGAAGCCCTCATTGACGTAAAGTGCCAACCGTCCTGTAACCGGATGCGCTCGTACTACGGGATGTGACACAGCTGGGATCTTTTTACGATCAAGGTCGTCAAGCTTTTCGCGTGTCATGCCACGTTGTGCATCTTTCTGCCAGCGTTGCTCGTAACTATGGACGGCGCGAAGATTTTGCAAACGTTTTTTGAGGACATCATCAAGCGCATCGTAAGCAGCATACATACTTGAATACGGCGTATTACCGCCCGCATCACTGGGTGGCACTTCATGTGCATAAAGTAGTGAGCCAAGACTTGGTTTTGGCAGATAAGATAAGTCTGAATGCCAAAATCGACCAGCATCTTCTATACCAAGCGGCCTGCCATCTTCAACTTTGTTCGAAAGCACAACGATCTCTGGATAATCTTTCAAAAGGTATTGTTTGGCAATGTGAATTTCAAGTTCACCAAAGCGTCGGCTGAAAGCGATGTGTTGCTCTTCGTTCAAATGCTGATCGCGAAAAAGTAACACGCCCGTTTCATGGAAAGTATTTCTTATTTGCGAAAAAGTGGCATCGTCCAGAGTCTTGGCGAGATCGACACCTCTTATCTCTGCATCAACTGCCTGGCCTAATTTTTTAATTTCAATGCTCATCAAATTTCTTTTTGTAGCGCACTCTTTAAATACTACAGGGGCAAACCCTGGAATAAGTTAATCGTTTTGGGTACTAAGAAATTGCACTAATTGAAGGGTAAACTATTTCAGGCGGATAAAACCAGCTTGATATAGTTTTATGCTGAAGGATGCATTGAATAATTGTGTAAAGTCGATAAGTATCAATCATAATCCCAGCTTGGCCAGGCCAATATGGTCACTTTGCGCTCGCATCTCCTGGTAATCCTGATTTAGACCAGCTAGTTGTAAACTTACATTTTCGGCACTCAGGAAACTATCAAATAAGGGGGATGAAACCATCGTGCCAAAAGGTTGCCAGCCTCGTTCAACCATTTGCCACACTAGCTTCAAAGCCGTAAGGTCGTCATTCATCATGTGATGAAGTGCAACATCAAGACTGGTCAAGGTAGGTGTATTCCAACCCAGCGCCTTAAGCTCATCAAGAGATTTTCTCGCCCGACTAAGGATCTCTTTTGCTTCAACATCATTTACATTAACAGCGACTTTGCTCATTGCATGATATAACTGAGCCGCAATTTCCAACTCAGGCTCAGTCATCATGCATTCACTATTTGCCAGTTTTTGATTAAACACATCAAAGGCCTTATTCGCTTTCTCGTATTCCCCACCAATATAGGTGGCTAAGGCATCCAGGTAGCTGGAGAAGCTGTCGATGCAAACGGCAAGCTTTTGATGCTCTACCTCAAAATCATCTGATCGCATACGCTTCACAACTTCTTTAAGCGCTCCAAAATCACGGTCAACTACTGCGATGCTGGCATTAGCATAAGATATTAGCCAGTCATCCATAACGCCTACATTGTCTCGTACTATTCGTCTGGCTTTATCTATGTGCTGTAACTGGATAAGTGCTTCGATGACGGCCATATTTGTGTAGGGTTTATACTCGCCAGTGAAAGTATGACCTACTGCCAGATTTAACACTTCATCGTATTGACCCATAGCCAACCTGGCTTCAAGTTGTATTTTAAGAAATTTTTCGGAAGGGTTAACTTTTGAAAACTCAGCTAATACTTTCAGTGTTTCGTCATAAAAACCCTGGTTCATCAAAGAATTGGCATAGTTTGCCTGTACCTGAGGGTGTAAGGGATCTACTTTGATTGCATCCTGAAAATGTTTATGGGCCTGTTTTACGTTTTTGGAATCACTCCACGATGTGCCTAACCACATGTGGGCCATAGAATAATGGGGTTTCAACTCCACAGCCCGTCTGAAGGCAGTGCGCGCGGCTTCCTGCCCGCTTGTTAGTTTCAGAAACATACCGTGGGAAGCATGCGCTTCCGCAAGGTCAGGTTCCAGTTCCATAGCTTTCAAGATCGCTGCATAAGCCTCATCCCGTATATCTTCCATCTTCCTGTTGCCGTACATGGTCTGGAACATGAGTGCATCTGCAAGACCAGAGTAGGCCAGTGCATAATCCTGATCAAGATTCAGTGCCTGCTTAAAATATTGCTCAGCCAATTGCAGGGAATCCATTGTACGTTCATGCCAGTGATGACGACCAAGCAGGTAGTAATCATGTGCTTGAACATTGGTAGTAACGCCTTTTAACAGTGCAGTAGAATTTTTTAATGAAGGTGCAAGTTGCGCAGCGATCTCATCTGCTATTTCAGTTTGTATTTTGATTTTCTCATCGATGCTACGTTCATAGCTGGCGGCCCAGATGGAATAACCGTTTAAGCCATCAGTAAGTTGTACGGTTATTCTTAAACGCTCGTCGTCAATACGCATGGTACCTTCAAGTAATGCATCAACATTTAGCTGCATTGCTATGGTTCTCACATCCATGGGCTTGTTCTTGAATACCGTAGAGGAAGTTCGCGCTGCTACCCGTAGGTTTGTAATGGATAACAGTGCATTTCGAATATCTTCTGATAGACCATCACTGAAATACTCATGGGCGGGATCTCCGCTCAGGTTTACAAAGGGCAGAACTGCTACAGACTCTATACTTTCAAGCGGTCTCATCGACAGATTAATTTTTCTATCAATGGCTTTCTCTGCCATCGATTGAATATTTGATATATCGGAATCAGAAGTATTGGCAATGTTGTTCTCTCTAACCCCCTCGACGCTATTAGCAATCAGCATAATCAATAATGGGCCGACAATAACGATGAGGGTTCTACTCAAACCGGGGTGAGCAATATTGAAGAAATTACGAAGGGAGCTTCCGATAGATACTATCGAGTTCTTTTTTGCACTCTCAATACTGTCTGGGTCCTGGGCTCTAGCCGATTCCACCTGTTCTAATGGGAATAATGGCTCAATGGGAAAAATCAGACTGTAGCCACGCCTGGGAAAGGTGCGGATATAATTTCGTTGTCGTTCAGTGTCACCGAGAACGGTGCGTAATTCAGATATACAGCGATTGATAGCATCATCCGTAACAATGACCTTGCCCCAGACTTCCTGAAGTAGGACATCTCTTGTAACCACCTCGCCTTGATGACGGGCAAGGCATACCAAAACATCCATGACTTTTGGTTCAAGATGACGCTGATGGGAGTCTTTTCTCAGACTGCCAGCTAATGGCAGCACTTCCCAACCATCTAAAATAAATCCCCGGGAAAGGTCTGTCTTGCTTTCAGATTGCTCGTTTATCATGGTCTGCATTTTATGTAGTTGAAGAGTTATCTGTCTCGATATCTGCTGATTTGGGCAGAAATCACTGTTTCTCTCATAAGCGTTTGATAAATATAAATTATATTTTATTCCTAAGCTTTTCCTAAGCTTATTATCACTAAAATACCACCTTTCAAGAGCATAACTCTTCTTATCAAAAGGATTTTCCTTTTGCGTTCAGTGCATCCTTACACGCGACGAAATGCACTGAGATCGAGGAGGATTCGTTGTAGCGACGAGTTTTTTGCCAAATAAGCTTCGCAAAGAGCCAAAGCCAGGCAAATTACAAAAAGCACCTCCCCATATTTCGAGCCTTGAAACGAGCGTGTCAGGAGCAAGAAATAAAACACTGATCAATGAACTATTAGACGCATGTTTAGCCTCTTTAGTTCAAAAGAAGGCGTTAAATAACACTTGGGATTTTTACCACGTGAAGGGCATTAGGAGAATAGATGAAGCAGCAACACGACAACACAACAATTTCAGTTTGTCTTTAGTTAATAATTTATAGCATAGGCTTGATTGACTTTAGTTCAGACAGCAAGGGTCGGTACCGTCTCCCGTAAACGTATAATTTACTTGGTGCCGACTTTTCTTTTTATTCCTTCAAGACAAGTTGTTGAATTCCCTCGCCGAGGATATTCAACTTGTTAAACCATTCAGTCACAATTTCAGGTTCCGAGGGTGCAGCTGTTACACCGACTGCAATTTTCCCGGTAGCGATAGCGTCGACAGCGAGACTGACAGTTAAGGAGACCAGTCGAGCCATGGCACTGCCATGTGCATTACCAAATGAGTCGAGAGTGTAACTTTTGTGCCAGACGATGGATTGGTTATTCGATGCTTCGAATTCGACACATAAGACAACGCGATCCGGTTCCTGTTCATCGTAGGCCTGTGTCCGCCACAACTCGTCACTCATTTCCTGTAAGCGTTGCTCGCCGTGTTCACCATCGAGCATTTCAATTTCTTTAAAGATCTCATCCCATGCTTTTGACCAGCCGTTCAATCGTAAAGTACCACGTACAAATTCCTCAACCTGCCATTCAGTTTCAAATTTGTAATCTTGCATAAAGGGCAGGGCATCGCGATTAGGGTAAGCCTCAAAGCTTTCTTTTCTATGATCTGGTAAGGTTGCGACATAATTACTAATTGCATGCCATGGTCGTTTTACCTCTATGACCTCGCCATTTTTGAGACTCCGGGAAGGCGTCTTCAGAGCTTTCAACACACCCAGTGGAGACCAGCTGAATTTATAACGAAAATCATTGGGGATTTTTGGGAAGCCGCCACAGTAAGAACGAAAACTGACAGAGTTGCTTAAGTCGTATTCGGGTGCTTGTTTGTATTCGTTTACAAGCGCATGCGCCATCAAATGGTCGATGCCGGGATCCAGTCCCACTTCATTTACCAGGCATAAACCCTTTTGCCTGGCGTCATTATGCAGTGCCTTCATTTCAGGCGATATATAGGAACTGGAAACAAAATGTGCTGCTTCATCTATACACATCCTGGCGATGACTACATGCCAGCTACCAGGCAACATGGAAACGACAATGTCCCCTGCTTTTATGGTGCTCCTTAAGGTGTCAACATCGAATGACCGTATTTCAACTGCACTATTGATACCCGCCAGGGCTTGCTCTGCTTTAGTGACAGTTCTATTCCACAGAAATAATGGTAAATCACCGTTTGCAAGGCGACGAATACCCGGTACTGAGGAGAGGCCGGCTCCTAGCCAGTGAATAGTTTGCATAGTGACATATTATAAGTTTGAGGATTTTTCATGGAATATTTTTCCTGCACGCGACCAGACATTATCTGAATCATCGCTTAATGCAAGCAAATGGGGTAGCAACTGATCTGCAAAATCTTCACTGGATTCTACTGGCAATAAAGAGGGCAGGTGATCAATAGCGGACAAATAAAGCTCTTTCTCTCCTGCATTGATCTCTACCACAGGTTCGGAAAAGGTAGTGGTTTCTGAATAAATGGGAATCGGGTTGAAAATACCGGGGTCACAGCTAACATCGCAGATCACCGACAACTTCCTGTTCGCTTCGAGCAAGGTATCGTGAGTAAGAAAAGGCGGGATTTTATGTTGAACCAATACGCAATTAATAAAAATTTCGTGCTGTAACACTTCGGCAAATGGACCACCTTTCGCGGTTTCATCCATATCCCAATTTGTCGTAGCTAAACCCAAATCCTGAGCGAAGTGTAAAGCGCCTGCGCCAACACGACCCTTTGCACCAATAACAATTATTTTCGGTCGAGCGTTGATACCAGCAAGCTCTTCGCCAAGCTCGGCTAACATGCTGGCCTTATTATCATAGGACTGTAGTTCGGTAATCACCGGTTTTCGATCTAATTGTTGACCCATCCATATTTTCAAACCGACAGCACAGCCAGCAAAACCCGCCCAGTAACCAAATGCCGCTACGCGTCGACCGTTGTTATGGACAAGATATTCGAGGTCAAACAATTCACCACCGCCCTGTTTGAATCGTCTTAGTAAATTCTGCCATCCCTGCTGTTTTTTATAAGCATGAGCAAAATAGATATGACGATGAGATAGAGCAAAATCCTCTTCAGGTAATTCTTTCAAACCAAGGATCCAGGCATCTAAAGGCGCATCTCTCCAGCTGCCTGTGTCGACCATCGCGCAGCCTGTGTCCGAAAAGGCTGAATCATCAATGGCTCTTTGCTCAGATCGCTCAACCACTATTTCGAAGTCTGCGCTAATTAATTGGCGAATCTGGTCTGGCGCAAGTGCGGAGCGTGCTTCCTGATCTTTGGTTTCGGCCCGTAGCCAAACGGTTTCTTTCATATGGATAGAATAGATTTAATAAAAGCCGGATTCTGACGGCAGAAGATGGAGAAGTCACTGTAAATCTCAGACGAAATCCCATGCGATAAGCATTCATAGGAACAAAAAGTTGGGCGGTAAGTCCTTAAATTAAAAGAAATTTGACACTTAGCCTCGACCTATTGATAATCCCCTGTCTTTTTCACCGACGCAAGCCTATATAATGTATCGGATTGTAGTCTCGCAGTTATGCCAAATGCGCCCGTAGCTCAGTTGGACGCCGTGCAGGATGCACAAGTGTCGCGAGAGGACAGGAGTCCGAAGCGACTAGAGTATGCAGTGCGTAGCACTGAGAGTTGATAAGTGATAATTAGTAAATAGAGCATTCAAAAATGCGCCCGTAGCTCAGTTGGATAGAGTACCTGGCTACGAACCAGGGGGTCGGAGGTTCGAATCCTTCCGGGCGCGCCATTTCCAAAGTGTGAAATCCCAATAGATATGTGACACATTCAGCCCTGTTCTAAAGGTAACTTTAAGAGGAGAGCAAGATGACTAAAGCAGAACAAACCAGGGTCGTGCCGACGATTGCGCTCACATTAAATAGTATAATATGACGGTATGAACAAAATTGACCCTGTCACACTCTCCGTAATAGAAGGTGCTCTGCACGCCGCGCAGCGGGCGATGACAACTACCATGGAAAAGACCGGACGTTCCAGTGTCTATGCCATAGCTCGTGATTATTCCAATGCCTTGTTTGATTGGGACGCACGTATGATCATTCAGGGCGAGGACATTCCAACTCATCTTGGTTCAATGGTTTTGGCAGCCAAGGCGGTGGCCGGATATTTTAAAGGCCAAATCAATCCGGGCGACATATTCTTACATAACGATCCTACCTATGACGGTTCTCATTTACCTGATGTGTGTATGTATAAACCAATCTTTTTTGAAGACGAGCTGGTTTTCTGGGCCGTAAGCAAAGGCCACATGGTCGATGTCGGCGGGCCAGTGCCGGGCAGTTACAACCCGGGCGCAAAAGAAATATTTGCTGAAGGTTTACGTATACCGCCTATCAAGCTGGTAGACAAAGGCGTGATGCGAAAAGACATTCTTAATATGATCCTGACCAATTTTCGCTCACGCAAGATGCAAACTGGTGATATGAATGCACAAATGGGCGCGATTACTGTTGGTGAGAATCGTCTGCTCGATATTCTGAAACGATATAGTGTGCAAACGGTAAAAGCATGTGTCGAAGAATTGTTGGATGCAGCTGAGGGTCACATGCGTGACAAGATCCGTGCGTTACCTGATGGTACTTATCCATCCACTGTCCTGGCGGAAGACACGGGTCATGGTCGGGGTCATCAAACCCTCGAAGCTGAGATCGTGGTAAGAGATGATTCAATTAATATTTCCCTTGATTCTCCACCGCAACTGGATTTTTTTACCAATTCCTATCGTTCAAACACTTTGTCTGGCGTCTATTGTGGATTGTTAATGTGGGCGCAAGTACAACCACCCTTTAATGAAGGATTATACCGACCTATCAATGTAGATTATGGTCCGCCGGCAACGATGATGAATGCGCAGGAGCCTGCACCTCATGTCAATTGCACAGGCGGTCCGCAGGAAACCATTTGTGATCTGATACGTACAGGATTGAACAAGGCTGATGCCAGCCATGCCATGGCTGGTTGGAATCATACCTGGGCGTTTAACATAACGGGTGTTCGTCCTGATAACGGTGAACCATATCTTGATCTGTTAATTTCTTCACTGATTGGTGGAGCAGGGGCGGTTAACAATGAAGCCGATGGGTGGCATTGCATCGGTGCCCAGGCAGGGTTGGGTGGAGCGCAAATTGGTGATACGGAAGTGGTTGAGCTACTAGCCCCCATCATAGTTACCCGACTAGAGTTGTCTCTGGACTCGGCTATGCCAGGCAAGTGGCGTGGTGGATGCGGTTTAATTACTGAAGTCGAGCCAGTCGATCATGAAATGACTGTCATAGCCTGGGGTGAGGGTGCCTGTCAGCCACCGCCAAGCGTGGGTGATGCCCGCTATCATGCAGAATTTTATAAACAAAAATTAGCCCGTGGCTATCACCTAAGAGGCGATGACATTCTAAAGGAGATTGATAGCAACCAGATCCTTACGGTCTTACCAGGGGAGCGTTATCGCAGTCAGACAAACGGTGGTGGTGGAGCTGGTGATCCCTTTGAACGTGAGCCACAAGCAGTACGCGAGGATGTGCTAAACAAGAAAGTATCCCTGGCCGCAGCGAAGGCTGAGTATGGTGTGGTAATGGATGCTGAAACCTTAACAGTGGATGTTAAGGCAAGCGAAGCACTGAGAAGTAACATCTAATGTCTTATCGCATAGGTATCGACGCGGGTGGTACCTTTACTGATTTTGTTGCTATCGGTGCAGATGGCTTACTGACGGTGTACAAAACACCTTCAAATCCTGATGATCCCGTCGTTGCGCTTCTGAATGGACTGTCAGGCTTAGCAAATAACCTTGGTATGCAAACAGAGGATTTCATCAAACAAATAGATGTGCTACTACACGGTAGTACGGTTGCTCTTAACACCTTGATTCAAAGACGTGGTGCGAAAACTGCCTTGCTTGTGACCGCGGGTCATGAAGACTCATTAGAATTACGACTCGGGCACAAGGAAGATGGTCATCGATGGGATTTTCATTATCCACCAGCGGATATAATCGTGCCGGCCCATCGACGTCTAGGTGTTAAAGAAAGAATCTTGTCCGATGGTCGAGTACACGAAACACTTAATCTGGAACAACTGGATAGGCAGTTGGACGTACTTAAAGAACTTGAGATTGAAGCCATTGCTATTTCTTGTCTCTGGTCCTTTGCTAACCCGGTACATGAAAATTGCATTACCGAAACAGTAAAGAAAAAATTTCCCGCATGTTTTATTTCCTCTTCCCTGGATATTCTGCCCCGTGTCGGCGAATACATGCGCACCAGCACGACTGCGGCCAATGCCTACATCGGTCCGGCAATGGATCGTTATCTTTCTACAATAGAAAGTGCCCTGTTTGATAATGGTTTCACTGGACAGCTCTACATAATGCAATCTAACGGGGGCGTCGTATCACCGAAGGTGCTGCGAACACGTCCCGTCGCCGCTTTGAATTCGGGTCCTGCCGGAGGGCCGGTAGCGGCTTTGTGGTACGGTGAAATGGTAGAGCAGAAGAACGTAATTTCCATCGACATGGGCGGTACCAGTTTCGATATTTGCCTGGCGCGTGATGGTTTACCTGATCTCGTTGATAAAGCGGATATCGCTCGAGTCAGGATTGGCTTGCCCATGGTCAATGTCATCAGCATTGGTGCCGGCGGAGGCAGTATTGCCCGCCTCGATGAAAGGAATCTTTTAAGAGTCGGACCACAAAGCGCGGAAGCGAATCCGGGACCGGCCTGTTACGGGCGTGGTGGTAGCTTGCCAACCGTTACTGATGCTCTGGTTGTCGCGGGCTACTTGCCGGATACCGGTTTGCTCGGCGGCGACATGCCGATCGACAAATCATTGGCGGAAGAAGTTGTTCAATTACATATTGCGGAACCTGCCGGCTTGTCTTTGCTTGAGGCAAGCAGTGGCATTATAAAAATTACCACACAGAACATGGTTGAAGGGATTCGTATAGCTTCAATCGAGCGTGGTCATGATCCGCGAGACTATTTACTTGTTGCCGGCGGTGGTGCAGGACCGGCATTTGCGGCCGCGTTGGCTCGAGAGTTAGGCATCGATCGGGTCTTGATACCTTGCGTTGCCGGAACGCTTTGTGCCCTCGGAGAAGCGACCGCAGATCTGCGTTATGACAGCATTCGCGCCTGTCCCTCGACTTTGACTAAGCTTGATATCGATGCTGTAAATACTCTGCTTGAGGAAATGGAGCAGGAAGGTCGCAATGCTCTGGATGCCGATAATACCGATTCAGCGATTGTACGAATCGAACAATATGCCGAGATGAAATATGTAGACCAAATACATAATTGCGACGTGCGTATGCCTGATGGAGAGATGACAAAAGAAAAGCGCGAACAACTACGACAGCATTTTCACCAACGGCATAAAGAACTCTTTACCTATTGTGAGGAAGACAACGAGCCGGAGCTTGTATCCATTCGCCTCAGTGTCATCATCAAGAATCAGACTGGAGAAGCCAACAGTCAAAGTAAAGCTGAGATGGAACGAAGCAAGGCCATAAGCCGTGACACGCTTTTACATGGCAATGGAGAATTAACTGCCACACCTATCTACATGAGTAATGCGATAGAACCCGGCCAGACCATTCAAGGTCCGGCAATTATCCAGGAATTTACCACGACTGTTGTTATCCCGGTGGGTGACAGTATTACCTTCTATGCCGAGGGTTATTACTTGCTCAAGGTGGATACGATTAAACACTAAACTTATGCAAATAAATAAAGACGATCATTATTGTTATTGTAGCGACATACTGGTGAATGTAGATCCCAGTGTTGTTCTGGATATTATTGCCACCGGCGAGAACCACATGCGTTGGGCTTCGAGCAAGAAGCGTGAAGATAGCCCGGGTGTCTGGGTAGGCACTTCCTACTTCACCGGCAAAGACAGTATTCGGCTTCGCTTTGATGTTGACCATATTGATCACTTCGTGGATTTTATGATTGCCGCACCGGAAGACTCGAATGATGATTTACGCCTGTTTACCTGGGCCCGTGCGCTAGCGGGGGAGAAACTAGGTTATGAAAAAGGTACGTCGGTTCTTGGATTGTATCAGCCACGTTTTGCTGATCAGAATCTGGAAACCTTTTTCCAGGAGCGCTATCTTCATGCATCCGAGATGTACCGCATCAAGGCACTTGCCGAGAACAATGCTGCCGTGTCAGAGA
>WLWI01000664.1_pt1 | contig 30733 bp, 12 predicted proteins | sample 6701501 | NCBI WGS metagenome assembly WLWI01 (sample SAMN12718690, study PRJNA515312) | sponge metagenome | isolation source: marine sponge | host: Mycale hentscheli | place: New Zealand: South Island, Marlborough, Capsize Point | collected 2014-11-01 | reverse complement strand
ATGATTAACTACACAGAATTATAAGTTTCTAATTTTAATTTAATACAGGTGATACTTTTGCCAGATGCACAATCTGTCTTTCAGACTTCAGTGTTGCACATGGAGGCAGAAATGATGTAACAACCCAGGTTAGTGGCAAATGTCACAAGAAATCAGCATCTGCTGCTTCTACTTCCAAAAGTGTAACATCCTTCTTTAAACCGCAAGTAGCTCAAAATGTTTGAAGCTGAAACTCGGTGGTCAATGTTTGTTGCTAAGCATAACCTGGCCTTTCTGAACAGTGAACACGCTTCAAAGCTTTTTGCTTAGATGTTTCCTGATTCTGAAATAGCTAGAAAGTTTGCGTGTGGAAGAACCAAGACCACAGCCATAGTAAAGGAGGCATTATCACCATATTATTATTATACTAAGGCTATAAATAGTATGTCTAATCCTTTCTCTATTTTAATGGATGAATTGAATGATAAACAAGACAAATCATGTATTATTTTGGTTAGAGTCTTAGATGCTGAATTGGGTAATTTAAAGACCAAGTTTTTAGACATGCCAGTGGTGAACATAGGAACGGCAGAAAATCTATACAGTGCTTTAAGGGAGTCTTTGGGCAAATACAATTTAGATTTTAGTAAAGCAATAGCCTTTATGTCAGACACTACAAATGTAATGAAAGGGGCTAGGTCAGGTGTTCAGAAACTGATAAAAAGAGAAAAACCCCATCTTTATGATGCTGGTTGCATTTGTCACCTTGCTGACTTGTGTGTCAAGGCTGGAATGGCTGCTCTGCCAGTTGATATAGATCAATTATTTATTGACATCTATTATTACTTTCAACACAGCAGCAAAAGAAATCAACAGTTGTTTTATGTGGCATTCCTTCTAATAAACCCAAAGTTCTCTTGAAGCATTGTCAAACTAGGTGGTTGAGTCTACTGCGATGTATACAAAGGTATTTAGATTTGTGTGATGGTCTTTTATCGTACTTCCGCTCTTGTGACGACCAAACTGCCAAAGTAGTTAGCATTACTGAACGACTTGAAAATCCACTAACAAAGCCCATTCTTCACTTTCTCAATCATGTTCTACCATCCATAGATATATTCAATAGGTCTTTCCAAAAGTCAAATAAGAACACAACGTGTGAGTTGTATACAGATATTGTCAGGCTTACAAAATTTATGCTGTCAGTTTCTTAACCGAAGAAGCTGTTCGTAAAGCTGGAGATAATATTCATTTGGTTGACATGGACAAAGTTAAATTGGATGAAAACTTAAGTATTGGAGACGAGACATGGCTGTGTATTAGTGCTCTTGAAGAAGAGATGGACATAAAACCATTTTTTCAGCATGTCAAAGCTTTCTATTCAGCTACTCTTCAGAAAATGTTCAAGAAATTTCCATTTTGTGACACAATTCTACAAGATTTGGGTATTGTCCAACCAATTAAGACAAAGTCTTACACTGAAGATACCATTAAGAGACTTGCCAAGAGGTTTCCTCAAATTGAGTTAAATTCTCCAGATTCCCTTCATCTTCTTGTTCAGGAATTTACGGATTTTCTTCTTTGTCCAGAAGACCTTCCTGCTCTAAAGTATTATAAGGATTGTGATGAAGTTGAGAAACCACGTCCTGGATTTTTTTGGTCGGAAGTTGGTAAAATTAAAACCCTCCTAGGAGAGTTAAGGTTTGCCAATCTGGCAAAGCTTATGGCTGGACTGTTAGCAATACCATCGTCCAATGCTGACTCTGAGCGTGGGTTTTCAATCCTAAGAAAAATACATACGGATCAAAGATCAAACCTGGATCAAAGCACAGTAGTAGCATTGGTGTCACTGAAGTTTAATTGTGATGACTGTAGTCACTTGGGGAAATAGACTTTGTTATTAAAATTATTTATCATTGGGCGATTAATTATTAATTTCTGTAATAAATGGGTGTAGTTTGGGTGTGGCATAGTGTCCCTGAAGTTCGATTTGAAAAGTTGGCAACTATGGTGGAGTGTTTGTACTATGGTAAGAAAACAGTTTCATCATTGAATCACAGTGCATATTAATTGTAGTACGCAAGATGTAAAGCGTTGAACACTATTATCTAGCTATTAGTCTTACTTACTGATCTATAGAAAGACACGCCTACAATTAGAGCCCATATCTGACAGGAAGTACAAGCACAGAAGTTGATTCCTCTAAAATTGTAGCGCTTCATCTCTCAACTGTACTCAATTATATTTGAAATGATTCAATTTGTTCAGTTAAACTTCGTCATCCTAGTTCCAGTATTTTTCAATTAACGAGCACGGAGAATCCTGCTGCACTGCCTTACGCAACTAAAAAGTTTATAGCTACTCTCTTCTTGGCGAAAGACTGAATGGCAAATTGTCAAGCTGGCTACTTTGCCACTGCTTTCGAAGTTTATTCAGGTAATTCTGTTATTGTTAACTCTTCATGCCTAATCATTGCTATTATTTAGCGATTTCCTTCACAAATCATCTTTACCTATACTCATTTATTTACTCGCTCGCCATGCATTTGCGCTATTCGAGCGCACCACTAGTATATATTATATATTATTATATATATATATATATATAACATAACCCGATTTTCAACTGTCCACTCCTAACAGTATCTCCTTCCTAAGCTCGCTCGAAAACAAATATCCTCGATTCTCAATTCGACACCTCTTGTCTCGCACGCTTCGCTCGCTCGCCAAACTATACGCGCTATAGTGACATTCGGATACCTAACGGGCGCAATCTCGTGAAGCCGAACAACATTCCTTTTACCAACCACTACGAGTACATGGAGTATGTCAAAAGGTTTCGCTACCGGAAACTACAAAAATTCCTGGGAGTCTAGCTTAACCACCTTTAATCCCCAACCTCCCTCCCTGCCTGCCTATTTATAACCAGTGGCTCAGTCTGTCTCCTAAGAGTGTCCTGTTGAATTTCATCTTTCATCCTCCAGTGTTGTTGGCCCATCAGGTCGTCAGTCTCCAGTATGCATCTAATCCTTAGTGGTTTATTGTGCTCCCTGCTAGTCTTAAGCTCCTACCAGGTAAGAATTGCATATTGGAAAATAACTGCCTCTTAAAATAAATTGATGCAATGTAGGATGTTCCTTGTCCTAATGGGGGCAGTTGTCCTGATGGTGACACATGCTGCACAAGTGGTTGCTGTCCTAGCCCACATGCAAACTGCTGTCCAGATGATTTAACATGCTGCCCCATTGGTACATATTGTGGGCCTAACGAGAAGTGCTATGGGTCTACCTTTGGAGATACTCAACCAGCCCTGAAATCTTACCCACAATTCAAATCCAAAAATGATACCAAAGTGCGAAATGTCATCTGTCAAGATCAAACCAGCACATGTCAAGATGGACAAACGTGCTGTGCAACAATGGAGAATACATACTATTGCTGTCCCAAGCCTGATGCTACCTGCTGCTCAGATGGGTTGCACTGCTGTCCAAGCGGCTACTCATGTGGACCAAATCATGTCTTCTGCTATCCCTCCGGAGAAATCACCAAAGTTTTGAAGATAGCGACAGCAGAAGAAAAGCCCAGAGCAGGTAAAGGAGATAATATTATATGTCCTGATTATGAAATTTGCCCAGATGACAACACGTGCTGTCCTGTCGGTGGTGGACATTATGGCTGCTGTCCAATTGTTGATGCCACCTGCTGCTCAGATATGCAATATTGTTGCCCGCAAGGCTATGAGTGCAGCAGTGCAGACAGTTTATACTGCCATCCATCAGGAAAAATTCATCCCATCATGATTCATATGATGAATACAAGAACTTGACTGATTATGTTGTTAGAACAAACTTTGAAATGTTCTAATTGTATACATATACATTAGTAGTCCTACGAATTGACTGATTAGCTATGTCAGAATAAACGTTGAAATATTTTAGTTGTATATACATTTACCTATCCTACAAATAGACTGAGTCTATTAGTAAACATTGAAATATGTAATAGTTAGAGCATACCGCTTAGGTACTGGTGGATTTAGTGCACTGAAGCCCAAGGGCAGTAGGCCCGAGGGCTTTGTGCACTAAATCCACCAGTACCTGAGCACATGCTCTAACTATTTTAGAACCCGTTTACCCAAAGCCGGCCCAGTTTCCACTAGCAACTTGGTTTATCAGCATTTTCCGCACAAATATGGCGGTGTCAAGCGAATTTCCGGCCCAAAATTAAAAAATCAATTAAAATTCAATTGAAGCACACCTGGCAGGTTTACTTTAGCATTGTAGCTGCCAGCTGTTATCTCCAGATCTAACTCTACCCTGGGCTGCTCTGCACTGTGGTAAACAGTTAAGCAGCTAGCTATGGTAAATTCCTGGGTATGAGGTATGAGCGGTCAGCAGGAGAGTTGTCAGGAGAGTTGTCCGAACTAGGGCTGGTCCCGTATAGGTCGGATATGAGAGGGTAGTAGACCCTCACATATCATATCCAGGCCTCACACAGCTTTATCCGGCCTATTCTATTAAACTAAAACTCAAAAATAGCAATACCCCAAGGGTGGTTAGTATGCACAGTTTATATACCTAAAGGCAAAAAATAGTGCACACTTACCAAGTTAGTACACCTAGTAACAATATAGCAACGGGTTCTAAATTATGTAAGCAATCATGAAATTATTAAATATTTCTTTAGACACTCTCAAAATAAAATAGCATGCAAGATGAAATAATTTGCATTTAAAAATGTCAGTGTTAAATTATTATATTAAAGTTATTTTGTAAATATTACAATATATAAGAGTTCCTAACATTCTGAACTAAGTAATATACCCAACGAACATTTTGAGTTCATTTGATTCTCAGGAGTTGCCATTGCATCTACTTCCGAAAGTAAAGTAAATTTATGTCGAGACTGAACTTCAACAACATTTGACTGGTAACCATAAATTAGTGTAAAATTCATATCTTCAATAACAAAAATGATTGTAGCAGTTACATTTGATTGTTTAGAAATCAGAATAACCTGCAAGTTAATCAAGTTGTTTCCAATAAAAAGTGATGTTCTAGTAGTGCCTAAGGCATCATCACCATCTAATCCTACTGCTGATTTACCCTGAATTGCAATATTCTGATATCGATTGTTAGTCCCACCAACAAAAATATGCAGATGTAAAGAACTATTTGAAAATAGTGGAGCTGATAAGACGTAGTCCACAAAGACATTATTAGTATTTATAGGATATTGCAATAGAGTATATATAGGCTTGTCTTCGATTCTAGTACGATTTATGTCTATATTATTAGAGCATGATATTTCAATATCATTTATATTTCCAAATGTTGAGTATAATACCAGAACTGAAGTAAACATGGTGTTAGACCTTACTGATGGTCTCAACGAAAGTAGTGTGATTATATAGGTTGTTGTATTTTTCGTACTAACACTGGAGCTTCCAACTAAGCTTTGTTTTGTAAAGCCACCTATTGATGTTGAATTGGCTCCTCCCCACTGTAAAACATCACCAACTGCATTGCACAAAATGTATTTTGCCTCCATATTAAACTGTAGCCACATGACTTTTCTCAAATATAGAACATCAACGGATGACAATGCTGATGATAATGTTGACAATGCAACACAGATGACCATTAAGCGTACCCAGAACTAGAAAGTAAAGAGACATTTTAATGTAAAATAAGCATTGAGTTGTTGAATTGTACCAACATACAAGATTTATCTTTAAATACTAAACAAATGTTAAACACCTGCCATAAACATCAACCTACAGGAAGGTTAGGTAGGCAGGATATTGCCACACTCAAAGTTTCATAAACCACACCCACTATAACTGAGACTTTGAAACCAATTAAGGAACAGCTCTTTAATGAAAATGAAAGGGAATAAATCAACAATTGATGCTTTTAGAACATGGACATAGGTAGTAATAAGTACATAAATTATCGGGCTCAAAATAACTAACATTGAAAATGTTTTCTCAGTTGCAATTTATTTGTGGAGACAGTTAACTCCAGATTAATTATGCCACTTGGTATAATATGAGCACTTGAGAATAATCTAGATTTTGTTTGGCTCTGCTGCAAGCTAGGTGCCTGAAGATATAGAGCCAGCGGTACCAATAACTAATATTATCTATGGTACAGGCGAGTCTGTAATAACGTTACTAGTGGGATTGCCCCAAATACGTCTAGTCATTAATAAAGAACAAGAAATTCAGCTAACTAATTTTTAATGTCCTCTGGTATGAAAAAAGCAAACAATAAATCTTTGATATTCTATAGTACGTCCAAGTTGAGTTGGCCGCAAGAAAAACTTGAATAACTTTAGAACGGAAACAGCTACGCATCCGGGGTTTGTACCATTGGAAAGCTCACGTCGAAGCGTGCTATTCCAAAACTCAATACAAAAGTCTATGGGAATAGGAAACTTTTGAAAGAAAGAAATTTAGTGAAGTTTATGGAATCGGGTACTGTACAGCTCATCTCGTCGGTTTTCAATTATATTTGTTTCTTACTCGCAGATAATGTACAGCAGCCGCTTAATTGACTTAGATTCACAAGACTAAGTTGCTTCCGGTAAAGTACTAAATGCTATCCTCAATTACCGCGCTTGCGGTCAACTTGGATACTATAGATGACACCAATGTTCCAATTGACAACCAAAGTTTGGCATCAATATTTGGGGCCTAACCCACCCTTCCTCAGTGCTGGTAGAATTCACTTTGTAGACTATTATTGTCATTAGTCGCATTGCACATGCACGTACTATGATATAATAATAATTTCATTTGCTAATAGCGCTAGTGATATTCAATCAGGCTTATAATACCCTAACTATGTACAAGTTACAGCTTACAATTTTGGCCATATCTTCCAAGTAGTAGATTTTATAAAACTTGATAATCTTAACGTAAACCGGCAAACCTAACTAGCTATAGCTAGTTCACCGGCAAAGTATCACTGGCTGAGTACTTCACTCTTTAGAACTCGTTTTCTTAAAAAAAAAAAAAAAAAAAAAAAAAAAAAGAGTTATAAATAGACAAGCCTGGGTTAAAAATACTTTCAGTTGTTCACGCGGGTAAACGGGGAACGCTTTTATCAAAACATTGCGTATTATAAGAAACAATCTCGCGCCATAGAGCAAGCAATTTTTTAAATAGTTGTTTGATTCATTTTTTTACGCAGCAAACATAGCTAGCAAACTACAGTGGTTTTGAAATACAAAAATTTTAGCTACTTTAAACATTCATTTATTTGTTGGTTTGTTGTATTTATTTGTCTTATTTTCAATAATCCTATACATTTTCAGATAATTCTGATTGATCAAGTTATTGGGAAATCTCAAAATATTGAAGATGCAATTAGCTAAATATAACCATACATACTGATGTAGCTAATAGAAATTAAGTGTTTCAAAAACAAAAAAATAAATGTAACACTTGTAATACAACTACTAGAGTGATGGATAATCTTACAAATAGATAAAATTAAACTGGAAACCTGAAAGACAAATAGAAATGATACCCTTTATGCACTGAATATTGTCAATACTTCCATACTAAATATAGCTCTTTGAGACCTCTTCTGAATTCTGCCAGCTGGATCACTTGTTCTGAACCATCAACACCAGACCCATCCTATTATCTCCTGAACACTTGCTGGATGTGAACATTGTTAGAAATTGTGTTGAACATGTCACTTCATTCATACTGTGCATGTTCTATAGATGGTCAGCTAATCAATACTGGAAACTGTCTTTAAGATTGTCGTTTCTTCAGAGCTGGTTCCTCTTGTGATATTTTTAAGCTTATCACGACTGAAACTATTCAGAAAACTATTGTTATATCAATACTGAAACTGTTCTGAATAAGATTTGTCATTATTAAATACCCAACATGAAGATAATCTATACTATTTCCTTAAGTTATGATATCTCAAATACACTATTTGGAATAATATTCGTTATAATGAAACTGTCTAACAATATTTACTCAAAATTAACGTCTGGTAAAGGGTTTCAATGCCACAGTAACCACTCCCAACAACTTAATGCGCAAGTATTTCTAGGGACCAATCCTATAGTTTTGAGCTGTAGTACCAAAAAACCTGGTGTAAGCCCCAAAAACTGGGGGGGGGGGGGGGTTTGTTGTTGTTGTTGTTTTTTTTTTCTGGGGGGGGGGGGGGGGGGGGGGGGGGGGGGGGGGGGGGAGGGAAGGAGCCCGCTCGTGCTTTAAGGGACATAGCTATGTACAATTCATACATAAATTTGGCTCACTCGATAATAAGTGGTGTGCTTGAGGCAAATATTGAGGGAGCCTGCCGAGTTAGGTAACATGAAACTACTGTATTATTACTATACATAATTTATATTTTAGCTAGAATTATTTTTTGTAACTTTATACGACATATGGAATTAATACTTACCTCAGTTCCTTCCCCCCCCCCCCCCTGAGTAGTGGTAGCTTCCTTACTAAGTCATTCTGACTACCAGTGGTTCTTGACAACCAACAAGCAGTATGTATACTTAGCAGGCTTTGAATTTAAGTCTGGTAAAGGGTTTTCAATGCCCTGGTAACCAGTCGCAGTAACTTTTAATAACTTGAAAACAAGCGTACTGTAGGAATTGTCCCACAATTTGGTGTCTGCGTTTGAATTAGGCCTATTAGGAGTAAAAAGAGCCCAGGCGTGCATTTAAGGGACATACATTCAATCCGTACATAAACATCGAACAGATACCCGATTTTCAATAGTCCACCTTCCCTCGCTCGCCAATTAGGCCTCAGATACTTCTTTCAATCTGCCAGCAACCGGTTTAGTTGGTAGTGTTCCAGAGACAGCGGTAATAGTATCGGGAATGCAGGGCATAGTCTCGCAGGGGCCAGACTCTTTACCATACCCATAGCTAGAAAAAGGTCTGGTCCAGTGAGGGAGGTTGTGTTGTTGTACCTGACCCACGAATTCCTGGGGGAAATGCGGTGTTAATCAAAGTCAAAATTGCCACAAAACGTGAGTTTGAAGAGTTGCGCTTATTGCTCTGCTCACACAGTTGCGTTTTGTGGTAATTTGGTGCTATGATTAACACCGCATTTTCTCCCCCAGAATTCCTTAGCTTGTATATTTAATTTTAAATAAAAATGACAAATTTATTTGAACCTTATGACATATCTAATACACTTATTTAAGGGCACATTAGCTTCATGCTTAAATCATTCTGGACATGGAATATATCAATAAAATGAATGATTAATGATTATTTTATGAAAATGTTTTGATTCCTAATTCGCACATTTATTTTTAGGGTTAATTTCATGGTTTGATGACACATCTGTTATTACAGTGCATGTTAAACTTAATCATAATTATATTATTTATACATGTGTGGCACAGAATTACTTTAAAAGTATCAAGCAACATGAATAATTAATAATAAAAGCCACACTCATTATTAGACATTTTGTGGCTGGGTCCATACCTAAAATTGCTTCTAGTACCATATTCTATACCTGTACCAAGTTTCATGCTAGTATGATAGAGTGCATAGTTTTTGTTTTTTGTTGTTGTTGTTGCTGTTTTATTTGCATAAAAGGGCTGCCTTCATAAAAGAAGAAGCTAAACTCTCATAAATCCTCACCTGTATACATTTTCAACGCTAAACTTCACTTCTTTCCACTCGACTTCCCTGTCCACTAGACGAACCACGAAGGTATGTCTTGCGTAGGTATGTTCAGTTGTGTGAAAGTATTGTGCGTTAGCTACAACTACTATTAAGAATATCACAAAGAAAACTTCAAATAACGTGATTTGATTTTGTTGCTTCTTTTTCAATTCAAACAGTTGCGGGAGCGGTTACTATGGCATTGCATCCCCCTTAACGCATATGTAATTTAAAAACTCGACTTTATTTTAGTAGCTTGAGTGTTAGTTGTTAAAATCAATCATTTAACAATAGTGTAGTTTAAGGCTCGCTCGCCATTTGTGCTCAAGCACACCACTAGTATCGTACCAACCTTAGTCGAGCTAGCTAGCTCTACCTAGTTGGCCACCCACTATACCCGCTGACAGCACGTTAACGCGGTGTCTAGCTTAGAAACCAACAACTGGAAAATCCTGAACCACATTTGTTTTTCCAATAGATCCCTTAAGAAGAGAAAAAGGACTAAGCTGGTGGTGTTCACCGGTTGTTGTTTTTTCAAAATGACTAATTTATCGGAAACTCGCTTTCGACTAAGGAAACCTAGGCTTTCGACTGCTCAATTTTGACAATGACTTCGAGATCCAGTAAAGTGTAAAATTAAATAGACCCTCCCCCTTAGGTTAATATAATTGGTGCAGCAATGGTCAGACGCTCCAGATCGTCTCGTAAATTGTGCAATAATAGAAAGTTAAAAACAAGTCAATAACTTTACCAGGGCATGCGTGTGAGTACTAGATCTATAACAAGCAATAAGTTTTACACAGCTATAAAAATTTATAACATACTAGGCTTACATAGTCACATTTCAAAATATTTACACGAACTCAAACACATACAAACTTGATACTGCAACAACTAAGAATTTTCCATCTACCTGGATGCCTTTATCTATTACAACAGAGAACAAATAAGTATAATGTTAAGAAGTGCAATTGATCTCTTACTTGGTATTCCTGGTGAAGTTATTAGTATTTGTGATGTTATCATTGATGTACATGTATTATGATACAATGAATGACCTTCAGCAGAAACATTTATATCCCTTTTCATAAACGTATTAGCACAAGTGAAACGAAAATCAGCAACACGCGTAATAAATACGAATGAAGTCGTTCGGAATGGCTGCCTAGAACTTAAAACGGCCTCAAAAGTTAAAGTACCATTAATTAAAGAATCGCCCCTTGTCTCACCAACTTCATCCGAGGTACTAAATCCAATCGTACGGTTATCCACTCCTATCTGTTGATTTAAACTATTTGTACCGCACACAAAGACAAATATTAGTTGCCCCCCATTGGTAATAGAATCTTGTGGTTTGGTGAATGCATGCTCTAGGCCTGATTCTGGACCGACTTCGGAGGAGTAAGTGATGCCGCGCATGAGAGGAGTAACGTTAGTGGTTGTACTTGTAATATTGATATTGTTAGAGCAACTGACATTCAAGAATATATTTTGACGGTCAGTGATCGATATGATGAGGATGGATTCAAAAACAGCTTCACCAAGAGTTTTATTAAGAGAGCGAATAGTGAGTGCTGTGTTTGTATATTTAAAATTACTTCCTGTGCTGACGATACTTCTTGTTAGACTATTGGCAAGGAAGCCTCCGAGGCTTTCACCGTTTACTTGCCATAGAATAACTTGACCCATGAGAGAGCAGCCAAAATAGTGATCAGTATAATTAAGAGATTGCAAACGATTTGCTTTCTGCAAATATTCTAAGCTGATAGAGCCATCTGAACCACAAAATTTCGACACAACTAATAGCAGGATTTGCAAACGTAGGGTGGTGACAAATGAGGTAACCATTTTTTTTTACCTCTTACTTGTCCTTATCATGTGACCTGCTCTAACATCTAGTCTATTAAAAAACAATTTTTGTACAATAGTATGCATCACATCATTCCCCCTATTTAGCTACAGAGGATGCTAGCCACAACTCTGTACACAATATTTCAAATGTATATAATTTAAATGTAATTTTGTTTGCTCATTATTACTATAAATTTCAAAAGAAAACAAATGCCTTTATATATGACTTAATACACTATGTATTATGAATAATGTTAATTAGCTATATTCATTACAATGGACAAATTTGGCGAACCATATTCATCTAACTAAACTGGATCAGACCACCCTTATTTGCCATAATTTTATATACATGCACTACTGAGGTTTTATTAGTGATTTTTTCGGTTAATTTCTATTCATTTTCACGTCAACTGAGCTAAAAGAGTAATACATCCACTGATAGGCTACACTTATTCAGATATGCTAGCCACGAATCTTTTGGCATAGATCACAATTACTAACCTGGATATATCACAATTAAAAAAGAACAACACTCTTTGTCATCAGTTGACCACACTCACTTCTGTATGAGTTTATTTATTTGCTTGTCAATTTATTGACATCATTGACCATTCCCTGCCTCATAAACCGCTCACTAACTCTTGACAGGCTTTGTCATGCCTAAATGTCCAGAAGTGGTGATTATTGTGGCATGCTGCTCTCATCCAAATCAGTAATGTAACGAAGTAAGTTACGAAAGTCATTATGATGTTTTCTCCTTTTTTATTCACAATTTTTAATAGTAACATTTAACAGGAAGAGTAACTAACTAAAGCTTCTTTTTTTTAATGTTCTGAATAGCCCTTGGTTAATCAGGCCTCAATAACTATAAACTTAGATGATGTATTTTGGTGTGGAAAAACTTATAGCTATATCTCCAACAAGCATTCCTGTTAGAAACTCTGGAACCCAGTTATCTAAAAAGCTAGTATAGTATCTATTGCAAATTTACAATTGTAAATAATCTTTGAAAGTTGTAAATGCCTTCATGTCTATCCAAACTGAAGCATCTCCTTTTTAGTTCCAGTATAATCTAGTCGTCATCCAATAATACTGTTAGTGTGGTTTAGTTGAGAGATTCTAGTACTAAAAAGTATCTTAAATGCTTAGTTTTAGTTTTTTCCCTTGAAGATTTAGGCTAATTTTTTTAGTTTTTCTTCAATATTATTAGTAGTTTTAGTTATACTATCAATTGACTTGTAGTATTGGCTAATTATTCAACAATGAGACTCAGTAAAAAACAACAACAACAACAACAAAGCACGTCCTTATCGGTGTGAATATCGGGGGACCAAATTTCGCGTGACACTCCCCGCACCAATATAGGGAAGGAAAAGGGTCGGCGACGCCAGACTAGTGGGACGTTCTAGCTAACATTGAAAGTAGTTACATAAGCTATAATTCAACTGTGGACTAAGCCTATAGCTAGCTACTGTTCTCCTGGCCTGTATAAGATGAGAGTTGTGTACTAATTACATTTTAGCCAGGTCAGTATGAATTGCAGCAAAACTATGACTGGAGTTAAAAACACTTTACCAAAACTTGCCTACAGCTGCAAATACGTACCTTTTAGCTACCCATTAGTTATCTATTCAGACTTAACTGCTATTCAATTACCCTTTATCCAAACTCAATTAGGAATTGTATAGCAACTTAAAAAGAATCTTTGTTATAATTATGCTTGAGTTACAATATGCCTCCCCAAATACCTATTATTGTTGTTTTTATTTTTATTATTATTGCAGTCACAAGTTTGTATAGTATATAGCAAGCATAAAACCTCCAACTTTAGGGGGGAAAAATCACGTGATTTTAATAGCAGGTAGCTAATTTATAAATTCCCAACTAAATTTAATAAAAACTCTAAAACCGAATACACAAATGTGAATTGATGAAAACAGTGTAAATAATATGTAAGTTTGAGGCTATGGGAGAATAATTTGTAGTGCACAAGTGGAGAGGGAAAAAACATCCTAATAGAATAGATATTTCAATCAATGTATTTAAAAAAAATAAGGGAGAGGGATACTATATCCTAATAAAATAAAAGTTTAAATTTAGTTAATTGAAAGAAAGGGAGAAGGCTGCAATATCCTAACAGAATAAATGCTTTAATGTGCTTAAATGAAAGAAAGGGAAAAGAATAGATTTTTCTATGTAATTAAAAGAAATGATGATGGATATGGGGAAGAAGGTGAAGTATGTCACACTCAAATTTAATCTGACTGGAGTAAAGTGGGTTCAACTGATCAGGTATACTAGAAAATAAAATACAATTTCAATACATAATCACATGAGGATGTGGAGCTGGAGATTGACTGGCTAACAATGCCTATTGGTACCCATCTCTCTAGTCAGGTTTCCTGTGTCTAGCCAAGAATGGAGATGCAGTGAGGTGCTCTTTTGGCGTCCCGATGTATCGCAGGAATGTAGTCTCGTTAACCAGCTGTTCTCCTTCCCCTGTGCCACGCCTCTCTACGCACTCAGAACGGCTGGTTCGTGACACTAGCAGGAATGGGGCTCTGTGCCATCATCAAGTGCTGTTAGAGTGGAGTCCTGAAGTTCCTGTTCAGTTGAAACTGACTCGCTCAAGTATAAAGTAGAGTAGCTAGATAAACAGAGGCAGTTAAACAGCGAACTGTGAGAGCAGAGCAATAAACGCAACGATTCTAATTCAAGTTTTGTGGTAATTTGGTGCCATGATTAACATCATGGACGGTGTTAATCATGAGCCTGCAGGAGCATCTGTGAGGGGTAGGATGTCTAGAACCCTGCTGGGAGCGAATTTGAGACTCAGCCCCCACAACATGTATTGTTCTTTTTCCTATGGAGGGTGATTGAAAATATGTTAGTTTGATAAGTGATACATACAACTGTTGTTTCATTTGAAGATAATACATTTGTTGTTTGAGATGGGTTAAGAGTTATGTAAATTTTGAGAAGGTACAGGCTGAACAAATTGGATAGTTGTCCCATGACAACTTCTATACTAATATCTGCAGTACACAGCTACCTCACTTTTGGGTAAAATCTATAATATCAGCACTAGCTATAGTGAAAATGCTGAGTGACAATTTCCAGTCCATTCTTTATTAATTGCCTACATTAGTTACTAGCCTGTCATTTGTGTCAGCTGCAACAAATGCACCTTAGCCTAGGCTCGAATGAGGTACCGTCGTCCACTTCAACTTTTCTGCTACAAGGTGGTGTCACAGGATGGGTCGATGGCAAGTAATGATAATACAATCTCCTACAGTTACTGATATCATCTGGAAACACTCTAAGCTGATACTTGTCAATGGTGATAGTTACCAAGGAAAACTCTCAAACTTGAGGAAGAAGAATTGATCATTCTTGCAGTAAATAGATTTTGCCACAAAATACTGTGGCAAGAATTGCTTTAACAATGGAGTCTGTGTTAGTATCAACCATTTTTTTTGTTTCCATATTTCAATGTTTGACTTTATACTTGATGAGGTGTGTTACAGATGTTCCAGTACAATTGTTTAGGACTCTAGATTTGAGGTTGTGGTTTTTTTACTAGCCCTTACTTGAACTTTAGTTAACAACAGATTATTTTCAAGTTGTTAAAATATTGACAACTAGACAGAAGTAAACTCATGAATAATGTCAATTGATTCTCCATTCTCCATAAGATCAGTTGCATCTCCACTTAATTGGACAATCAACTAAATTACTATGGCAACTAGCTATATAGCTTTAGCAATTTAAGCTAAACTGCTGTGTTAACATTTGCTTCATATTAAAGTTTATATCATAATTATAATATATAATTGTAATGGAGCTTGGGTTCATAGTTTTTACATAAATACAATACAAGTGCAAATAACAAACATATAGTTATTATGCCAAACAATTGCTATTAATTAATGTTGTTAGCCCATCATTAACATCCTGTAACTCAAGATGAGTAGAAATAATTGAAGCTGACAATCTAAAAAATTACATAACAATAGAAAGATTAATACAGGGTGAAAAGTGTCCTTTTATAAACATAAAAAAATCCGTAAACTGTCTTAATAATTAGAGTTTAAAATTTACAAGGCTATAGAGGTTAAAAAACTAGTTAAAAACACATTATGCACTAATTTACTATTCTGTTATGGTTGTCAATGTACACTTTCAGGCAGTGTAAATGTTTTGAGCCAATCAAAATAATAGATACATTATTTAAAATGTTTTCAATTCAGTTTAATTAGCAAGGAAACAATGAAAAGGATGTTTATATGACAGTAGTTATGTCTTAATTATGTGTAGTGGGATAATGAGAGAAACAAATGAGTGAGTTAATATTAGGAGTGTTTATAATGAAAATCAGTTGATTGTTGTGACAAATGATACCTTGGTTAAATTCTCAAAACGAAAACGACAAATGACAACTAGTTTCAGTAGTTCAGACTTTGTTGCCATTATTTTTGGGGTTTTGTTTTTTTCTGTTGATCGTTGTGACGTGTCTGTAGTTTTACTGCCAGACTATACTGGGTTGTGACAAGTTGAAGAAGTTGCTGGTGGAGCTTAAGTGGCTGATAGAACGGTATTTGGAATTTTTCCAAATATGGCAGAAACCTTTACTTTGCTTGTCTCATTTCCAGTTAGATCGAGATCATTTCCACGGTCAATTCAGTAGACGGACATAACCAGGCTAGATAATCGAGCATGGTTATATTGAGCTTCTACTAAACCTACCTGAAGGACAGCGGACACGGACAGGAATTACAATTTGTGGTTGAGGAGGGCCATTAGTGGTATTTGCTAACAATAATTGACTGCCACTTTGTATGTTCGGCTGGACAAATTCGGTTTAAAGGCCAAGTAAATTAATTTGCATTATTTAGTGAGCGTTATCATGCCTGACATGTGAGCTCACTCACAGCTTAACAGAACTAAGGCTTCATCGGCAGCAGCTCTTTAGCTATTTAGCTTGATTTGCTCAGCTAATGCTAAAAATTATACGTCTTCTAGGAATACAGAACTCTGAATCTATGGAAAAGAAATCCTTTTAATTGTGCAGGAAGAAAGGTGATGTTTGTGAACGTTGACAGCAAAAAAGAATAAAATTCATTAACATTACCGAAAAACTTCTTCAAGAAAAAAATGGTCAATGTAACAATATACATATACAATATATCAATACGCAGACATGTTAAAGAATACAGGGAGATTTGTAGAAAATCAACCTGTTTTTCAAACAATACAATTGTTTTTAGCGTCTTGCATAAAAATAAAAAAATTGATGGTCAAAGTAAAACTCTTTTATCGTGTTATTTTGATCCGTATTTTAGAGACAAAGCAGACAACATTGAACTGGCAGAAATTGCAAGGAATTTACAATAAGTGGAGAAACTTATAAGGAACAAATCAATTAATTCATTCCATGCTAAAATAGTTAATATAATAGCAAATTGTTCTCGTTGTATCAGACAATATATTATATTAATTAAAACTTCACCTGACATTTCGACACTGGCTGTCTATGCTGGGTGCATATCACCCTTCATGATATAATAAACAATAAGGTACCCTCCACAAATCTTGCTGTTTTACACTATATCACCACAGAGAGTAGTCTGGCACAGACAGATCTTATACCTAACCACTATGCTGGGCGCTGTGCGCACTAAGCTGGTTTCTTTCCGCCAGACTACTAGGAAAGGTCAACCTCAATTGACCCCTGAAGTGGACTTCAGCAAGAAGTCGAAACATCGGTATAAATTTAATTAACAAACTTTAGCCTTTAGAACGAGAAAAATTTGCTATTAAGTTGATTAAATCATTATATTATTATATTTTTACATCACATAATTATCCATCAAAGTTTACTTAGTTCAGTTATAATTAAGTTGCATGTTGCGATAAATATAAAAATGGCTCTTGTGATAGTAAATTTTGGTTTACAAGTACTTCCATCATGGACCAGCCAGTATCATCATTTATTATCATCTGATTAGTGCTATTGTTTTGGCCTGAATTATTTATTATTGCTATAATAATAATAATAATAATAATAATAATAATAATAATAATAATAATAATAATAATAATAATAATAAAAATAATAATAATAATAGTAATAAAAATAATAATAATAATAATAATTATTATTATTATTCTTAATATTATTACTATAATGGCAATAATAATTTTTATTTTAATGCATGCAATTATTAAAGACTCATGTTAGTAGAGCCACACCTATAATGGGAAAGTAAAGAGTCGCCTACATGTGCTACACTTTCCCTGCCTATGGTTTGGTAAAGAGATTAGCTAGCCAGACTACATCACCACCATTGTCATCATAATCTTCGTCATTACTAACTACACATTACCTATCTATCTCAGCTATTGTTGCATACATTATCATCATTTTACCAAAGTTGTAGCTAGCTTTTTATGGTTGCTTTTTTTTCTTTTCTTTTTTGTCTAATTTGTTTTGGGTACATTTAAAATATTATATTTAGGCTGGCTCACTCACAATTTGTTCATACCACCATAGTTGTATGAATATACATTACTTTAATAGGCTGGCAAAACTATATATTAATATATTTATGAATAATACTATACATATCATTAATATTAGTCCATTTGTATAATGTGGGAAGCAAGTTCAATATGTACAATTTAGTTATACAATATGCCAAGTGTAATTTAATCTGTACTAAATGAGTTGATCTTCATTTTCTTTTCTTTTTGGTGTTACTTATAAAACTTACAGGGATTCCATATGGTTGGGCTGCTAGAGACGGCATCCATGGCTGAAGGATTAGTGGATACTACATTAGCCTGACCTGTATATGGCCGAAAGCTATCATCTGTAATAGGCAAGCTTTCTTTTATCAAACCATAGGCACAGGTGATATTGAAGTCAGAGCCATGTGTGACAAAAATTATTGAGGTGGTTTGATATGGTTGCCTAGCATTAAGGATAGCTTGTATGTTTACAATACCATTACGAATATCGCTTGACCGAGTGACTCCAATTGTATCAGCAGGGCTAAATCCAATTGATCTTGAATTTACAATTAGTTGCTGCGACATGCCATTAGTACCACATAAAAATATGTGTGTTAACTGATTGCTATTATGAATTAGTGGAGCTGTTAACACGTGCTCTAGACCAATAGCCCTTGAAAAATTGCCTCGAACGTTAGGACTTTCATATTTCGGATTGTTTTCATTATTAGTGACATTAAAATTAATGTTATTGGTGCAGATGACATCCAGAGTTTGGTTTTGGTCTTTACCGAGAGATACTACGAGTATGGAATTGAACATGAAAGAACGAGCAGAAAGGAGTGTACTAGTGTAATTAAAATTACTTCTTTTACTGACCACAGTTCTCTTTGAACTGTTAACATGAAAACCTCCCAGATTTTCTGAATTTACAGCCCATTGAAGTATTCTTCCTTGTAGATTACAGCTGAAGTAGTAATCAGTTATATTTGTTACTTGAAAACGTTCAATTTTTTGAATGTATTCTAAGAATATACTGGAAGAAAAAGCTTGACCATGCAAAGTGAGCAAAATGATCAGTTTTATTACCTGTAAATACAGTATACATTTTGTAAAAAAATAAGTCACATAATATTAAGATGTTCCTGATTAAATGACAGTTATGTAGACCAACATTTATGAAGATGAGATATTTTTCATACTTTTATTAGATAATGTATATTCTAAGTATACAATATATAGCTAATAGGAATCATGGAATAATGAAGAAATACTTTAAAATCATGTTTGCTTAACCCTGAGTCCTATTTTAGCACTGCTATCCTAATGAAGCACCAAAGGTGGAACCATCAGCGCTAAACACTCACCGGTATATATTTTCAACGCGAAACTTCACTCCTTTTAACGGAACTTCCCTGAGCATAAAGCCAACTACACTGCATGCGATGGCTGTAAGAAATTGTTTGTTCACGTGACTACGACGTGAAGCTAGGGGGCGTTGCCCACAAAAGCTGGTACCTACGCGGAGTTGAAGCTTCGCGTTTTCTCAACGATTAGCCCGAAATTTAAAAAAAGTAGCACGATAAAAGGTCAGTTCATGCCTAAGTCAACTGTTATTTGTCAGTAATCTCCAAAATCAGAGCGTGACAGACAGACATAGGACGACTACTATAACCCTCTCGCGCATGCGCGAAGAGGGTTAACTAGAACACTAAGAGTGCAAACCCTCAGCTTTAGTTAAAAATTCAATAATTTGCAAAGAAGTCACTATTGTTGAATTACCAAGTTCTTAAATTTTCAGCTTATAACAATAATAGCATTGCTCTGTATATGAATATAAATTTTAAGTTGTCTAGCATCTTAAATGGGCCTGCTTACAACTCTGGGATTCATCAGGCATTTCAAAGGCTTCTATAGAACAAGCTCATATTATACATACCTGGGACTGATCCATACTTTCTAAATCTGTTTTACGAGCTTGATACTCAACCATACGTTTTACGACTTTCTGAGGCCTTCATAGCATTCTCTGGCTTTAGTACATATTAACCTTGGCTTGGTAAGAAAAAATTTCCACAAGAACATTTGGACTTTCTGACATGCACGCTACACTACTCCCTACTTTTCCTTTTCTCTCGTTTTCTCAAAAACTAAGAAGGAATTTAAACAAAAGTAGCAAATAAAAGGGACTTAAATCGTCATCTAGTCGGAGTTCCTCTTCTTTCAAGGCATAAATGTCTGCCATTTTCGAGATCTGCTGTTGACAGAGTGACAGAATAAATGAGTGAACGACAAACAGACTACTGTAACCCTCTCGCGCATACGCACTGAGGGGCAATAATAAAAGGGATACTACTATCTATTTCTATCCACATTTAGAAATCTATCAAGATAGCTACAGCTTTATAAGAAACTTTAAGATAACTATTTGTCTATTAGATTATGTGGTTTTGAAAATAGTATTACAATAATGTATCTTAAGTCTTTGTAAAAGTAACTAATAAACCAGCAATACTATTAATATGGCTGGCTAGAAGTGGGTAAAGGTTAAGTTACAAGCTATATAGGATAAAGATTCTTAGCTTTTTTTAGTTGTTATTCATTAACTGTTGATTCATGTGTCTCGATAAAAACCACCTAATTCTGGTTAAGTATATTCATCTGTGACTATGTGGGTAGCTACTTCTTGAAATTCATTTGTTTTTCTGGAAGTGTATCCAAGAAACAGTGAATTCATATGCACAAAATGTGCACCTGCAAATCCACCACCTCCCCTTGCTCTCTTGTAAATATTTCTGAACAAATATATAATAGCAAGTCTATTGCTGTAGGCAGATTTACATTAATTTCAATAATACTGAAATTATAACCAATAATTTTCATGAAAAATTAAGCAGCAGATTATTATGGGTTAGAACTGCAATATAATTTGCATGATATTAATTTGTGAAGACAACTAATATTAATTTAGGTTAGCTACAGCTGAGACAAATAACAAATAACTGATATAAAATACTTACGTTCATGGTACTCAGCATCATGGCAAGTAAACCACTAACAGGAAAGACTCTACTGTTAGTTTACTGTTATTAGAATAATTTAGTCAGACTATGTATTCATGGCAGTATCACAAAAGCAACAGCATTAAGAACCCAGTTTTCCACTATTGTGTGTTGGAGATTCCCCCTTAATAAATAATTCTTTTATTCCAACCTATCCGTTAAAATTCCTAAAACTTGACATATTATTAATGTATTAATGGTTCACATAATTAGTAAAAGAATGGTTACTTTAGGTGTAAATATTAAAGTTACTCGTTTTTTATTTTCTTCTCTCCCTCAAAGTACTCTGTAACTGAGCACTGATCAAGCTCCCCCATGAAAGGAGACAATTCCATTGACAATTTTGGAAAAAGAACAACATTCCCAGTTTAGCTATAATTTTTTTCATTACAGATTTGTAACGTAACTGCTGAGGTTGCTATATAAATTGCATCTATATGAATAGTATTTTATAACACAATCTGAAATTACAGATTACAGTAACCAAGAGCTAAATCAATAATTTAGCTCTATTGGAGCGCAGACTCACCGCCACATTTACATCACAGAACAATAGTTGACCAGCGAACCACAAAAAAAAAAAAAAAAAATCAATGAAGACATACGGTATTCTAATTAACTGCCTACGTAGGTAAAGTACGGCCCTCTACTAGGACTCGGTGCAGACTGGAGAGGGAAAAAAGTGTGTTAGGCAGCTTTCACTCTCTTTCTGCTGTTTATTACTCCGGGGAGAGGAAAGAAATTGCTAGTAGAAATCGGGTGCGTTGTCCATTAATATCACAGTGAAGAAGGGTAACATCCTCGTGGCGACCAAACATTTTTTGCCAGTAAGAGAGAGAGAGAATAGATCAATATAACCATAGTGTGGATGGAACAGTAATAGTATTAGTTTTTAGTTTATTAGTAGGCTCATATACGTTCTCTTTTGTTGTGGCTGAATAGCTTCGATTAGACTTTTTGACCTATTATTAACACTCAGCAAGCTGTAACCCTTGATTTAGGTATGAACCTACTTCCTTTTATTGTGTTACGTTTTTAATTTCAGGCTGATTTTTAAGAAAACGCGAATCTTCAGCTCTGTGTAGGTACCAGCTTTTGTGTCGTAATCACGTGAGTGAAGATTACTCATGCTTCCCATCATAGTTTGTTTATGGTAGGCATTTTTTAAACAAGTGCAGAGGTGAAGTTTCATGTTGAAAATATATACCTGTAAGTGTTGCTGACCTGTTTAGTTTCTTCTTTTATGAAGACAGTGTTTACATCTATTGTTTCCATTGCTAGAGCTGTATTGATACCCGATTAGAACAGCCAATGATTACTCTTTTGGTTAAAGATAATTTTTTGTACTTTCTAGTTAGTGTATAGTAATGCTGAAGGTTTGCACATTTTGTGCTTCATTTTGATCAGTGATTAAGAACTTTAGATTACCAAATCAGTTAACTGAACAGAACTTGACATGACTAAAGAATTGCCATTGAAAGTTTCAAAAAATATATAAGAATAATTTTACTGAATTAGAAGGCAAGTAAAAGTGTAGAATACTCAATATATCATGTTATGGCAATGGCCATTTTTTGTTGTTATAGCTGATTTTAAGCGATTATGTTTGCCAATTATTGGAGGGGTGGGGGAACGTTTGCTTGGGGTTGGAAATTCCAGGTTTCCTTCCCTTCTCTATGAAACCTGATGTATATTGGCCAGTCCATATTTTTGTTGTTAGTTCTGACTTGTCAAAGTTATTTACACGTTGATTCTAAGTGAAGGTTAAAAATTTCATCGGAATTTTAGCTCTCACTTCGGCTAACTTAGGCACAATAACAGTGTTGGTCGGTTAGCTTTGGATGGTTAATTGAACTGCCTTAGGTTAATGATGGCAGTGAATTTAGATTCTGTCTCTAGACCAACGAGCCTTAACAAACCATAAATTATTGTACTATAGTTTAGCATTCCATTCTTATATTCTATAATTTTACAGAACTGGTACTGCGAGTACCTCTTTGTTGGTGTCATTTATGTCCCATGATCTTCCAACTGGTGGTACTGGAGGATATTAAAATGTAAGTATTTTTGGTTGCATTTTTGTTTATCACTGATATTATGTTGCTATTTGTTGTTGTTGTTGTTGTTTTTTGTTGTTGTTTTTTTAGGAGAGCTTCAAGTGTACAGTAATACCTTAGATGAAAACTTGCTCTAGTAGAATTGAACTCCAAGCTTATGCTAACAAGGTATGCTTTGACCATGTACAGTAGATGCCATAGTTTCCTGTTTAGTTTTGTACAATTAGAATTGCTCTTTTCCTCCTTATCAAAAATAATACCATGTTGATCGTCCAATAAATTTTAAAACTTGGAGAGGGATGGAGAATTTTTATTTTTTATTGTCATGAAATGAATTAGCATAAATCTTAAAATGAGTTTAAATCGTGAAACAAAGAATTATAAAATGAAGTTAATTGGTCATGAAAAAATTGTTGTATCAGGAAAACTATTCTTTTTGGTATAAATTGACATGTTTATTGTTCTGGTGATCTCATTCTACTGGTATAGTAACTCGTACAGATAGGATTAGTTTAAAATGGTCCCTAAACTCTTCAAAAGCACTATAAAAGCAAAGGGATGTGTTTTCAGGACAATTATAGTAAGGAATCTCTATATTGCAGGACAGATTAATTGTGTTATAAATTATTAATACAGATTTGTTTTCACCTTCCACATCAGTAAGTGAATCACCACAAGCAGTGAATTTCCAGTGAGATTTTTTCTAACTTCTGATTTTTTGCTTCAAGGAAGATTAGGAGTACAGTACTAACACCATAATTACTTATCCCAATGATGTAACTTTTTCTAATTAATGCACACCTACCACAAACTGTGCATGTGCAGAAAATAGATAAAATTTAATTTGCCAAAAAAATTGGAGACGGACGGAATACTAAATGAGGAAAAAAATTCACGTGACCTCGTGCATCATATTTTGTCATAATAATTCATACGTTTTTAATATTGCTTGAACCATTCTGTTTATATACTGTAGGCATCGTATCAAAAAAAGTGCTGGTTTTGACATCGTAACCTGTAAAACAAAAGACATCATTGCCGTACAATGGCCGTTTTTTGTCCCAATCGTGCTAACATAAATCAGCTGTAAAATTCACGTTCCATTTTTACAGAACGGCATCACCCGGTATGAAGGGAAGCACGCTAAATCTTTTGTCTGTCTCCCCAGTGGTCAAAGCCAGCAACCTTTTTTTTCAGTTTCAGTTTGTTTGTTTTTTGTTTGTTTTATTTATAATCCAGTAATTGCAGTTGTAAAAATCAGCACTAAATATAGACAGTGTTAATTATATAGCTATTTGCAATACCAAAATGGGCAATTCCGTGAAAAGGTCAACCAAAGAGGTAAATTTTAAAAAGAGGTTAAGATCATGTATTTATACATCATTTAAAAGCCAAACAATGAAATTTTCATTTACTGAAAGTTTTAACTCAATACGATAAAAGGGGGAGGAGTTACAGTGCTTGTTAATAGAGTTGCTCATAAAAGTATTTCGGTGCGGTATGAGGGATTGTTTAGATTTGGCACCTCCTACATCTAATAGTAATACATTTTTATTCCCTTTTTCATATTTTTGAATCAATCTTGGAACTTTAGAGGTGATTCAATACCCAAAAAAAAAAATTTTTTTTTTAACATTTCGCAGCTCGCAATTCCCAGATATAATTAATCTTGTACGTCGGTCACACAAAAAGTATATATTTTTTAGATAGCTCATTCACATGAAGTTGCTCGATAATTATATTTCATTTTCTTTTTTAGTTCAATAGTAACATTAACTTTCACCTTTTAGTTGGAGACTACAACCACCATGACTCACAAGAAATGTGTGACGGACGTATTATCGTACGCCCTTCACGTACATACGTCACTTTCAAACAATCTTCACCAGTCACCCTTATATGTGACCGTCTACAGGAAAACCGGGCACAACGCGGCGTGCGTAAATATCGAGAAAAGATCGATCGATTTCTTAAAAATGTATTATTTCAAGCCGACGGAAGGGAACGGTTAGGTCTATTATAGTGGAAACGACTTAAGCTACGACGATAAAACTTGGAGAGCTCAATATCTGGACGCCGACAACTCTGTAAGTGCAACAAAAAAATTTCGAAGGGTGCCGCGCTGTGCCCGGTTTTCCTGTAGACGGTCACATATAATGTCAGATCTGTTGTGGTGCTACATGCTACATTGCTACACCATACATTGATTAGGGAAACAACCACAATTTACTTTAATTATTGTTTAGCATAAGCAAATTTATAGCTGGAATTTGACCACCACACTAACTTTTTATGCCATTTTTAAAAATCTGCATGCTACACACTTCAGTAATGCTGACAATAGTCTAGTCAACTAGGCTTCCTGCATGACAGATAAGTAGCGACAACCGGCTGACTTTCTTGCCATTTTCACCTGAAGCACATACTCAGTTGCATTCTACTTTAGTAGTGACAATAAGTCTAGCCTATGTGGCTTGCTTAATGTCATGCATGCTACATGTATATAAAGAACTTTCGAAGCATGTAATGTTAGACTGCATAGCTAGAATAGACCTCGAAATATGTCAACTGCTAAAGAAAGACATACTCAGATACGGGCTGATTCTGAATTTTATCAAGCTCAACTCTTGAGAGACGGGAACGAAAGAAGTGCCAACACAAAGCTCGAAGAGAAAGTATGTCAGAACAGCAACTAGATGAATCAAAGCTTATCGAGCAAAGAAGTCTATGAAATCAGTGAGCACCACAGCAAGTACCACAAGCCAGGAAGCATCATCGCTCACGGCAAGCCTTGGGAAAAGCCAAGAAATGACTCCAGCAGAGTCTTCCACCATCTCCTCATAAGCAACATTTAGTTGTTGAAAGACTTACTGTCATGCATAAGAGTGCCAATGCCTGGAAGTGGCCAAGACCTGAAGACAAGATCTTCTATCCAGCAACACAAATTGTACGAGTTATTTACCCACCTACTGTTGCTGGAAGTCAAGGACAGTTCGTATTTGAAAACATTTGATCTTTTCATGTAATCTGTCAGTGTCTTTTTTTGTACTCACAGTGTTTTCTTTTCTGGAGTCACACATGTACGTCCATCACGATATTGTGTACGTCTGTCACACAATTTAATAACTTTTTTTTAACTACTGAATTTAAAAAAAAATTTTTTTTTCTATTTCAAACATTACTTCTGTGTATAAGTTAGAGGAATAATAAAAAAAATTAGAAAAAACTCCCAACTTCACAGAGTATTAGCTGTGAATGTTCTTAAACAGTGTTTTCTACTTTTTCTGAATATATCCGTCACACACCTTTAAGTAACCCCTGCCCTTCCCCTGTAACATGAAAGTGGGATTGATATCTAATTTAGGTCAAACCTTAACAGTATATATATAATGAAATTTGAATTAATCTTCTAGTTTATAATAAAAACCCAATAAAGTGTCTAAATTGTACATACGTCACGCCGGAATTGCCCAAATATAAACTAACGTAACAAAAAAAAATTTTCATTACAGCTGAAGCGTATTCTGACTAAAGAATCATGTAACATAGGCTAAAGCTACATAATGCTCTTATAATTAATAATAGCAAACTTTCTTGTTCTAACAGCCAATATTATGTTGATTATGGCTTCACTCGACGTTGCAACTTCTTGCCGAACTCCTCTTCAGGGATCAACCAGAAGTCGAACTCTCCAACGTGATATAATAACACAATGCAAACAGCAAGGTCACTGGAGTATATCTTGAAGGGTGATTTGCACGCAGTATGCAGCAAGCATCAGTAAGGTGCCCTCCACAAAGCTTGCTGTTTACATTATGTCTGTTATAACACCACGGAGAGTTCGACCTCAGTTGACCCCTGAAGAGGACTTCAACAAGAAAACAAAACGTCGGGTTAAGCTTCAATTAATGTATATTGGCTGTTAGAACGAGAAAATGTGCTATTATTATAATTGTTTCAGCCGAGAATGACTGAATCATCAATAATGCTCTTACATTTTTTGATATCACCTTCAAGCAATTTCTATATAATGCACCTCACAAAATATTGTCATGAGACTTACTGGATAAGTCCGTGAATTCAGGCTAGATTTATCATAACAGAAAAGACTGCACAGCTTCCAGTTCTGTCCGCAATTACTTGCTATGGTAGCTAATTATTAAAAACTCACGTGCTAAAGCATGCGCATGGAGGTGCTAATTTACAAGGCTTTTTTTTTAAGTTGTTTGTCATACACCCTTTTTTTTTGTTCAATCACTGAAACATAACTTCTGTTTTAAGCGTATTACGATCATATTACTGGCGTCTTTTAAGGGTGCCACACACCGCCTACGCAATTTTTTGTTGATGGTTGCTATGCACGATTACTACAATTGTATACTTACAAGGGCTTCTCCACTACAACACAAGGACAAAGTGCCTGCCGAAGAAGAAATATCGGGGCCTGGTTATAAAATTTCGTAGCACTTTTTGGAGCGGTGCAGTAAGTTGGAGCTCTGCAGCCAAGCCGATACTCAACTGCAAGACAACGAGTTCTTTTCCATTTCAATATTACTTTATGATTTATTTGCAGTTTTCCATATTGAGATTCTCATTGTGGTGCAGTTCTTTTTTTTTTAGGTTTACCTGTGTGTATAAAAATTTGTCGTTCTCATATTAGATTTCAAGACAAACTGATAAAAAATTTGGAACTTTAATTCTACTCGCAATGCTTAAGAAATAGCCCCCCCCCCCCATGTCTCGTACTCCTTGTACACGAGCAAATGTTGTTTTTTAATTGGTTTGTATTGGTTCTAAAAAGAGCCCCCTATATCAAGAGTAAACAAACGTCAATACAACAATAACAAGAGAGTCAGAAGAGAGAGCAGTTTATTGGAGATAGCCAGAGGTGAAGGTATTAGGTCTGCGCAGCTTGGGAAGTCTTTGCTCCTCAGAAATCGAGCCTGCTGGATCTATCCGCTTGAGTTCAGGTGCGCAGAGCCTAGAGAACGGCTACAGGAGGAGCGGCAGCCTGATGCACCTTCGCGAGTTCAGACAACGTATGGAGTTGCTGTAAATGGCTATGAGACAACAAGAAGCTAAACTAAAACACCACAAATCGCAGCAAAGTATACTTCAGCTACTACTGCGCGATAGTTTCTGCCCACGTATTAACGATAGGCGGTGAATAAATTAATGTCCTGTGCGCATTGCTATGTGTGGCCACCCTTAATCCTTTTTTTTTTCTTTTTTTTTCTTTTTTGTGTTGTTGTTTCGTTTTGTTTTGTTTTTTTTTAAGCGTTTTCTCTACAATTGTGTTGTACTACAGTTTTTTTATGATGTCAAAACCGGCACTTTGTTTTTTGTTGTTGTTGTTGTTGTTTTTGGTTTGTTTGTTTTTTGGACGCTTACTGTACTGTCATTAGAAATTAACCAAATTTCATATTCGATTCTTTTGTGTGTAGTGAAGCTGGAATATTTGGGATTGATTTAGGCTTAGTGTGTAGTGGAACTTAAACTCTGTGGCATTATCACAATTGTGTCATGGTGTGCATATCATCACTTTGGTATTCCCTCGTGTTTTTCATTCACTTTCTCTGGTGATAACTAATTGATAGTAGTGATGTAGATCAAACTTGTGACTTGCTGGCTGTAGCCCACACTACGGGTGTTACTATATCTTCCAAATAATGCACAACTCTCATAGTGTCACCTAAGTCATTGGCCATTACTTCACATTATCGAGTGATCGGGAAAAAAGTTTGATATTGTGTTGATATTTTAACACTATGATTGTGCTTTTTACTGTGACCTGCCTCTTGTAGGACTCTTTTGCAGCACAATTTTCACAGAAACTCTACAAATATTTTTTTTTATGGTGTTAATTATTTACCAGCTTCATTTCTTATGTTAGGTTTTGAAGGATAGTTTTATTGTTCTAAACTGATAGTGTATTCTTTTTATCCCTCAGAAACTTGCCAGAACAACACATTATAGGCAAGGATTGTAGAAATGGTAGGAATTTGAAGACACTGGACAGTTACCAACCAGAGAGTCTGGGATCGTGACAGACATCACATCAAGCACTACCTTGGCCCTGGATTGATCACACTCATCGGAACTAATTTTTGACTGATGTGTTGTTTGTTTGACTGTTTTTTTTGTTTGTTTACTTTAGTGACTACATAATCTATAAAACAATAACATTTCTGTCTAAATGCTATTGATATACTGATGAATACTGTAGCAACATTAAGAATACACTGGGAATACGTCTAGTATATGTACACAGGTTATACACCGTAAGCCACAAGGGATCATGAAGAATGCACAGAGTGTACTCCAGCAACACATCTAGTATATTATTCATTTGATACAGGAGAATTACAAGTCTGCTGGCTTAGTATTTACACGAATACTGCAGGCAAGAGCGTAAATACGGCCAATCAGACGAGTGATATTCTGCGGTATCCAATGAATGATGTGTGAATATAGTGCCGGTTTCATGTGCAGTAAGCACTTGCATAACTTGGAGGGACGTGATAACGATGAACACTGTGGTGATAAGGGACAATATTGCCTTAAGCCACATCCTGTTTACGTTAATTAATTTCCTGTGTGGTACATAATAGATCTGGTATACACCTGTGTATACTAATGTAATACACAGTAAAGTATTTACAGTCCACTTACGATGAGCATACACTGGTATATACAAGATAGACTTGTGTGTACATACTTATGTGTTAAATTAATGAGACGTACGTATGTGTAATGAGGCGTATAACCTACCCAATAAGCGGTAAATGTTTTCTGGTTTTGGCTGGACACGTTATTTAATTGGGAAATTCCCAAGTAGAAATTTTCCGTAGGGGGAATTCCACTATTGTCGATCTTTGCCTAATGTTTTCCCGTGCACCCGCTTCAGGAATGTAGCGCCGCACGTGTATGGAGAAAAAAAAGGAATGTAAACCGTAAAACTACCAGTTTACATTCCTATTTTCCAGCGGCAGAGCACAAATTATTGGACTCCACCCACATATCACTGCAGTTGATTAGATTTTGTTGAAGAGTATGGCTCGACGCTCGTTTACTCTTGCTCCCCTGAAACCCACTAGGAGGTCAGCCTGTGGTTCTGTTAAAAGAGAAGATTTACACCACCAGGGTGCTACGGTTGTGGAAGTTCCTATAAGTGTGTATACAGTGGTGACCATTCTGATGACTAGTCTCGCGCGCGCCATACCCTTGCCTATCAAAAACCGCTCTACGCAAGGTGGCCCGCGCGAGACTATCTGATGACCATCGGAACAGTGGACGGTATGTTTGCATGATTTGTCTTGTGTACTGTTGAAGTTTACACTAGAATTTGTTGTGTCATTGGAGAAAAAGCTGAATCCATTAATAATAGATACAATGTGTGCACTATGTAAGGTCCTTTCGCTTAATAGAGGGGTGAGGAGCCGTATCCCCTGTTTTCCCATGCTTTGTAAAAAAAAACATCTGTAGTACGTTAATAAGCTAGTCTTGCAAGCCAGACCATTTTCTGACCCTTCACTGCTATGCGTGTGAAGGATCTGGACAAGTGCATTGACCCGTTTTGTTCAATTCTTCTAGATTCTGAAAG
>WLWI01000662.1_pt1 | contig 30810 bp, 27 predicted proteins | sample 6701501 | NCBI WGS metagenome assembly WLWI01 (sample SAMN12718690, study PRJNA515312) | sponge metagenome | isolation source: marine sponge | host: Mycale hentscheli | place: New Zealand: South Island, Marlborough, Capsize Point | collected 2014-11-01 | reverse complement strand
CCATCACGGAGGTTGAGAAGTTCACCGCATTTAGAACATTCGATATCGGTCAGAATAGGGGATGGGGCAGGGAACTTCAGGTTCCCTTTTTTATCAATGTTCAGGATGAATGAACCGGGTGCATCCGGATCTGATTTTTTGGAAGACTTTTTTGGTGGCGGTGGACCATCTTCGACAAGAAAGTCACCAAACCGTCCCGTTCGTTTCACCATCGGCGTTCCATTTGGCGAGAGAAGGTCGATTTGCTCTGGGAGCAAGGGCCGGCCGTCACGGTCAACAGGCATGGCAAAAGTGCAAACTGGTATTTCTTTTGGCTTTCGCTTTCGAGGTTTTCTGCCCTTCGCTGTTTTCTTAGGCGGCGGCGGTTCCTCGAGTATTTTTTCGTTGTAGCCACTGCATGACAAAAATCGGCCTGTTTTTCCGAGACGATACTCAAGACGACGGTTGCACGTTGGGCATGCATATTCAGAAGGAGTTGATTCGGCTTTTTTGTGCTTGAGTTGATCAGCAAATTCAATTTTAGGCACAAGTTCTTCGTAGAACTCATGGAGCATGTCAGTCCACTGTTTTTTTCCTTCCGCTACTTGATCGAGTTCCTGCTCGATCTCACGTGTATAACCGACTTCGATAAACTGATCGTGGAAGCCCTCCTCAAGGAATTCCGTAACTGCTTCACCAAGTGCAGTCGCGTAAAATCGCCTTTCACGTTGTTCTACATAGCCACGATTTTCGATGACATTGATAATGCTAGCGTACGTTGACGGCCTCCCAATCCCTTCTTCCTCTAGTTTCTTTACAAGTGTTGCCTCGCTGTAACGTGGTGGTGGCGCCTGGAATTTCTGCCTTGGCTCAATGCTGAATGGTGCGAGTTGTGTTCCTTTATCAAAATCGGGCAGGACCTGATCTCCGTCTCCCTTCGGAATTCCGGTAACACGCAAACAGCCATCAAATCGCAAGACACGTCCATTTGTTTTAAAGACGGCTCCTGTATCTTTGTCTGATCGTCGCATACGCACAGCCGTGCTGTCCCATTCAGCATCGGTTGCTTGACAGCCAACAAATGATTGCCATATGAGTCGGTAGAGCTTGAGTTGCTCATCACTTAAGGCCGAGGCGATGGTATCTGGATCACGAAATGGATCGGTTGGTCGAATTGCTTCGTGGGCTTCTTGTGCTGACTGATTACTGCTTGAGTAAAATCGAGGTTTTTCAGGGAGATATTCTTTTCCTAGTTTTTCTTCAAGGTAGCTACGCGCCAACTTTATGGCTTCGCCGGATAAATTTGTTGAGTCAGTTCGCATATACGTAATGAGCCCAACTCGCCCTTCTCCGGGCAGGTCGATGCCCTCATAGAGTTGCTGAGCGACACGCATTGTTCGATCGGTTGACATGCTCAGCCGGCTACTTGCTGCTTGTTGCAAGGTGCTTGTGATAAATGGTGGATAGGGTCTCGACTTTGTGCGTTTCACATCAATTGAGTCGATGCTATAGCGTGTATTGGAGTCTGGTTTTCCCGTTATCCGTACGACATTTTTTGCTCTGCCCTTGCCGTTACTGTTTTCCTCTCGTTGAATATCAATGTCGACCAAGCCCGCTGCCTCAGCAGCTGATACTGCTTCATCAACAAGTTCTTCGGCCGATGTTTTGTCGGCCTCAATCTTCAAGGCCTTTCCACCAACCTCAACAAGTTCGGCGGAAAGGCTGCGATGATCAGACAACCAGGCAGTACGTTGCTTAATTGTTGGTGGTCGGTTGCGATCATCTCGCTGCGACATGAAGTCGTTCCAGACGGCATGCAGAGCGTCAGCACCATCGGTATCAAATGAGAGATATCCTGAAAATTCCCAAGACTCATCTGGAGTAAAGTCACGGATCTGTTTTTCACGTTCTACAACGAGCCTTGTAGCCACACTTTGTACGCGGCCCGCACTTAATCCTGAGGCGACCTTTTTCCAAAGAATTGGAGAAACTCGATACCCAACAATGCGATCAACAATTCGGCGGGCCTGCTGTGCCTCCACACGAGGCATGTTAATACTGCGAGGGTTTTCAAAAGCTCGTTGCACGTCAGATTTAGTGATTGCGTCAAAAGTGACTCGTTTCGCCTGTTTTGGGTCCACTTTCAATTCTTCTGCAAGATGCCAGGCGATGGCCTCTCCTTCACGATCAAGGTCAGTTGCGAACCAAATATCGCGAGCCCCCTTCGCGAGCTTGCGGAGTTCTGTGACCGTCTTTTTCTTTGCTGAATCGACTTCATACGTTGGTTCAAAGTTATGCTCGAGGTCGACACCGGGTACAAGTTGTTTGATTCCCTTGGGAGCTCGGCTCGGAAGATCACGAATGTGCCCAACCGACGCTTTTACGACAAATCCACGTCCAAGGTACTTCTCGATGGTCTTCGCTTTTGCAGGACTTTCAACAATTACGAGCTCATAGTCGCCGGAAGGAGCGGCTCGGGTTGCTGATTTGCTGCTTGTACGAGCCTTGCGGGTGGTCTTTTTGGCCATGAATTTTGTATACAAATTGAGTGAAAGTGAATAATTTCTACTGATATCGGGATTGGCATCAAACTATCTGGCGATACAATTTCGACCTAGTTCTTGCTAAACAGCGTTACCTTCCCCGATCTCTACTTGTCAAGCCTCAGTGGTTTTCCAGCCCGTGGCACTTCAGAAAAAGGCGGTTTTATGGCCGGATCATTCAACTTCTTCCGGAAATATCAGCGATCGATGCTCGTAGCGGTAGCGGTCTTGGCGATGTTGGCATTTTTTGTGCTGCCTCCATTTTTGCAGATGGGGGCAGGCTCGTCCTCTGCAGACCCTGTTGTTGTCTCATGGAAAGGCGGTGCTGTTCGAGAAGATCAACTCGAACGAGCAGTGGCTCTGCGAACTCTCGCGAACCGTTTTCTTATGCAGGCGGCTGCTACAGCCGGTAGAGATCCTTCTCGACTGCCCGCATTCCCAGAGGGTGAGGAATTGATTGTTCGCGAAATGCTTCTTGCAAAAGAGGCCGAAAAAATTGGATTGACAGTAAGCAATACCGCAATCAATGAGTTTATTGCAGCTTGGACGAATAACATGGTTCGACAAGATCAGCTTGATGGAATCATTGCAGGCCTTCGCTATGGGCGTACACCGGTTTTAGCCGCAGACCTCTTTGAGTCCTTACGCACGGCGCTCGTTGCACGGAATACTCTACTTTTATTTCAAACAGGCTTTTCAGGCGATCCGCCGGGGTGGCGGTGGGACTTTTACAAACGACTTGAACAGTCTGCAACAATTAAAGCTTTTCCAGTTGAGGTTGAAAACCTTGCGACTTCAATTCAGGCACCAGGTGAATCAGAGCTGAGGTCTTATTTTGAAAAATTCAAAAATAACTTGCCATCGGGAAGGAGCCCGAACCCTGGGTTTAAGGAGCCTCATCGAATTCGGTACACATCTCTCATGGCAGATCAGAAAAAATTTGAAGATGAGGCAGCAAAAGCAATAACGCAAAAGGATGTAGAAGAGTTTTACGAGAAGAATAAGGAAAGTCGGTTTCGTCAGTCACCGCCGGATACTCCACTCACACAAGGGTCAGCTCCAAGTTCGCCCGATAAAAAAAGTGAAGTGAAAACAGAAAAGGAAAGTGGCGAAGACAAAACGCTGAAGGACAATCCTGAGGATCCGAGTCAGCCTGAGCAAAACGCAAAAGAGAATGCCCCGAAAGATTCCAGTGAAAAAAAATCAAAGGAGAGCCGGGGGCAGGAGAACGATGTAAGTCAGCCGTTGGATTCCGATAGTAGTTCAACGAATCGCAGAACACGAGTGATGCCCGTTACTTTTCAGGTGAAGGAGGAGACGGATGAAACTGATTCCTCTGCCAAGGACGCAAGTCAGCAGCCTGAGGAAGGACCCATTACTGGAGCTGCAATACCGGATTCGGTTGAAGAACAGCCTGCTGCCAACCCAGCGGCCGCTAAAGAAAACAAAAAGCCAGTAGAGTCCTCTGAACCAGAAATGACATTTCAGCCACTTGAAGAAGTGACCGAACAAATTCGTCAGGAAATTTCTCGGCAACGCGCTACTGAAACAATCGATGCAATTTTTTCGGCATTGGCTGCAGATGTAAATGCTTACGCTGAAGATCGTGCACTCTGGATTGCACGCGGAAAAGATGGTGACAAAGAGCCGACACCTCCTGATGCTAAGAAGATGGCTGAAAAGCAATCGCTTACTGCAGTAGAGTCTGATTGGTTGACTGTGAACGAAGCCGCTGACGGTGGCGGTATAGGAAGCAGCTTTGACTTTGTGCCAGATCCGTCGAGTCGTTTTGGCATTCGCCAGCAGCGGTGGCTTGAGGTGATGTTCGGTGACGGGACAATACCTCTCCGTCCGGTAACATCACGAGATGCCGAAGGAAATCGTTATTTCTCATGGAAGCAAGACGATCAAGAAGAACGGGTTCCGGCCTTTGCGGAGGCCCGTGATAATGTTGAAAAGGCATGGCGAATCGTCGAGGCCCGTCCCCTTGCCTTAGAGCAAGCTACTGCTTTAGCTGCGGAAATGGATGAAAAGGGTTTTGCGGAATCACTTTCGAAGGCTGAACTCGAGAAAGTTCAGGAAATTGGTCCGTTCACCTGGCTTACGCAAGGTGCGGCAGGAGTGAATGCAGCACCAGTGTTATCATCGCCTCAGGGACTTGGCATGCCAGGCAACGCGATGATGCAAAAGGTGTTTGCAACTGCTGAAGGGAAAAACGTTGCGGTATTTAATGAGCCAAAGACGATCTGTTATGTCATTGGCGTTCTTGCTTTTCAGCCGCCAGAGAACGAGTTGCAGGACAGATTCGAAGGTGTTCTTGGAGATCAGAGACGTTTGTCGATGGTCGCTCAGACAGCATTTGCTGAGGTCTTTATGGATTGGATCGCTGGCTTGGAGAAAGATCTAGAACTAACGTGGAATCGTGACCCAAGGCTGCCTCGTTAGGCTGTGGGGGGAACTCGTCACAGACGTCTTTAAGGCGTCTTCTGGATAACCACTATGAATGCGCGGTATCAAAGGGCTTCAATACAACCGCTGCAAGTGGAGGAACGGTGATAGTTATGGAGTACTCTCGCCCATGTCGGGCAATCTGCTCGCATAGAAGACGGTCGTTGTTGATGATATTGCTACCTCCAAGGTGAGCAGCATCACTATTGAAAATTTCTACATAGTGATCCTCTTCAGGAATACCTATTCGATAGTTCTCACGAGGAACTGGTGTAAAATTGCACACAATAAGTAACGCGTCTTTTGGAGAAACACCTTTTCTCAAAAACGTGATAATACTTTCTTGCCAATTCTGGCAATCAATCCATTCAAACCCTTGTCCATCAAAATCTATTTGGTGAAGAGAAGTCTCCTCTCGTAGTAATCTGTTGAGTTCTGCAACAGTCTGTGAGAGTCCTCGGTGGCTGTCCTCTTGGAGCAGATGCCACTGGAGGCTCTCATCAAAATTCCACTCTTGTGGCTGACCAAACTCATTGCCCATAAACAAGAGCTTCTTACCTGGATGGAACCACATTAATGAATACAGTAGCCGTAGGTTGGCGAATTGCTGCCACCTGTCACCAGGCATTTGGCTAAGCAAAGAGCCTTTTCCGTGGACAACTTCGTCATGTGAGAGTGGGAGCACAAAGTTTTCATGAAACGCATAGATTAAACTGAAGGTCAGTTCGTCATGGTGAAACTTTCTGTGAACTGAATCCTGTTTCATGAATCGCAGGGTGTCGTTCATCCAGCCCATATTCCATTTGAGGCTAAATCCAAGTCCACCAGTATGAGTTGGTCGCGAAACACCAGGCCAAGCCGTGGATTCCTCCGCGATGGTCAATGTTCCAGGAAAGTGATGATGAACCTGGACGTTTAATTCCTTTAAGAATTCGATTGCCTCAAGGTTTTCTCGGCCACCAAAGCAGTTTGGTAACCACTCTCCTTCACGACGACTGTAATCGAGGTAAAGCATTGAGGCGACTGCATCGACACGCAGTCCGTCAACATGGTAATGGTCCAGCCAGAATAGAGCTGAAGAGATGAGGTAATTCGCTACTTCGTTGCGACCATAGTTGAAAATGAGGGTTCCCCAGTCTGGGTGCTCGCCTCTGCGTGGGTCTTCATGTTCGTAAAGAGCAGTCCCATCCAAACGACGAAGCCCATGATCATCTTTTGGAAAGTGCGCAGGCACCCAATCGATAATGACACCTAGGCCAGCTTGATGACAACTGTCGATCAGTGACATGAAATCTTGAGGTGTACCAAAGCGACTTGTTGCAGAAAATAAGCCGATCGTTTGGTATCCCCAGCTTGCGGAGAGGGGATGTTCTGTCGGTGGAAGAAATTCCAGATGGGTAAATCCCATTTCGAGGCAGTAGGGAATAAGTTCTTGCTCAAGGTCTCGGTATGTCAGCCAGCGATTCGGGGCATCCCCCGGCCGCCTCCAGCTTCCAAGATGAACCTCATAAAAAGAGATTGGCTCACTGAACCAATCTCGTCGCAGCCTTTGCTCCATCCATTGCGAATCATTCCAGCTGTAATCACTTAAGTCGGTGATAATAGAGGCATTCTGCGGTGGCACCTCAGCTGAGTACCCGTAAGGATCGGCACGATCAATAGTTTCTTCAGCTGTTTGAACACGGAACTTGTAGGCAGTATGCGGCCTAACACCAGGAACAAAGAGCTGCCAGAAACCAGATGGTACCAACTTACTCATCTTGTGGTTGTGGCCATCCCAGTTGTTGAAATCACCAACGACACTAACCATCTCAGCATTTGGTGCCCAGAGAGCAAAATGGACTCCCTGTTGTCCATCACGGGTACACAGTTGCGCACCAAGCTTGTCATAGCTTTTCCAGTGTCTGCCTTCGCCTAGGAGGTGTAGGTCGTAATCAGTCAGCATGTGTTCAAGTAGAGAAGGGGAAATGTGTAAGAAGGTGGAGCGGTTGCCTCATGAACCACAATGATGCAGCGATCACCCAGAGGACTTAATCAATCGTACCGCTGAATGACTAGCCGTGCTGTCCATTAGGAATGCTTTTGGGTCAGGTTGTTCCGCCTGAAGCGACAGTGCCACCTGAAAAGGGGGACTGGGAGCATAAGGCAATCGCTATTAATCAATAGTAATGGCCCGCCGACTGGAGATCTGTCGGCGGGCCATTCTAATTCACCTGTGAAGTTGGCGTTGGAAATGTTTGCCCGGATTAGGCCACGAGCCGCATCGCCGGTACTTCTCCGGTAATTCCAACAACAAACTCTTCAAAAATCTTTGCATCAAGAGCAGATGCCGAGTCTGCCTCTGGGTGAAACTGGGTGCCGATCGCAAGCCATCCTTCAACTTCACTTTCAATAGCCTCAATGACTCCATCGGGAGATCTCGCGGTTATACGAAATCCTGACGCAAGATCGTCAATGGCCATATGGTGCATGCTATTAACGCGTATTTCACCATCGCCATACACACGCTCCATTGCGGAATCTGATTCTACGAGAAGTCCATGACGGTGAGCGGTGTCGAGTGGATCTTTGTGTGGGATCGCCTGGGGCATGTCTTCAGGAAGATGCAGATACAAGGTGCCACCTTCGGTAATATTAAGAAGCTGCATGCCGCAGCCAATGGCAAGTACGGGTAAATGCCTGGCACAGACGTGCTTGGCCAGCATGCGGTCAAAGTCTTCACGCCTTTGGTCCATCGGACGGACTGCGGGATGTGGCATATAGCCGTCTCGTTGAGGGTCAAGATCTGCACCACCAATAAGGACAACTCCGTCAAGCGTGTCGAGCAATCTTACGAGGTCGTCTTCTTCGTCAAGAGGAGGCAAAACAAGAGGTATGCCTCCGGATTGAATGATGTTTTCGTAATAGCCCGCGGCTATGAATGAAAGCGAAGCATGCTCCTTGCAACTGGAGCGAAAGTCCATATTAATTCCGATTACCGGTTTGGCTGCCATGAAAGTTCCTTCTTCGAGCAACACTGTTGCGTGTTTGTGCCACTCATCCTTGAGCGACAATTTCAAACTTTGCGGATGTGAAGATATCGCTCAAGAAAAACAAGACAAGCATCTTTTTGATTTTGTGGTCAGTAATAGATCCAACCACAAGATGCTGTGCTAGCACTTTATTTGCTAGCACATGGTGTCGTCTGGCACGGAATTTGCGCAACGAGAGCAACAAGATTTATCACGACCAATTTTCATCAACCAGATAACCAGACCGCATCAGGGAAACTGCGGAACCAAGTTCGCTGACGCTTAGCAAGTTGGCGAGTACGTTGTTTTGTCTTGGTAATAGCCTCTTGTTTCGTAATTTCCCCGCGGATGAATGCGAGAGATTCTTTATATCCGGCAGCTTGTCCTGCTGTTTTACCAATTCCGTATTGCTGTTCAGCAGCTTCAGTTTCTTCCAGAATGCCGGACTCAAACATCGTTTCAACTCGGTCGTTGATTCGGCTGTTGAGTATCTTTCGCGGATGATCGATGACGAGTATGGGGCATGGAAAAAATCGCTTTTCAGGATTGCCGGCTGTGGTCCATGAACGTTTGTGATTGACCCCCGAAACCTGAATGATTTCAAGAGCTCGAATGATGCGTTTTGAGTCGTTGGGGTGAATGGTCGCGGCTACATCCGGACGGAGCAGTTCGAGCTTTTTGTGGAAAGCCTCGGGTCCACTCTGTTGTAGCTGGTAAGTCAGATTGTTTCGTAACTCATGATCTATTGCCGGAGATTCGTCGAGCCCGTCCCGGAGACATCTCAGATACAGTGGAGTGCCACCAACAAACAGAATACGTCGACCACGGGCGCGACAGTCCTCGATGATGTGAGTTGCCGCAAGAAGCCAATCTGAAGCTGTAAAGAGAGATGCCGGATCTACAAGATCAAGGAGATGGTGAGTTGCCTGGGCTTGCTCTTTCAGGGTTGGTTTGGCTGCACCGATATCAAGGCCTTTATAGACAGCTACTGAATCAGCACTGAGGATGTCGGCATCGAGTCGCTGGGCGATGCGAATGCCCAATGCAGTCTTGCCCGATGCGGTTGGGCCTGTAAGGATTATGCAATCACTTGCTAATTCAGGCATTGAAGCTGACATTGGGTCTTTGGTGTCGTAAGTCTTTATCGCATGGTACAGTTAACAACAGTAGTATGCGGTAAAAGTCTCTTTTGGAGAAGCAGGAGCAATGGAATCGGATAGCCTGAAGCAGACATCAGAACAATCTGTTGGAACAATACTTGGGCAACTTGAGGACATTATCACGAGCCGAAAAACATCGGATGCCGGCCGATCGTATACCAGCAAACTCTTTGCTGGAGGCGTAGCAAAAATTGGTTCTAAGGTCATTGAAGAAGCTGATGAGTTTGTGGAGGCAGCGACGAATGAGTCTGACGAAAGAGTCGTTTCAGAGGCAGCTGATCTGCTTTATCACGCTATTGTGCTGTTGGCCCATCGTGATTTAACACTCAGTCAAGTGGAAACCACACTTGCTGGGCGTTTTGGCGTGTCGGGGTTGGAAGAGAAAGCATCAAGAAAATAGTTATTAAAAAGGTTGCGAATTTTTAATCGAGGTCAACGCAAGTAGAGAGACAATGAAGAAATTGAGATCAGGATCAGCGGAACGGATGCTGCGTATCGGCATTCCAAGTAAGGGACGGTTGTCAGAAGTAGTCGCTGATTTACTTCATGACGCAGGGCTTTCGTTTCGACGTATTTCCCGTTCCTTGTTTGCTCGATGCCGTGATGTACCAGTCGAAATCGTCTTTCTACGAACCGATGATATTCCAATCCTGACAGCTGAGGGAGCGATTGATCTTGGCATAACTGGTGCCGATCTTGTTGCTGAGGGACGAGTCGATCTTATTGAAAGGCTCTCGCTTGGAGTAGGCGGCTGTAGACTGGCCCTTTGTGTCCCGGATGATGCAGAGATCACGTCACCAGAAAATCTGCAAGGACGAAGAGTTGCTACGAGTTTCCCAAAGATAACTCAGGATTGGTTAGCGCAGCATGGTGTCGAGGTTCATTTAGTTGAGCTCTCAGGTAGTGTTGAAATCATGGTGTCTTTGGGTGTTGCTGATGCAGTTGTTGATCTTGTAGAGACGGGGAGTACCCTCGCAGCAAACCGCCTTCGAGTGCTCGAAGAAATTGGTTGTTACGAGACTGTACTTGTTCAAAATAAAAGTGTTGCTGATGCCGATATGGCTGATCGTATTGTCCGCCGTCTACAGGGAGTTGTGATAGCCCGAACATGGACATTGCTGGAATATAACGTTCCACGTGACCGGCTGGCTGAGGCAGAAGACATTACTCCAGGATTTAATTCACCCACCGTGAGTGCGCTGGAAGAGAATAGCTGGTGCTCCGTTCGGGCGATGGTGCGGCGGAATGAAACCCATAAAATTATGGAGCGTCTTGAATCAATAGGTGCTTCGGCCATTATCGAAACTGATATCTCAAATTGCAGGCTGTGACTGTCTGTTAGGCAAAGTCTCCGGCTATGGGTCGACCGCCCCGAAACGTTGAGACCACTTCTGTTGTTGCGTCAAATATTGCGGCGGCTGCTCTGTCTGAAGTTTTGGGTGGCATGGATGGTTTGAGAATCACGAAGTCAGCAGGGCGTCCAGTGGCAATGCTTCCTGTTCTGTGCTCGAAACCAAGAGCCCATGCTCCGTTGGAAGTGATCATGGGCAGAGCTTCCTGTGGTGTGACAAGACCAGCATCGATGAGGCAGGCAGCCTCTGCACGAATTGAAAGATCAGGATTGGAGCCGCGCCCATCAGTCCCAAGGCAAACTCGGACTCCAGACTTTTTAAATTCTGTAAGAGGTGGAAGATTACCAGATAAGGCTTGTGTGGTGCGTGGGCAAACAACCAGAGCAAGCGTGTGGCGATGGCGATTGAGTCGGGCCATTGCCTGTTGGTTGTCGACCAGATGCGTTCCATGAATGATCAGGCCACGACCACTCTTTGCTAATAAAGAAACCCAGTCAGCGGTTGTGGCCAACTTGGGGGCGTGTTCAGGCCAAATGCCGAGGTCGTTGAAAAGCTTTCGGAAAGGACCTGTTTGATTGTGGAGGAACTCTTCCTCAAACATCGACTCGGCTAAATGCATCGCCAGAGGGATCACGCAGCTGGTGCTACGGCTTTTTTGCCAGAGAACTCGATTGTTTTGCGCTGCGGCAACTGCTGCTCGACCAATATGCCACTGTGTAGAATAAGGAGCATGAGGGGAGAGTCCAACAGCAACACCACGACGAGATGTTTTTTGGGAGTCACGAAAGCTAGAGACAACACGTGGTGGGAGGGAATTGATGCTCGACCGTTCCAGGCCGAGAACCTCTTGGAAAACGCGAAGACGGAGCCGGCCAGCTATTTTATTGTAAGCGATGTCGCTGGTCGCAATCTCACCAAGAGCAACCACTCCACATGTAGCCGACTCATGAGTACCGGACGCAATGGCAGCAGTAATTTTTTCATGAGCAGCCGTTGAGGGCCGGCTTTGCTTGCGTTTCCACGAAACGACTTCATGGATCCATTCGTGAAGCCCGCCTTTGGTATCAAACGGCTTCTGACACGAAGAGAACTCAAGATGCGTATGAGCATTAACAAAACCTGGCGCAATGATGGCATTGCCCTGATCGATTACGTTGATGCTTTTATCAGTACGTGGTGGCCACACTCCAAAGCCTGTAATAACGCCTCTTTCAACACGAAGCCATGCATTTTGAAGAGGACGGCACGTACCTGGAAATAGCCATTTCGATCGCATTATAAACGACCGATGCTGTTGTCCCGAATTCAGCATACGAGTTGCTCTGGTGTTACGTTGCCGAAGTCAAGAGAGGCAGATCAATGTTCTCAGGTGATTTATGGCGTGGTTCCAACACAAGGTCGGGTTTGTCATCTACAAGCTCGTAGAACACGTTACGGCGTCTCGGCTCCCAGCCAAGTTCTGAGATTGCAGAACGCATCTGCTCGAGAGTGAGGTGGTGCACAGTTCCTGCGGCGCTCACTACGTTTTCTTCTAACATCAGGCTTCCCATGTCATTCGCTCCAAAAAGAAGCGCGAGTTGGCCAATGTCCCTGCCTTGGGTGACCCAACTCGATTGGATATTGGGAATGTTGTCCAAATAGAGCCGGGCAACTGCTTGGGTTTTCAAGTATTCAAAAGCACCGGAAGGGGGGATGTGAGCCATCTCGGTATTATCTGGTTGAAATGACCAGCAAATAAAAGCGGTGAACCCGCCGGTCTCATCCTGTAGTTCTCGTAAACGGTCGAGATGCTCTATTCTTTCGGCCAGTGTTTCAATGTGGCCAAACATCATTGTTGCAGTACTTCTTCCACCAAGACTGTGCCATTTTCGATGGACATCCAGCCAGTCATCCGTCATCACTTTCCCGCGAGTCATGGCCGCACGAACACGGTCCACAAGTATTTCACCACCCCCACCGGGAAGTGATCCGAGTCCTGCCGCCGCTAGTCGTTCAAGGATTTCCAGAAGTGGAAGCTTGGTTACCTTTGTGAGATGGAAAATTTCGGGAGGAGAAAATCCATGGACATTCACTTCAGGGTACTGAAGCTTAATATCTCGAAGCAGTTCCTCGTACCATTCGAGTTGTAGTGTCGGATGCATTCCTCCTTGAAGAAGGATTTGATCTCCTCCAATCGCAACAGTCTCTTCAATTTTCTTGAGAAGGATGTTTCGGTCGAGTACATATCCTTCGGGGTCTTTAGGCCCGCGGTAAAAAGCACAGAAATCACAAACAGCCGAGCAGATGTTTGTGTAGTTAATGTTTCGATCAATGTTGTAGGTTCTGTACTGCTCCGGGTGAAGTTTTGTCGTCACAGCATTGGCAGCTTTGCCAATTGAAGCCAAAGAGTCGGACTCAAGTAGTTGAATTGCATCAGCGCGTTTTAAGCGATGACCTTCGGTGACCGAGTTGAGGATCTTCTGAATTTCTTTTTCAATCACTGGGCACCGGTTGGAAAGTGTTTTGAATATTGGAATGCAGCATCGAAATTACCGTTGGATGGAGCGAGACCAAGTTCCATGGCGTATTCGTGGAAGAGTTGCAAGCCCTGTCTTTCATCGTACCCGAGATTGTAGTGCAGATTGTCGCTTAAGTAGTCCAGACATTGTGGTACTGAAAGTCCGTGAGGAGCAGCTTCGATGGCTGCTATGGTTGCTAGATTAGCGAGGCCTGCGTCGCGGGCTGCATCAAGACGTCTGCCCAGACGCTCGAAGTCAACCGAGGGGCGTGCTGCCCACACAGCAAAAACAAAAGGAAGTCCTGTCCATTGATGCCATTCGTCACCAAGATCCCAAACAGTTTGAAAACCACCACTTGTTGGGCCAATCGCACGATCACCGATTAGAAGTACCGCGTCGGCACTTGTCGACTCGATGCTTTCCCCGATTGGTAGCATTTCAAGTTCTGGAAAGATGCCAAACCGCTTGGCTAATAAAATTCGGCAAAGAGCCACACTTGTTCTTGAACCTTCGTCTATAGCGATTCGGGAAGTTTTTTCTGGACGGGTGCGAAAGAATAGTCGAACGCTCATGACTGGTCCGAGACAAGCTATGCACGCGTTTGAAACTACTTGGTATCGACCCTCACCGTGGGATGACCAGCTATTTTCATTTCTGGACGCTTCAGATCGAGGCGTGTCGAGGCGCTGAAACAGCTCGATCGAAGGAATAAGGGCAACATCCAGTTCATCAATTGCAAGACGATCTGCCAGTCTGCTCGGAAGATCAAAGTCCAGCGAGTCACCTAGCCCATGTATCAGCGGTCGGGTATTCAGGTATTGAACCGCACCAATGCGTTCACTTCCTTGACCAACCGGGTTTCGGCTGCTTTGCGGAACCTTCAATGTTTGTCGTGGACGAATCATGTTTGCTAAGAATGCAATGCAAGTTTTTCCCGGGTCTAATCGATATCTTGTCTCTTAACAATAGACGAATCAGCGAGTGAGGCCAGAAACCAGCGTTAATGAGCCCAGAAAAAGATGATCTCAGGGAAAATGATCGACTACGATGTCCTCGATCCACCCAGAAGTAAGACTTAGGGCTCCAGTTGCCTGAATGCACGGATTCCGACTACTAACGGCAAGAAAGTGGCCAGCAGGCCAACTGGAACAACAATGAGGATGCTGGCAACTTGTCCACCAGAGCTCCCAAGGAGCCAACTCGCCGTGTTCCCGTGGAGTTGGCCTACAGTCTGCTGTAAAAGATTGAAATGGTTCGTAAAGCCAACAGTAATCACGATAAGAATAATGAACATCGCACTGAGAACGAGGCTTAAAGTTCCCCCAAATCCAGCTGCAATTTTGGCTGGGGACGATTCACGGAAATTTGGCATGCTCGCCCCCATGCCAACAGCGATACCGGAAAGTCCACCGCAAAGAGCAAGGCAGCATGTCAGGTGGACAAAGACTGTGCCCCAGGGCAGCCCAAGCATGGAGTCACTTAAGAAAATTAATCCGAGACAGGGTATGAGGCCACCTACAAATGAGAAAAGGAACTTTGACCATATAATTTGGTCTCGACGTATGGGAAGAAGACCGAGAATCCAAAAGCAACGACCCTCAAGGCTTATTGATGGAAAGACAAAGCGTGTTGTGAAAGTCGAAAGTATGAGACCGACGACAGCTAGGTTGAGGTGTCCGATAAGAGATGCGTAGACGTGCGTATAATTAAATGAGCGAAGGTTATAGAAATAAAGACCCAAGAGACCAAAAAAGATAACGAATTGAGACCATTGAGTGACGTCACGGCGAAAAATTTGGAGATCTTTGACAAGAAGCAGACGGATAGGATTCCCAACCTGCGACCCTGCACGTGAGAGTACTTCATCGAGCCAGAAGAGCCGTCGATGCCTTCTGATTGGTACTTCTGCCTGGAGGTTGCTGTACCCTTTGCGGTAGGTCCATCGAGCAACCCAACTGGCTACAAGGCTTAGAAGAAGCGCATTGGCAAGAATCAACCCGAGAAACTTTAATGCTTCAAGAGTGCTTTGATAGGTCAGGTCACGTGATTCCCCACGGAGTGCCGCATCGAGTAAGCCCGAAGAAAGCCACCAGCTTGGCAGAAAAACCTGCTCTGTCATTGCAAGACGAGATAGCGTTTCCTCAAACCAGGCGGCTGTGAGCAATTGACTCTGAACGGCGCTAAAGGTTGCCCACGAACCCCAAAGAATTCCCATCGCAACAATACCGAGCGATATGGATAGTGCACGGAGTCGTAGTCGAGGTAGCCCAGCAACCACGAGCATGCATAGTATGCTGCCGATAGATGCTGGAATGACGACAAATGTAACGATAAACGGTATGAGCAGAAGGAAGAAGGTCCACGGGGCATCCCTCACGATGCCATATGCAATGAGCATTGGGCTACCGAGAAGAATGAATCCCCAGCTTGAGAACCAGAGTGCTTCTGTGAATTTGTGGGCATGGATCGCTTCAGCGCGTAGAGGGCATGTCAAGAGAAAGGACGACTCTTCGGACCGGTACAGACCACCGTACATTAAGATGCCGGTTGAAAAGGTCATCATTACCATCAAGGCCGAAAAAAACGTGTTAAACAGCAACGACATGACTTCGGCATGCATAGAGTCAATGAAGTTGAATGCATCGTAGAACAAGCAGAACACGGCAGCCCAGAAAATCAGACTGAGTACGAGGACAAGCCCAAAACGGAAACGTGACTGGCGGACGATTGAAGTGACAACGTTCCACGCAAGTGTTCTTCGGAGCTTCCTCGAGAGCTGATTTTCCTGAGGAATATCAAGCAATTGATTCTGCATTTTACCGCATGTTTCTTTTTTTATATGTCATTAGACGATGCCTTCTGACGGCCTGTTGGGCTTGAAGTGATTTCAAGATACAGGTTTTCAAGACTTCTTGTTTCCACGTCTACTTGTTCTTGGAGTTCTGAAACAGTCCCAAGAAATTTAAGATCTCCTTGCACCATGATGCCCATGCGATCAGCCATTTCCTCAGCCATCGCGAGCGTGTGAGTTGACATAAATACAGTCATGCCATCCGCAGTTTTTGACTTTAATAAGTCTTTAACGATACGAACGCTTCGTGGATCAAGGCCAACCATCGGCTCATCAAGTACAAGTACATCAGGGTCGTGCAGGAATGCAGCCGCGAATACAAGCCTTTGTCTCATGCCCAGAGAATAGTTCTCGGCAAGTTCGTTAGCGAATTCATGAAGCTCAAACCTGTCAATTTCTCGCTTGATATATTCCTGCGAAAGATCTCTTGGTATGCGATACATATCAGCAATGAATCGTAGAAATTCATGACCCGTAAGTTTGTCGTACAGGTAAGGCTCATCAGGTACGTAACCCAAATGAAGATGAGCTGAGCGAGTTTCCGTTATGAGGTCATGGCCGCAAACCCGAATAACTCCACCAGAAGGACGAAGCAAGCCTACGAGCATCTTGATCGTTGTCGTCTTGCCTGCGCCATTCGGACCAAGGAGAGCAAATAATTCACCTGAAGGTATTGTCAGGCTGAGGTCTGATACAGCAATCTTGCTGCCATATGTTCGAGTAGCATGTTCAAATTGAATCATATTGTTAGTACTAATACTGCGTTGTGATGTGCAGAGAACGCATAGTCATCGGTTTGTCTGGGAAGAGTTTACATCGCTATCCCCAGGTCTCTCAAAGAGACTCTTTACGTGATTCATCCTGCTGGCAAGTGATGCGGCGGCCGTGTCGGTACGTCGCTGGAAAAGTAGTTTTACACCAAGTATTGTCGACTCATGCTGTAGTACCCTGCCACGAGGGCCAATCCACATTCTGCTTCGTGGCGGTTGGTGGTCATTGGGTGTAGTTCGGTAGTTGACGATGTCGGTATTTACAAGTTGATTATTAAAGTACAGGACTTCATGGCCAGCAACGTTCGCGTAAAAAATTTCTATTGGCTTGTGACTTGGTCGAAGCGGGCTGTAAATAGGAACAGTCCAGCGTTGTCCTTGGGAAACTCCTTTCATGGTCGCCTGAGGCGAAAGTTCGTCTCGGATCGATAAATCATTTGGCAATTGACGACTTGTTTCGTATTGCAACTCACCAGAATGAAGCGACACCGTGACTTTGTTGCCAGGTGTGATTTTGCCATGTAAGCGAACAGAGTGCTCAACTCCTGGGACTTTGACGATTGATTGAAAATTCCGTAGTTCTCCATGGCTGTTGATCGTCATGCAACCCAAAACATCAAGTTTCATCGATGGATGGAGCGTTCCTGCGTTCGCTCCTAGCAACGAATTTGCCCAAGGCGGCAACAAGTCGTTCAAAGGAAGTTCATCAAGTTGAAGGCTCGACCATACGGTTACTGTGCCGGAATGGCTCGGCTCAACAATGCTTAATGCGGATCCGGCCGGGCTGTCGTTAAGCATGATCGTCCAAGCTACCGTTGAGGTGTCCTTAGTAGGAGTGTAAATCGACTGATAGCCTGATGGGGTGTCAGACGTGATGGTCGGTAAAACTCTACTGATAAATAACCAGCTGTTTGCAATAGCTGCAAAAACCAGAATGAGTGCTGTGACGATTGGGCGATACATTGAATTGAATTTGTGGCTCTCTATTTTCAGCTGAACAATAGAAATAGTTGTTGTATGATTTCTCAGATATTGTCACAGTGAACAAGTTACGCACGGCGTCATTAATGCGAGAGATGTATTCCTGGAACACTCTTTTTGCGAATTTGTGTTTGTTACCTGAAACAGGTGGTGGGGTTTTGAGGCAGTTTTTACGCCAGAAAGGTAAATAATACCCGAGACAAGTATTGGAGTTGCTAAATTCACGCCACAATTTTTATAATGTGGAGAGTCAGGCGGGGTGGGTTTCAGGAAATTTTCGCGGCACATGGCTTTTGTATGTTTGTCGAGTGTTTTCGGTGGAGAATCATTCGGACGTTGGGCTGCGTTTAGATTCCCTCTCTCGAAAAGGATAGCGATGTTCGGTCAACTGGAAAGAACCCAGGAGGTTGAGCGATGAGCGATTCTGTCTACTACCATCAAGGGTGTCCTGTATGCGGCAGGATGTTGAGAATAGGCGTCCGTTTGCTTGGCCAGCGTGTTTACTGCCAGCATTGTGGCGGAGGATTTCGAGCAACCGATGAGACTCTTGAGGACGATGAAGGAGCATTCCGTGCGGTAGCGCAGATCCAGGAGGATCGGATTGAAATGCTGCTTGAACGAGCTTCAGAAGCGATTGTGAACTCGTTGAAAGATGAGCAGTCTCAGGAAGAAGATGTTGCTCAGGAAATAGTCTGACGCGCTATGCCGATGGCGGGATCTCAGGCATTTACTATCTACTTGCTTGAACCAAATCTTCTAATACAACCCAGTAATTTGGAAAAGTTTTTCGAACACATGCTGGGTTGGTAATGCATACTCCCTTCGAGCGAAGGCCAACCAGTGACAGGCTCATGGCCATGCGGTGATCATCATATGTTTGTATCCTCGCCGGACGAAGGGGGGCCGGATGTATTGTCAGGCCATCAGGCTGTTCATCAACAATGGCCCCAAGGCGTTGCAGTTCACGTGTGAGATCACTAATACGATCAGTCTCTTTGTCTCGTATGTGAGCAACATTTCGAATAACGGTTGGTCCTTCGGCGAAAAGAGCGACTGCAGCGAGCGTCATGACAGTATCGCTGATTGCATTCATGTCGATATCAATGCCTTTCAAATCATTGCCTTGAATCGTAATGCATGGACATGACGAACTACTGCTTGACCACGTAACAGTGCACCCCATTTGTTCGAGTGCTGCGCAAAATTCGATATCACCTTGTATGCTATCTCGACCAAGTCCCTCTAGAGTAACTGCCCCATGCGTCAGTGCAGCAGCAGCCGCAAAATAGCTGGCTGCAGATGCGTCGGGTTCAATTTCATAATTTTGTGACATGTAACCTGTGGGCGGAATATGCCACTGCCGGTCATTACGAAGATCACATTTCGCACCAAACGACTCAATGATTGAACGAGTCATATCAAGATACGGAGTTGAGACAAGCGTTCCCGTAAGCTCAAGGGAGAGGCCTTCTGGCATGCATGGTGCAACCAATGCGAGGCCACTCGCGAATTGGCTGCTGGTTGTGCTCTGGATGCATGCCTCAGCATTCGTCACTCCATCGCTACGAATGGTAACAGGAGGGCACTCTCCCGCACTTCCTGCCTCTGCCCTGACACCAAGCGTTCGGAGAGCATGCAAGAGATCACCGATTGGCCGCTGCCGCATGCGTGCAGTTCCATCGAGAATATATTGGCCATGTCCAAGGCTTACCAAAGCGGTAAGAAATCGCATTGTTGTTCCGCTTGCTTGACAATCGATAGAAGCCTGAGATTTCGGAATCAAGCCTCCTGATCCATGAATGGATAGTGTCTGCTTTTTCCAATCTGCGTCGACATTGAAACCGAGGCTTTTCAGGCCATCAATCATGATTCGGGTATCATCACTGTCGAGCGCACCGGTTATCTGACTTGTTCCGTGAGCAAGCGCAGCACAGATTACGGCTCTATTCATGATGCTCTTTGATCCTGGCGCGCGGACACGGCCTTGGATCGGTCTTTCGACGGGTGTTATGGTGATTTCGTCAGGGAGCGAGTTGAGTGACATCAGGCTTTTAAGAGCATCGATGGAAAAGGATTTGAAGACTGCCGGGAGAAACATTTCTCAGGTAGAGTATGCCATGTCCGACAGTCAAGCACTATCAATTCTTAAACAACACTACTATTCATGAGGGATTTTGTGATGAAATCACTACGCCCGAGTTCTGAGAGTGGTCGTAGTTCATATGATCTCACAGTCCCACCAGTTGTACACTTTGGTCATGGCCGGATCGCCGAGGTAGGCCACGTTGCAACTGTTCTTGGTAAGCGAATCTGGCTTGTTGTTGGAAAGCGTAGTTTCTCTACATGTGGTGGCAGAGAGAGTTTGTTAGATGGGTTTCGGCAAAACGGATTGAGTTTTGAAGAAATAGCTCATTCATGCGGTGAGCCAACAGTGCAGCAGGTTGCAACCGCACTGTGCAATATGCCCGGTGATCAACGGAATGTAGTTGTTGTCGCGGTTGGTGGTGGCGCGACTATTGATTTTGGTAAAGCATTGTCAGCTCTAGCGACAAACATGAAACCAGACTCAGAAGCAACAGCCGAGGAGATGATTATCGATCGGTTAGAGGGTGTCGGTCGTGGTATTCCAATCATCAATCCTCCACTACCTTTTATAGCGGTGCCGACAACGGCAGGCACTGGTGCAGAAGCAACACGTAACGCAGTCCTTTCGTGTCCAAAGCGGCGGTTTAAGAAAAGTCTACGGAGCCCATTAATGGTTCCCCGTGCGGTGATTCTTGATCCAAAATTGATTGGATCGTGTAGTCGTGACATTATCGCCGCGTCAGGAATCGACTGCCTTACCCAGTTGATCGAATCATTCATTTGCTGTTTTCGTTGGGCTGTTCCAAGAGCATTGGTGCTCGATGCCTTTCCGCAGGCGATGAGTGCTTTGCCTCGTCTCCTTGAAAATCCATCTGATGAAACCGCGCAATCTGCAATGTCACACGCAGCGTTCATTTCCGGGGTTTCACTAGGAAATTCTGGCTTAGGGCTGGCTCATGGTGTCGCAGCCGCGCTCGGAGTTGAGTGTGGTGCTCCCCATGGTTTGGCATGTGCGGCATTGTTGCCAGTCGCACTTCGTGTCAATCAAAAGATTGCAGAGTGTGATCTGGCCAGACTTGATCAAGAGCTCGGTGGAACAATGCTGCCTGCCCAAGAAAGCGCTCAACGACTCATTGAACGTGTTAAAGATTTGTGCCGATTAGCTGGGACGCCAACTCACCTCTCGGAATTTGGCCTTAAAAGGGAACGGATTCCTTGGCTTGCCGAACATTCAGGCGGCAACAGTATGAAAGGGAATCCAGTACAACTTTCACCAAGCGAACTACAGGATGTGCTCGAATCAGTTTTTTGAATACGTTTGATGTCGTTCAGCGTTTACTCAAGACAAAAAGACAATTGCTCCAAGTACACATGCAATAAGTGATAGTATCAGAAGAATAAGTAAAAGAAGCTTTGAATCAGATTGTCTTCTGGTGGGTTCAATTGTTTTAATGACGATGTTCGGTTGGGCTGGCTGTATTTGATTGTCTGTCTCAATCGAAAAGATTCCCCCGACTGCCTGCTCTTGAAGTGATCGCGGGAGAGGTGGCATGGCAAAATGTTCTGCCACACTCTTTAGCACAGGCGGGATGACCTGGTCTGCAGTAGGGTGGCGTGAGTTTTGCATGGTGTTGGTTGATGAAGGTGTCTGATAGTTGTGAGAAAAAGATTCAGTGCACAAGAATTCAGAGTTCGGGTTGCTTTTTTCGATGGCACTACTCGACGCGGTGCCAGGCTGTGAGTTCAGCTATCGTGTGTTGGTGTTTGCGGCCAGTTTCACGAATGACAAAAGGGATGTTTTCACGGCATCCTAGTTTAAAGTGCGGATGCAATGCTCTTGATAATCCAGTGAATGTATCAACCGAGATGCCGGCGTTATCGACGTAGCCGCCTAACCAATAACTCGAAGGGGTGTAATCTTCTAGCCAAGTGTAGGGTGAGGTAATGACTAACCATCCACCAACACGAATGCGTTGTGTTATTGAATTAAGAAAGAGCTGGGGCTGATAGAGACGGTCAATCAGATTTCCTGCGAAAACAAGATCATAGTCGTGCATTTCACTAACGAGATTGCATGCATCGCCGGTTTGGAATGTGACTCGGTTGGCAGTGTCGCTGCTCAGTAGACTCTCGAGTGATGTACGACAGTCAGTCGACAATCGGCCCTCAGTTGGAATTTCGTAATGAATAATGCCGTTCTGCTGGAGTTTTTTTGCTGCTTCAATGAAACCAGATGAGTAATCAAGGGCGTCAACATGCTGGAAATGCTTTGCAAGTTCGAAGGATGACCTCCCTACCGCACAGCCAATATCAAGGCAGCGGTCACGGCCTTCAAATTTCACAGAATCCATTAGAAAATCGATGCATGCAGCAGGGAAATTTGGGATACCAAGTACGGGTGGACCATAATGGAAACCTAAATATTGAGCTACAAGACCGGATGTTTCATAGAGTGCAGAGCCAGGTGTTTGTGGGGCGGTTTCTTTCATCTTTTCTTTTTTGTTCATCGTTATTTAGTTGTTGAAAATACGTGGGGCAGCAATAAGGCCGTCAATGAGACTTTGGGGTAAAGGTGACGTCGCCGCCAGTAGCGAGCCGACAACACTACCTCGATGGCACGAGTCACCACCACATTGTGCATTAGAGCAAATTCCATTTGCCGGCTTGCCGGCATGTCTGTACGCAAGGAAAAGTGCGGCGGGAAATGCATCCGGAATGTAGCAAGCTGATGAGAGCATCCCGCCGATAACCACTCGGTCAGGGTACTCTTCCCAGCGGGCGATCTTTGCCCTCGAAATCCATTGAGAAGCCTCGTCCAGAATGACCTCTCGTAAATCTGCTCCGATGCTTACGCCGGCCAGAATTCGAACAAGTACATCAGCTGCAGTAAGGACGTCATTGTCTTTGTGGGTAAGAGAGACATGGCGTTGCACTATTTCACGAATGTCAGGGTGTCGCGGGCCAATCGCAGCGATCAGTGCTGGTACGGCGACGAGACCACCAATGTGAATGTCACGGACTCCGCAATTAATTGCCTTTCGGCCAGAGGCATAATTTGTGAAAAAGTGCCTGTGGTACTCTTCAACGTAAGTGTCATTATGCTTCTGAGGCGTAAGCATGAAGTTGACATAATGATCTAGCCAGCGAGTAGAGTCGTAGTGCCCGGATCGTTGAACCAGCTCAAAAAGTTCAATCGCCAGAAGTGAATTAAGAGTGTTCTCGCCAGCTGTCAGGAATTGGTGGTAATGAACGCCACGTTTTCCCCAATACTGGGCCTGCTCACGTAAAATATCGCCATCTGCGTTGAGCGGCTTGTATTCAGATCGCCAGAGAATGCTGTCGGGATGAATCTTTTTCGGAGAGTGATAGGAATCAAGTATCCCAAACTCTCTCTCAATTGCAGATTGGTTGTAGTACCAATGGACAGGCATAGCGATACTGTCGGCTACCATGGCGCCAAGCAATATCTGCTTGCCAAAAGAAATGGCTGAGAGATCTTCAATGTCGATGGGGTGTTTTTTTTCTTGATTTGATTGGCGCGTGTTCATCGTAATACTTGCTGAAAAAAAGCTGAGACGCGAGAGTTTTTCGAGTTTTCAAATACACTTTCAGCTGGGCCGTGCGACAAAACTATTCCGTCGCCTATGAAAGCAACTTCGTCAGCCACTCGACGAGCAAAGTTCATCGCGTGAGTGACAAGGACGAAATCAGTTCCAGACTCCTTAAGACCCTCGATCATATCAAGTACTTCAGCAGTCATCTCAGGGTCGAGGGCGGAAGTCGGCTCGTCAAGGAAGAGCCGCTTTGGTCTAACAACCATCGCACGAAGTATGGCTATCCTTTGGTTTTGGCCACCAGAAAGCTCTGCTGGCCGTTTGTCAGCATGCTCATGAAGCTGGAATCGTCTCAAGGGCTCTTCTACTCTCGCTATGGCTTCATCACGACTTAATCTGTGAACATGCACGAGAGGGAGAATTAGATTCTCTCGAGCAGACAGGTGTGGAAAAAGGTTGTAGGACTGAAAAACTGTTCCAACGGTGCGTCGATAAAGCCGAAGGTTTACCTCGTCTCGTTGGAGGGTAGTGCCGTCGAATGTCACTGTCCCACTGGTAGGTATATCAAGGCCAGCAAGAATCCGAAGAAGCGTGGACTTACCACCACCTGATGGGCCGACGAGGGCCAGTGAGTTCACCCTCCCGGTCTCGATTGATAGTTTGTCGAGAACCCGCGTGGTACCAAACGTCTGGGTGAGATCTTTTATGGTGAGCCGCATGGTGTTGCTTGGGGAGGTGGTTATCTTTCGTAACTAAATGATTTTTCGAGCCACCTGGAAGTGGCTGATAGTGGCAAGGTGAGCATTAAATAGCCAATCGCAAGAGGTACATAACTCTCAAGAGTTGAGTATGTAAAAGAGTTCACTTCACGAGCATTAAGTGTGAACTCGGAGATGGCAATAACAGAGAGGAGTGAAGAATCTTTGATGAGAGACACGAGTTGACCTGCTATAGCTGGCAAGACAAGGCGTACGGCCTGAGGTAAAATAACAAGCCGAAATGACTGCCATTGTGTCAGACCAATCGCACGAGCTGAGTCCCGCTGTGTCTTCGGTATGGCATTGAGTCCACCTCGAAAAATCTCAGCCATGTATGCTCCGCTGAAAGCAGCAAGCACCAAGGTGCCCACCACGAAACGATTTTCGAGACCAACGGCATTCGCTATGACATAAAAACCAAGGAGTAACTGAACGAGAAGTGGTGTTCCGCGAATGATTTCAACATAGATCCTTCCGGTTGCCTCGATAAGAGGATTTTGAGCACCCAGAAACAGCGCGACGATAAGCCCAATGGCAACACTGAGTACTAAGGCTGCAAGGCTCAGCCCGAGAGTCACAAGCCAACCGGAAATAAATTTCTGTCGATATTCCCAGACACCAGACCAGTTCCAATCACCAGGCACCTGAAAACAGGCAAGGATGAGCAGGCTGGTGACAGCCGCTGCAACAATGAGGTGAGCGAAAGATCGAGACATGGTCATAGCATAGAGCGTTCGGCTGGAAATATAGAGTCGTAATTCGGTTGCGGGCCTCTTTGCCGTCCCTGTGAGGAAATGAAAGGTAGCAAGGAGTTTTTTTTGAACTATTGGAATCCTTGTTTTTACTTTTGTCACCCAAAAGAGAACACAGAACAGACCACGAGTTTGCACTCAGAAATAAAAAGGAATGTTATTGGCTTTAAAATAAGCCTTTTCCTCCGGTAAAAACTGTTCTCCAAGTTTCTCAAAGCCACCTGTAGCCTGAAATACTTGTAGGAATTTGTTTATTGCCTGAAGCAATGTGATGTCCTGTTTTCGCAGTCCAATGGCCCAGGTTTCCTGCCTGAATGGATTGAGAATGGCTCGTGTTGTCTTTGGATGGCGGCGGTGATGACGGTAAACGGATAGTGAATCATAAATGAAGGCATCTACTTTGCCTTGCATGACTTCAAGTACAGCAGCCGACTCCATGTCTAAGACAAATACGTCTGCTTTTTTGAGTTGTTGGGCTGCATATTTGTGAGCAGATGTTCCCAATTTGACAGCAATACGAACACCCGGTTTTGTGATGTCGTCAGGTGAAAGGATCGGCGAATCTCTTCCAACGAGAAGAGTGAGTCCAGTTTTCAAGTATGGGTTCGAGAAGGCTATTGCCTTGGCCCGCTCTGGAGTGGATGTCATGGATGAAATAATGCAATCAATCGTACCGGTTCGAAGTGCTGGAATCAGGCCATCGAACGCGATGTTTTCAATGAGAATCGGACGCCCGAGTGATTCGCCGAGTGATTTTGCTAGTTCTACACTTATGCCTTTCGGATGGCCTGCGGTATCTGTCATTTCAAATGGCGGATATGAAAGCTCCATACCAACCCGAAGAATAGGAGGGGCCGCTTTTGCTATGGTTAGTAAAAGTTTTTCAGGCAATGCGATTAATGTGAAAAGGATTCCAATCGCGTAATATATAGATAGTCCTTGATTGCGCATGTGGTGGTCCAGGAGGCATTATTCAATTGTTTTTTTCAGTATATGAAACCAGAAAGCACTACAGGAATACACACGGCGGTTCGGGTGATGATAGATTTTTTGATGCTGTGAATACTCGATGTTGTAGTCAAGTGTACGCTCTGGTGTCGGCTCCACAGATTATTATGAGAGGAAGATTTATTATGAAGAAAATATATACAGCTTTGTTCTGTTGCGCTCTTCTTTCAGTTACTATTGCAGATAGCCTCGACCAGGATTCAACAAAGGTGGAGTTCTTTGAGCGTATTTACAAAATGGATATTCAAGGAGTGAAGCCTTACGAGGAGTATCAAGATCCGGACTCCTTCTATTCTGAGATTGCAAGAAAAGTAGGCATTCCTCAAGTTGCACACGACGCCGTTGGGAAAAAAATTTGGGTGGAAACAGGACGACAAGAGATTTTTTTATGCGACCATGATTAAGGGTGGTGGGGCATCACCAGGTTGGGGTGTGATGGTGACAAAAGTTCCCGTGGCTCTTCAAAAAGCGGAATCCGTAGAGGAAAGAAAAGCACTCCTTCAATTAATGGAAATGAAATTTGTAGTGATTTCATACGACGGTGATATTTCTTTCCCGGAGGTTGAATCATCAGGTCGTAAAAAGACCAAGCCCATTCATCCAAATCTTTAAGACGAGATATTGTCGCTGTGAAGGGGCATCAATAATTAGTGACGCTGTTTCGATGAGGTGTCATCTGCATCGCAATCTTATCTTCTGGTGGCTTGTGTGAATCCAGCCTCAACAAGAGCAGGATAGCCGGGCTGCAAGGCACGTGCGTCATAGCCACGAGATGATAGTATATTTGCCGCCTCAAGGCAGCGGCCGCCTGATAGGCAGTGACAGTAGATGATCTTATTACTGGGAAGACGGCCGTGTAAATTGTTCTCGGTAGTGGTTCGAAGTTCGCTAAGGGGAAGAGACTGCGCAAGAGATAGATGGCCACGTGACCATTCCTTTGGCTCACGAACATCTATGAGAATAGCGTCTTGAGTCATTACGTCGTGCTTAACCTTGGCAAGCGTGTCCTCCGTGTGGGTTTCGGCACGGACATGCGTAAGTGTTCCAATGATAATCGCCATCAGAAGCCCTATTGTTTTGCATGTGTTTCCAGAAGACGGTGACTGATTCCATGGCATTTTTGCAATGACCATCCCCATTCCGCATGTGTCGGTGATGCCGGCAAAAACAAGACCTGCTCCAATAAAACCGGCAAGACATAAGCCGGCAAGTCGGATCTCGTAGATTCCGCCGAATGCTGCCAAGAGGACACCAGCGAAGACGAGTGATCCTGCTGAAATTCGGACCTGTCTTTCCAGAGATATTGCTTTTCGACCTCGAACAACAGGAAGGCCCGCAGTTTCACAGGCGACGGTTCCTCCTTCAATATTCACGACTTTGTTAAAACCAGCAGTAGACATGGCATCACAGGCTTTTTTACTACGACCACCGGACTGGCAAATGAAGTATAGGAATCCGTCTGTGCCAGGATTCAAAGCCAGCAATGCTGGGTCAAGGCGATCAAGTGGCATGTTCTCTGCGCTCTGAACATGAAGGGTACTAAACTCTACTGGTGTGCGAACGTCTATGATCCTGATGGAGTTGTTGTTTTGGAAACGATTTAGAAGTTCTTGAGGGGAGATGTTCTCGATCATATGTTCTTCCTTCAGGTAACGATCTTTACTTATGCAGCGCTGAACTTGTGGTGGCTACGAAAGCCGATTGTATTGCAGAATAGGCTTCTTGTACCCGTTTCGTACAGTGCTCTATGAAGTCAACGTTATTTTGTCAAAATTCTAAAGGAAGTAGCTGATAGAAAAATACAATTTTCCATTGTTCGGTGTTTTGTTGACTGTCGAGGGGTGGTAGTCCTTGGTTTATTCATTGAATTGAACCTGCCATCTCATATGTTGCAAAAAAGTTTCAATTCTGTTTTGAGCAGTAGCAAGGAATCCTTGGATGAGTACAGAAAAAAAGATGGACGATCGTCTGTTGACGGAGCGATCACAACTTGAAGAAGCTCAAGCTGCTGGTGTTGGACGTACCCTTGCAACGTATACACGACTATCGGGCCCCGGTTGGTTGCAGTCAGCCATAACGCTCGGTGGTGGATCTCTGGCTGGATCGCTTTATTTGGGAGTCATTGGTGGGTATGAGTTTCTCTGGTTGCAGCCCCTCATGATGATGCTCGGGATCGTAATGCTTTCTGCAATTGCATACGTGACCCTCTCGACAGGAAAGCGACCGTTTCAGGCAATGAATGAGCATGTCAGCCCGGTGCTCGGTTGGGGCTGGCTTCTCGCTGCAATGATGGCAAACCTGGTCTGGGCGATGCCGCAGTTTTCTCTGGGTACAGCAGCGCTCCAGCAAAATTTATTCCCACAATATCTTGCTGGTGATTCTGCAAAAAACATTTGTGTTCTTTGTTTGTTTTTACTCGCTGCTGCGGTGGTCTGGTTTTATGACTCACCAGGATGGGGAGTAAAAATCTTTGAGTTGTCTCTCAAAGCAATGGTCGGGCTTGTGGTGCTTAGCTTTTTTGGTGTTGTAGTGGCAATGTCCTGGAAAGGTGAATTGGATTGGATAAGCATTGCCAAAGGTTTTGTGCCAGATTTTAGCCTTCTTTGGCGTCCGGTAACTGGTCTGCATAGTTTCATTGATGAGTCAAGCGATCCTGAGTTTTGGACTGCAACCATTCTTCGCGCGCAACGCGAACGGATGATAGCCGCTGCCGCTACTGCAGTTGGAATTAATATGACGTTTCTCTTGCCATACTCAATGCTCCGCAAGGGCTGGGATCGAGCTTTTAGGGGACTTGCTGCTTTCGATTTATCAACAGGCCTCTTCATCCCATTTCTTGTCGCAACGAGCTGTGTTGTGATTGCTGCTGCGAGCCAGTTTCATGCTCGATTTGATGAAAAATTTATCAATCAACCTGCTGCTGATATCACCGGTTCGTACAGGGATAACCTTGAAAAAAGGATTCAATCGGATTCCCTTTATAAGACTCGTTCCACTCCTCTTAGTCATTCAGAGATGAATGCAAAGATTGATGCTCTGCCGTCCGCTGATCGAAAGCTTGCATATATGCTTATCAAGAGAGATTCTCTCGATCTTGCAACTGCTTTAGAAAACCTCTTCGGGAAGGGTGGTCTTACACAAAAAGTTTTCGGTATTGGCGTTCTTGGGATGGCTATTTCAACGATAGTGATCCTGATGGTTATTAATGGATTCTGTGTTTCTGAGATGACAGGGCGTGATGGTGACCGAGTTGTTCAGCGACTTGGCGCTCTATTCCCAGGTGTTGTTGGTGGTCTCGGATTCCTTGCCCTGTGGGGAGATGATCAGGCAAGGTTTTGGCTTGCGGTGCCGACAAGTAATTTTGGCATGGTGCTCTTGCCGATTGCATATATCGCATTCTTTTTCATGATGAATAGCCCATCTTTGCTCGGTGATGCCATGCCCAAAGGTATGTTGCGGATTGTTGTGAACGCCGTAATGCTCGCGGCGATTATCGCCGCGAGTATTGGTGCTGGCTTGAGCGTATGGGCGAATGTCGGCTGGATTGGTGTAGCTTTTGCAGCTGGATTTGTTGTGATTAGCGTGGTCAATGCGAGCTCAAAACAACTGGCATCGAAAAAATATTAACAGGCCCTACGACTCCATGCCCTATGAGGACACTCTTCCGCTGCTCGCATCACTTCTGCTACTTGCATCTGTTTTTATTTGGATCTGGCGATCAAGTGGACAGTATCAGTGGGTGGTTGTGGCACTCCTGATATGTGCAGCCGGTTGCGGAGTGGCCACACTAGATTTTTTTATTCAGACTGATCGTGAGCAGGTAGAGCTTTTGCTACCCGAGCTTGCCAAGGCTGTTGAGAAAAAAGATCTAGAGACTCTCCTTGCTGCGATTGCTCCTGAAGTACGACCGGTTCAGGAGCAGGCGGAGAAGGCCGTTTTAGAGATTAAGCCGAGGAGGGTTCTTATAACACGTCTCGAGGTAGATCTTCTGTACGGCCAAAAATTTCCTACGGCAGTCGCCAATTTGCTTGTTCGAGTCTCTGGTCGAATGGTAGGGAGAGAGGAGGGCGTCGCGATTGTCAGCGCCACTGTGACGCTGGAGAAACGCAATCAGTGGTTTGTGACAGAGTGCGTTATCAAACCAGCGGATCTTCTGCATAAAAGAGAAACAACACGGGCCGGACAGGTCATACGTTGACCGCCGGCCCGTGCCGCTACCAGTTGTTTCTTGATCTAAGAGTTTGATCGAAGCACATTCTCTAAACTGAATGTGGTATCAAATTCTTTTCCTTGTTCCTCAACAACTTTTTTATAATCACCAATCTGATTACTGATTTCTTCAATCACTCCAGGCTTTTTTCTGAGAGTAGGGTTTTCCATGATGCTTGCCTGCAACGCAGTGAGTCCTTCCTCGTACGCAGATTGTGCCGCCTCAAGATCACCCGCTTGGGCAGCTCGACCCGCTCGTTGCAGTGATTCACGTGCTTTCATACCATCTGGGGTTGATGCGATTGTTGAGACTGCCATCCAATAGTCGTAGTTGAGTACATCACGACATGTGCTAATGCCACGATAGTTCTCTTTGGCCTCATGAAGGAGCGCGCCCAAATTCTCTGCTTGAGTACGTTGTGGTTCAGCAAGTGTACTAGCCGCCGTTTCCCATGAAACTGAAGTGGCATTCTTTGCATACTCTGCTAGGGAAACCTGTTTTTCAGTCCTGTTCTCAGGGGATGTTTGCAAGGCCTCCTGTTGCTCTGGTGAGAGTGATAGCACGCGAAGTGACTGGATCATGTCACGGGCTTCACCAAGCATGCCTTGAAGCTTTTCTTCAAGTTGCACAATCCGTATTTTTTCTGCATCAAGGATCCAGAGAGGTAGTGCTTTGCCGTGGATATTCACAAAGCTAGTGGCCAATACCTTTCCTTCTTTTTGAACGGCTTCCCATGCAGCCTGTGTTCTAGGGCTAAAGTCTCGATTGTTCTCAAGTGTGTTCACTTTTCGCAATGCAGTCAGCATCGGCTGTGCTGCATCGATTAGAGCAACGCCTTTTGTTTCCGAAT
>WLWI01000661.1_pt1 | contig 30894 bp, 29 predicted proteins | sample 6701501 | NCBI WGS metagenome assembly WLWI01 (sample SAMN12718690, study PRJNA515312) | sponge metagenome | isolation source: marine sponge | host: Mycale hentscheli | place: New Zealand: South Island, Marlborough, Capsize Point | collected 2014-11-01 | reverse complement strand
CGTAATATCTCGGTACTCTCTGTTTCCTCGGCTTTGGCTTCCTGCGTCGCGCTACCTCCTGCGTACCGTTGTTATTGCGGGAACGGCACGTTGTCCATGCAGTCGTCTGCGGCTATATGTTTTCAATGTTGATATTGGATGTAACAACCTAAGAACCTGCTCATGGGTCAAGACTAAAGGCAAGTAAGGCATTTCCAGCTAGCCCTCCCCAGCGGGCGTAACCGGAATTAACATAAACAATACCGTCAACAATAGTAGGTCCGGGACCATCAAGTGCACCGCCCTGTGCCTTGATACCATTCACTGCATCATATTCTTTGACCGTATCGTAATCCCATAAAACACTACCATCTTTAGTGGAATAAGCTCGAATATGCCCGTCATAGGCACCGGCAAATACAAGCCCAGGGCTTGCAGAGACCGCACCAGCCTGTACCGGGCTACATTGTTTCCAGTTATCACAGACAGGCGCTTCAGCACGCCACATTAGTTTACCGTCGCGGAGCCGATAAGCTAATACGCCACCACCTTTATCAGATCTAATACGCCAATCCATAGATCCGTTCGCTTTCTTGAATAGTTCGCCTTGTCTGTCGGATAAGGCGACATAAATATTACTGCCATCCGTTGCGGCACCCCACATAACACCTCCCTGAAAGCCGCCGGGTGACGCTTGCTGCTTCCAGACAAGATTGCCATTATCATCAGGATCGAGTGCGTGCACCTCACCAGATTTTTGTACAGCCACTAACAACCGTTGCTTTGCATTTAGAGAAACCAGTATCGGTGAAGCGCCAAAATCATAATCAGGTCCGACAGGAGCTGGGCAATTGCTTTTATCTTCAGATATGCAGGCCGCATTCCAGGTATCGTTTTTTGTAGCCTGGTAAGACCAGAGTATTTTGCCGTTATCCAGATCCATGGCTAGAATCGCATCACTTGTATTGGTAGCGGGTTCGGAACTGTTTTCACCCGTACCAACGTATAACACATTCAATTCTTTATCGATTGTAGGGGCAGACCAGATACCTGCACCGGAGGGGCCATAAAAAGTCGTATTGTGGACATTACTGATTGTTGTCAACTTGGGTTTTTCAGTAATGGTGAATGACTGCCATTCAATCTTGCCAGTGTAGGCGTCCAAAGCTACAACGCTTCCTCTATGTGTGCAACACTGGTAACTCGCGTTGGCAGAAGTTACCGATTCGAGTGTCGAGACTGGCACATACAACTTTCCCTTGTATAGTTGCGGGGCACCGCTTATACGAACAGCAGGGTGTTCTTCTACCTTTGTTTTCCAGACCAGCTTACCGTTTGCAGCATCTACGGCATAAGTATTGCCGGTGGTATCTGCGAAATACGCAAGATAGTCGGTTTTTGAATCAACTGAGGCACGACCAATATTAATGGCCGTACGAACAGAACTATCAGCACTGTAAACCCAATATGCACATCCGGTTAAGGCATTAAGAGAATATATATTTCCACTATGACTGGGGACAAATAGTCGTCCACCAATCACATTAGGTTGGCCCAGGGCCAGTACTTCACCAGGGTAGGCAAAGGCCCACTTCAATTTCAAAGTAGATATGTCTTTTGCATCCAGCCCTGCGCCAGCGGCTGACTGGAACCGGGTATTCTCCAAATTGACACCCCAACCATTCCATTGTGACTTTTTAAGAAAGTCAGCGCCAGGAGCCTGCTTGTCGCTGCAGTACTTTACATTAACATCATTTCCCAAAGTTGCATCTATTGATAGACCAGTAATATATTCCGACACCTTTTTACGTTCTAAGGGGCTGAGAGAATCGCCTATTTGGCGCATGCTACCACTGTCCAAGGTTTTTAATATTGTCGCTGGCGTCAGTTTTTGCAGATTGTCAAAGGAGGGTATCTGGCCACTTCCACTATCGTGGCAGCTTGCACAATCTTGCTCATAGATTGCAGATCCATCAAGCTTATCTGCAACAGCAGGAAAGACATAAAACAAGAGGACTAATACAATAGGAAATCGGGACATGAGTGCTTTCTATATAAATAAAAAAGCAAAATATAACATGATGATCTCAATGAAGCACCCGGACTTTAAGCAGGTAAACTCACCTATTTGTTTCGAGCATATTTAGCGCAACTTAAGATTAGAAATTTAAGTATTCTTACTTATCAAACAGGGATACAAACTCCTCATAGCCTTCAGTGCCAAGATTTTCTTTGGGTACGAAACGCAGGGAGGCGGAATTGATGCAGTAACGCAAACCTGTCGGGGCTGGCCCATCCTCAAAAACATGCCCAAGGTGAGAGTCGGCAATACGGCTGCGTAGCTCAGTCCTGGTATAAAACAGAGATTTGTCGGGCTTAGTATCCATTGCATTCTCAGCTATTGGGCGAACAAAGCTGGGCCAGCCTGTGCCGGACTTGAATTTGTCAGTAGAACTAAAAAGTGGCTCACCAGAAACGACGTCTACATAAATACCTTCTTTTTTGTTATCCCAGTATTCATTTGCAAATGGACGTTCTGTTCCATCCTTTTGTGTGACTTTATATTGTATTTTACTCAACTTTTGTTTGAGTTCTTGCTTGGAGGGTTTTACGAAATTCACTTTGGCTTCTTTCCAACTTACAACTGTAGATTGATTTATTGAGGACGCGGTATTTTTACTCTTACCTGTATCGCTTGAGACCTGCGTATAGATTGAAGCACCGGCTATGAGGCTGCCGGTAATGAGTAAATATTTCCACTTGTTCATTGTATCTTCTCGCATATCTATTTAAGAGGGTTATGACTGTGACAGGCTAGCCCGGTTTGGGTTCCATTCAGCCAAACCATATTCGCCAAGTTTATGAATAAAATAGCCATTCAGCAATATAAGCAAAAAAGAAACCTGCACACCATATGGACAGGGAAAGCCAATAGAGACGACAGTTTAGCTTATGCGCGGCATCACATAATTGGGCCAGTTCCGGCTCAGTCGGACAAGTTCGCCCAGGTCTATATAAGGCCCATCCTGCGGCGAGTAATAATAAGGCAGAGCCCAGGAATACCCATGATTTATACAGGCTAAGCGTAACTAGAAAGGGCAAATTGCTGGCCATACTAGCCACCACAGCACCAAATCCAAGGCTAACGAGCATTATCGGCAATGCACAACAGAGCAGTGTGCCCGTTGATGTGAGAAGGATCAGCCAGCCCCACTTTCTGGGTTTGAGTTCTGAAGTATTCATATTCAATTCTCTCAAAATGTTATGCCAATACCAATGTTGAACTCTGAACCACGCGAATTAGAGAGGGTGCTCTTCTTTTCGTAAGTTAAATGTTTGTATTCGGCTCTAAACATAATATTGTCTTTATATAAGACCACTACCGGGCCCGTTTGCAGACGATGACCGCCCGAAGCTGTGGTTAATGTGGCTGAGTTGGCTTCATCGTTGTAGCGAGCTGTTATATCCCACATCAGGAACATCCCGGCGTTAAGTTCGTTGCTATGCCAGGGGTGATATCCCAAATTAATATCCACTCCCAATTCATCACCTTCATGCATGCCATGTTTGCCGTCGTTGTTAATCCAGTAGAACAGGTCTATAAGTGAATAAAACTTAGGACTCTCACTGCTGTACGACAAGCTCAATCCGATATCGACGCTACCATCACTAATAGGAAAGTTACCCTTTGCGCTACCAGTCGGTAGCCGTAATGAGGGAGTAAGACTGAAGTTTTCTGTGAAGGCCTTGTTATTCCTGTAGTGTTTTAAAGGGACGCCAATAATCAGATCACCTATACCGTCATTTACCTGTTTCACTGCCTGACCAGCAATGTTTCGACTACGACTTTGATTGATATGAGGTAATTTAAAGGTAAGGCGTCGACTTCGATCAAAGGTATAGACGCCTTCAAACCAGGTTTTCTGAACATAGCGTTTCAGGTCCAGTGGATTATCGACTTCAGAATCCCCATTCATCAAGGTAGAAGAACCATAGCTCTCATATCGGGTTTGAAAACCATAACCTTGCTCCCACCGCGGCGCCATATCCATTACCGGTTGATGAGCGAGGGCAAAGGGAGGAATCAGGACGAATATGCATGAGAAACACAAAAAAATAGACTTCACTTCAAATCCTCTGCACGGCGTACGACTATTTGTCCATCTTCATCTCGAAAATAAGCCTCTATCGGTTCATATCCACCTGAAGTGATGGCTTTAAATACCTCCTCTAAATTCAGTTCAAAACCGTCTTTAATTGCGATAGTTACTTTCTGTTGTTCAATTTCAACTTTCACACCCTTGCTATATTTCGCCGGATTTATAAAATTTAATTTCGAAAGTTTTCGTGTTACTCCCTGGGAACAAAATGAACAAACGATACCATGTACAATAATGACGGATTCACCTGGGTTAACGATTACCTCGGAAGCTGGGATATCGCTATTTACACGGGCTTTGGATTGATGGCTGTGATCTCCACTACCATCGTGATCCGCAATCGAGTGACTCGGTGATAAAAATGAAAACAAAATAATAAAATACAAAGCAAGTTTATTACTCATGACAAACCTCTCATCTAATAAATAGAATAGAAACACATGGTGAAAATGCAAATCGCATTCTCGCCAGGATTAAACTAGAAGATTAAATTAGTAACGAGGAGGCCGGATTGGAGGGCTATTAAATGCAGCTAATTGATGATTGTTGTAGCTTGATATCTGATCTAGTGAGTTGAGAGACAGGAGACTCATCGAAGCCGCAATACTATGCATAGAAAAGCTATCGCATAGGTTCATGTCCATGGGACATCCCAGCGACTTGTTATTTTCATCCTGAGTTTCATTAGCAGGATTACAATTTTGATGCTGACTATCTTTGGGTTTCTGGGGTAATTCACCACTATCTGCCATATTCCAGCAACAAAGCATGGCGTTATTGGCAGAACTGACAAAAGTAAAGCAGCACAGGCTTAAAATGAAAACAATTTGTAGTGTCTTGCGCATAGACTTGTAAGTAATTTCTTTCCCGCTTTTGTCAATTATAGATACAGATGGCAGGTAAATATACTATGGTGCTTAAAATACTTTTACCAGGCTGAGCTTGCATAGTTAGCTTATAGACAAATTCAAAATGACATAGTTTCCTAAGAGTTTTTGAAGACTATAAATATGGCAGACATGAATAAATACACTCCACTCATTATTGGATGTGGTTATCTTGGTATCCGATTGTTAAAAAGACTCAGCACAATGAGAGATCAGGTTTGGGCGACAACTCGTACAGCAGGGAAAATGAAAGATATCAAGAACGTTGGAGGAAGCCCGCTTTTGTTGGATATAAGTGATGAAAACAGCTGGGTCAATCTGGAAGTCCTGACAGAAGCGCCGTTGGAAATATATTTTCTGTTGCCACCGAGCCAGATAGAACTGGCATCGTTAAAAGGTTTTCTGAGCTTTATGCAGTCACATTCTATAGTCCGTTTGCTTATGAGTTCATCGACTGTAGTCTATGGATCTAGTAGCAGAACAGTTGATGCTGACTCAGAAGTGAAAATCGATTCGAAGCGAGCCGAACGCCAATATTCAGTTGAACAGTGCTTTGAAAAATTTGAAGGGGATAGCCGTATTTTGCGTCTTGCCGGACTTTATAGCGCAGACAGGATAATCGGGAGAGAGTCAATAATCGATGGAAAAACACAAAGTGGCCATGGAGAAAGCTATCTGAACCTGATTCACGCTAGTGATGCGGTTGAATTGCTTATTAATGTTATGTCGAGTCAAACCGCGGCGAATATAGAACTGGCCTGTGATGGCAAGCCGGTGATGAGGGTAAAGTACTATTCAGACTTGGCGATGCATCTATCCTGCGAAGCACCTGAGTTTAGTGAAAAGCTAAGCGAAAGAGGAAATGGTCGACAATGCGACAATCAGCTTACCCTGCAAAGAACAGGCTGGACCCCCATAATTACTAATTACAAAGAGGGCTGGTCCCAAAATTAATTGTGGTCTGGCCCGATTAATAGAGTACCAGTTGTCTTACAACTTCTGTGTGGGCCAGTACTTCTGTTATCTCGGCCTTAATAGAAGTTTTTGTCTCTTCATTCAAAGCTGGATCGTCACGGGTCAAAACCAGTACCGTTGCGGGGTGTACGAATAAGTCTTTGGCGTGATAACACTCCGCAGGTGCCTGAGGCAGGGCGCCATCATGGTGATAGTCTTTTTCCAGTCGTGCATGGGAAATACTATCAAGGCTGCCACGCAAAGCTGTTGATTTAGCCAGATATTCATCACATTGGGGAAGTCGAAATCGGGCACTTTCTATGACGACTTCAGATAAATCGAGTAATTGGCTGGCCTGGGTATTAATTGCCTGACTGTTCGCGCCAGTTTCTGTCATTCGTACCAGTTTCTTTGCTTCTATCTCGTAATTTGCCAACAAAACAGCAGATTTTTGCAGTTGTTGGCGTACTTGCTCACTGTCGACGATGGCCTTGTCTACGCCCATCAATTCTTCGTTGGTCATGGTGCTGCTCGCAGTAACAATTTGATTAATAAGAATAAAAAGGAAAGCTGAGCGTAAGGTTAAGGCTTTGTTAATGTGCATGTATGACTCCGTATCGGCAACTGCGTGAGATTCTTCTAAATGATAACAATTCTCATTTAAATATAGAAGCTATTCCTTATGAAAGCAGCCTCTAATTAACTATAGTCACAGCTCCAGCAATTACCATCAAAAGGCCCATCACTCTGCCACCGATAGCGCCAAAGGGTAATATTTTCTCCAGCAAGACAAAGATCGTAATTGTGGCTATCCATAACAAGTTCATTACACCGCCAAAGAACAGTAAACCCATGATTACCCAGCAACAGCCAACACAGAAGATACCGTGATGAATACCCATAGTCAGGGCACCGGTATTACCTGCACGCCAATTGCGGCTGATGAATTCGACTGGAGAACGACATTGTTGTAGACAGGCGTCTTTAATTGGCAACCATTGATAGACGCCCGCGGCGATCAATAGACATCCACCGAAAATCACGCTGTTGGAGACCATCATGGGTGATAATAAACTGGCCTCATCCAAAGCCCATTGTAAACAGGTTGCTACGAGGCTGAATAAGACCCACATAATCACATAACCCGTGGTAAAAAGTGCGGTTGGGGCGACGGCTGAACCCTGCGATTTAGCCTTTTTTGAGACGGCGGCATAGATAAGGACACATGGGATCACCGATGGCAACATCATGGCTATCATCATTATCGCCCACATCATGAACATCATCAGAAAATATCCGGGCGTCCATATCGGGATCTGCATAGCAGCCATATTCATCGTGTCGCCGCTATCCATCTCTAGCGCCATTAGTAGCAGGTATACCCAGGCAATCACGCTGATGCCGGTAATCGACCCTAAAATTGTGAGCAAATCCCGACGGGGAAGTGAACTCATAGATCCAGTCAATTTATCGAATTACACCATCCTGATTCATATGTAACTCACAAAATTGACCATAGGAGTCTTTCAAATCAAGCGATATTGCGGCTTTGACTTTAGACGTGCCTGAAGCCATTTCCGCGTAGGTATATTCAAACCCTTCGGGTAAATGAATCCCTGCGCGTGTATCGTCACCGCTGAAGGGATTTTTTATGGGTTTGCCAAGTGATTCTACAAGACCTTCCACAGTGGAACTTGCCTGTCTCAATTCAATATCAATATGCAGATCAATCGGAAGGAATAGCGTTTCGAAGACTTCAGTAACCATGCTATTAAAAATATAAAAATGTGTGACACCCGGGGTAGTTGCTTCGCCATGTGTTATTTTCCGAAGCGCTTCGCGTTGAGCATCATTTGCACGCTCATCAATGATGATTTGCTGACGACCCTTACCTTCGGCAATCTCTCCGGGCCACTGGTAAAGAGAGACACAGTGTAATCCGTCTAGGGAGATATCATTGAAATTACCCTGATCGATCCTGAGACTACTAACCGCTTCACAAGAACCATAGGTACTTGGGGAATTAAACTGACAAGGACAGCCATAAGCACAATTACAATTGCTAAATTCGACGCCATGCAGGGTCCATTGATCCGTCATAAGAGCCACCTCTTTATATTTAGCTGGAAAGTCTACAAGTGTTATCGATTGAAACATAGTCACAAGAAGCAAGCAATGCCTCAGGTCAGTTTCAGCAGATGCCTTGTTTTACGCCTGTATCCATTTGGGGAATGTTGTAGAATGCCGCCGCTCAAAAAAACTTTTAGATAGAAGTTGGGCATAGTTGAATTCACTTAAGCAGGAGTAAGAACTTGAACAAAAGTTTCAGCACCAATGTCCTTACAGTATTGGTCGTTTTGGCAGGCTATTTTTTATCCAATGAACTGGTATTTACTATTGGCTTATTTGCCATGTCCGGTGCGCTTACTAATTGGCTGGCAGTACATATGTTGTTTGAAAAAGTCCCGGGTCTTTATGGTTCTGGTGTGATACCCGCCCGGTTTGAGGATTTTAAGACAGGTATACGTGAATTAATGATGCTGCAGTTCTTTACCGAGGAAAATATTGATAGATTTCTATCAGACAGAGATGGCAAGGCTGCTCATTTTGATTTAGAACCGGTAATAAGCAAAATCGATATGAGTCCGGCTTATGAGTCGCTGGTAAGTGTAATTCAGGAGTCCTCCTTTGGTGGTATGTTAGCGATGGTTGGTGGTACAGCGGCATTGGTACCATTGAAGGAGCCATTTATCGAGAAGATGAAGTTATCTCTTATTGAAATGTCACAAAGTGATGAATTCGATGCATTACTACGTGAAGAGATTGAACAACCTGATGTTTTGGCAGAGATGAGGCTTAAGATTCAGAGTATAATCGAGCAACGTCTGGATGAGCTTACACCACAGTTGGTAAAGGAAATAATACAAAGGATGATAAAGGAACACCTGGGTTGGTTAGTTGTTTGGGGGGGTGTGTTTGGTGGTCTAATAGGGATGGCGGCGGGCCTAATTCGGATGTAATAATTGCTTAGGTTTTGATCAGGAGAATTACTTGATGGGTTTATTAATACTCGGTTTAATTATTTGGATCGTTGCACATCTTTTTCCGGCGCTGGCACCTTATAAACGTAAGAAGTTAATTTTAAAGATGGGAGTAATACCTTATAAACTGGTCTTTGCTGGGACCATAATAAGTTCTATTACCCTTATGGTGTTTGGTTGGAAATCAATCGAAGCTGTTCAATTATACTCTTTACCTGATTGGTCAAGGTATGTAACGCTTCTGCTGGTTTTATTGTCATTTATTTTGTTTGTCGCGGCTCAGGTGAAGACAAATATAAAGAGGATTTTAAGGCATCCTCAGTTGACGGCATTGGTGTTATGGAGTATCGGGCATCTTCTTGTAAATGGTGATAGCCGTTCACTGACTCTTTTTCTGGGTTTATTAATTTGGGCGAAACTGCAGATAATTTTCACAAACAAACGTGATGGTAAAAGAGTAATCCCGGATAAAGTACCCGTATTAAATGATGTATTAACCTTCGTTGGCGGTATTGCCGCATTCGCCGCTGTTTTGTACGCTCATCCTTACTTTACGGGCGTATCCATTTTATAAATATCAAATTAGATAAAATATTTCGACTAGAAAATTGAAGAGATAGGGGAGGTCAAATGAAACATAAAGGCAGTTGTTTATGTAAGAAAATGCAGTATGAAACCGGTGAGTTATCAGCTGAGTTGGATCATTGCCATTGCACCTTTTGTGAGAAGTCCCACGGTGCTGCATTTGGAACCTATGCGGCACTGTTAGATGTTGACACCTTTAAATAGACCTCTGGTGGTGAAGATGTTGGTAGATATCAATCCAGTAGTCATTCAGCCAGGTTGTTCTGTAATGCCTGTGGTTCATCCATGGTAGCTGAAATTAATGGCGGTAAAATGCTGGCTGAGACGGTTGCCACGCTTGACGATGAAATGAAAGTTGATACGGCGCTTCATATATTTGCAAAATCAAAAGCAAGTTGGTATGAAATTGGTGAAGATGAAACAAAATATGACGAGTATCCTCCGTATTTGTCAGAATTCACTCCCACAGATTGAGGTAATCATCTAAATGTTTGAGCGGTCATTTTTGAAATTCTTCAAGTCACTTGCAAGAAATAATAATCGTGACTGGTTCAATGAGCACAAGCCGCAATATAAGGAAAAAGTAGTCGAACCTCTGGGTCTGTTTATCATTGAAATGGCACCCAGGTTGAACAAGATTTCAAAGGAGTTCAAAGCAGATCCGCGTCCTAATGGCGGCTCCATGTTTCGTATTTACCGAGATATACGATTTTCCAAAGATAAGACTCCATATAAAACACACGCCGCCTGTCAATTTCGACATAAGATTGGCAAAGATGCACACGCCCCGGGTTTTTATGTACACATAGCGCAGGATGAAGTTGTTTTTGGAGGAGGGATATGGATGCCACCCAATCCCATATTAAATAAAATACGGGATACCATCGTCGATAACCCGCAGGAATGGCAAAGAATAAAAAGTAATAAGGCTATTAATAAATTGTGTGATGGAGTCAGGGGAAATGGATTAAAGAGGCCTCCAAAAGGATATGATCCTGAGCATCAGCACCTTGAAGACTTAAAGCGTAAAAGTTTTTTCGCAATGCGTCACGAAAAACCAGATATTATTTTCGAAGAAAATTTTGTAGATGAAGTTGAGGCAACATTCAAAGCCGCCAAACCCCTGATGAAATATATTTGTTTCGCAATGGATATACCATTTTGATTTATCTCATATCTGAGCACGGTGGTAGATGCGTAATTCCGGAATTATTGTGTCTGCATCTTGCTTGATGCAAAACAGAATTGCCCTGGATACGTCATTAACATCTAACCACTCAAGATCCAAGTGAGCAACTTCAGATTCTTCCGCCATTGGTGTCCAAATCATACCGGGAGTAACAGTGGTAACACGTATTTTTGTTTCTTTTAAGTCTTTTGCAACCGATTCGGCAAAGCCAATGCTCCCCCATTTCGACGCGCAATAGGCCGTGCCAGTTCTTTCGCCAACCTTCCCGGAGCCAGACGAAACGAAGATAATTACACCTTCATTTCCCTGTAACATTCCCTGGTTTAAAACTTCACGTGTGCAAAGGAACTGGCTTTTTAGATTTGCTGAGTGAAGTTCTTCCCAGATGTCTGTGGTAATCTCATGAACAGGGGCTACTTTACGAATACCTGCATTGTTTATGAGGATGTCTATTCTATTCCATCTTGCATATACATCCTTCACCAGCCTGATTACCTGCTCTTCGATACCAACATTGCATTCAAGTGCCAAGGTTTCAATCCCGTATTCATTTTCAATCCGGGTCATCTCAGTTTGAAGTGAGTCCGAGCGAATATCTGTGCCACATATATTCACACCTTCTTTTGCAAGGTCTTCAGCGATTTGCAAGCCCAGACCACGCGCGGCTCCCGTAACTAAAGCTACATGGCCTTCAAGATTAATATTCAATGTAAGTTCCTGGGCATTTATAGCTGAGATCTATGGAATATTTCTATTTCGGGAATGATGGTATTAGTTTCTTGTTTGATACAAAACAATACGGCCTCACTAACATGTTGCGGATCCAACCAGTCAATATTCATGTTTGACTCTTTTGATTCCTCAGCCATTGGAGTCCAGATTCTGCCTGGAATAACTGATGATGTTCTTATATTGGATTTCTTTAAATCTTTTGCCAGGGAGGCGGCAAATCCAAGGCCGGCCCATTTGGATGCGGTATAGGCACTGCTCCCTTCCGAGCCTTGCTTGGCGGAATCAGAGGAAATAAATATAATTACGCCTTCATTACGTTCCAACATGTCTTGCCGAAGAACCTCGCGGCTACAGAGAAATTGCCCTTTCAAATTACTGTTATGAATTTCATCCCACATTTGTTCACTGGTGGCATGCACATGGTCTACTTTTCGGATACCGGCGTTATTAATCAATATATCAATATGATCCCATTCATTTATAAGTAGGCTGGTAAAAGCGATAACTTGATCTTCCTGACCGATGTCAGCTTCAATGGCCATAGTTTTTACATCATGATCATTCTCAAGACGCTTCATTTCTTTCTTTAATTCATCGATACGGAGATCTACCCCACAAACATTGCAGCCCTCGTTGGCCAATTTCTCAGCAAGACACAAACCCAGGCCACGCGCCGCCCCGGTTATTAAAGCGGACTTTCCGCTAAGATCTGAATTCATCTTTGATATCTAGTTGTGGAGGATTGAGATAGTCTCTTTGTAGGCTTCGCATTCTTCCAGTAATCGGCGCTGTAATTGTTCATCAGCCAGAGACGGGAATACCCGGGAGCGGGAATTTAGGTTATCTTCCTGGTTCTTGGTTTCGCCAACCAGGATATCGTGAGAGTCTTCGCCGGTTTCGGAGACACCGAAAAAAATACCACCTATATCAGCTGCAAAATGGATATCTCGTATGGAATCGCCTATGACTATGGGAGGAAAGGTTTTGCCAATATCTGACGTTAACCTTCGTTGTGCACGTATTTCATGTCGCCACATACTGCCAACAAACCTGGCCTTGGATCCGTCAGATGAAGTACCTGGCTCGCCCACAGCAAACGCATTGTTAGGACCGAACAGGCCGCTTTCACTCAATTCCAGGTCTTCGAGAGAGCTTAGAAATTCGAATTGGGATTGATATCGATATGATACCAGGATCATGGTTGCCTTGTTGCTCAGGTCTCGCAGGAATGAGAGGTGAGTTTCAGGTACTTTGTCATGCGATAAATCTTCACGCAGATATTTCGTTAATCGTTGATTGAAAATTCCATTGAAATAGAAACTCAGGCAATCTTTGGCTTCATTAGAGAGGCTAATGTCTTCCAGCACTTTTTGAATCAAACCTTGAGGTCCACCATTCTCACGATACCAGTTACTACATTGCTCATTCGTCAACTCCGGCATTTCAGGTATTTGAAAATGCTGGAGGGCAAAATCCTTTATTTGCTGATAGCTTGATAAGGAAATTGCGATGCGACGACCAGATGCGGCTGTAGACGGAATGATAGTGCCATCCAAATCAAAAAATACCAGACGCTTTGGTAGGAGGTATTTTTTGTAATCGGTGTCGGTAAAAGAGCTCATGTCTTTTTATTAAATTAAGTTTTAATTTCAGCCCAGTTCAGACTTTATTAGTATCTCGTTATGTAAAGTTTTGTGAACAGGACATTTATCTGCAATCTCAAGTAATCGTTGTCGTTCTTCACTTGATAAATCGCCTTCAAGCTTAATGACTTTATCAATACGATCAACAAAACCAGCTTGTGATTCACATTCATCGCAATCTTCGGCATGAATACGGCTATGACTGAGCGAGACTTCAACATTATCCAGCTTTAGTTTTTTACGATTAGCATACATACGAATAGTCATTGAAGTACATGCCCCCAATCCACCTAGTAAGTACTCATACGGGTTTGGACCCAGATCGGAGCCACCGAAGGAAGTTGGTTCATCAGCGATGAGTTGGTGTTTCTCTGTATATACACCTCGGGTAAATAGTTGGTTTTGTTCAGTGATTATTACCTGTCCCTGTTTAACGGAAGGTGCTGTGCCGGAAGATTTCTCCTGACTGCTTTCCGTAAGATCCAGATAGCGTGCAGCCCAACTGGCAATAACAGCTGACACATATTCTGAGTCTTCTCGACGGGATAAAAGATGATCTGCTTTGTCCAGAGAAATAAAACTTTTAGGGTGCTTCGCAGCAGAATAGATCTTGGCAGCTTCATCTATGGAAACTGTCTCGTCAATTGGAGAGTGAAATACCAGTAGTGCCTTACCCATTTTGGAAATATGTTCGATGTCATTGTATTGGTTTATGTCATCGAGAAACTGTTTCTTAATAGTGAACTGTCTACCTGCGAGATCAACAGTGGCTTGTTCCTTTTGATTTATCTCATCTTTGGAGCTTGAGAACAGGTGCTCCACGTGATGGGCAGTAGCTGGTGCACCAATAGTGACAACCGCTTGAATAGAGTCAATTGATTGTGCTGCAGCCAGTACCGCCGCGCCACCCAAACTGTGTCCTATTATTAAGGTAGGCGCAGCGTAGTTTTCCTCAAGGTAGAGAGCCGCCTGATGAAGGTCCTGTAAATTTGAGGAAAAATTGGTGTTCGCGAAATCACCATCGCTGTTGCCTAAACCGGTAAAATCGAAGCGTAGAACAGCAACGCCCTTGCTGGCCAGGCCGCGGGTAATTCGAGATGCGGCGGCAATATCTTTGGAGCAGGTAAAGCAATGGGCAAACAGGGCGTATGCCTTTGTCTCACCTTCCGGTGTCTCTAATAAGCCGGCGAGGTTTTCGCCTTCTTTATTTTGGAAGCTGGCTTTGATACGTGGCATTTCTTCTTACCTCATCGTTAATGAACATATAAAAGTGTTATGAGACAACTATTTGAAAGTTCATTATAGGCTTAGTTCAATGGAAAGCCGAATGGCAGGTAAACGACAGTATAAGCCGAATAAGCAGGTTATTATTACATTAAGGTTATTTTGAACTGTATATCAGCATCATCCAGTTTATCGGAAGATGGGTGTTGTCACATGTGTGCATTCGACCATCCAATAAATCCCTTATTCGATTTCTTCCGGGTCATAGCCCAAACTCGGACTTAGCCATCTTTCCATTTGATGAATTTCCATCCCTTTTCTATGCGCATAATCGGTGACTTGTTCTCGATTTACCTTACCAAGACCGAAGTACCTGGATTCAGGATTTGCAAAATACAAGCCACTAACCGCTGCCGTTGGGTACATGGCATGACTTTCTGTAAGGGTAATACCTGTGTTTTTCTCAACTTTTAACAAACCCCATATGAGGGGCTTTTCGGTGTGGTCGGGACAGGCAGGGTAGCCGGGGGCCGGTCGAATACCCTGATATTTTTCTGCAATGAGGGAATCATTATCTAATGACTCACCATTAGCATATCCCCAGAATTCTTTACGAACTCGTTGATGCAGACATTCTGCCAGCGCCTCTGCCAGCCTGTCAGCGAGTGCCTTGAGCATGATACTGCTGTAATCATCATGGTCTTTTTCGAACTCTTCGACTTTCTTTTCAATACCAAAACCAGAAGCCAAAGCAAAGGCTCCAATATAATCACTTACAGCTGTTTCTTTAGGAGCTATAAAGTCAGCCAAAGCAAAGTTCGGCTGACCAGTCGGCTTTCTGGTTTGTTGTCTCAGGCTATGTAATTCTTCGAGAAGACCTTTACGAGTGTCATCGACATAAACTTCAATATCATCATGACCTATTGAGTTTGCCGGGAAAAGTCCTATAACAGCTTTAGCCGTGATCCATTTTTCTTTAACGATAAGCGCCAACATGGCTTTGGCATCTTCATATAATCGGCTGGCTTCCTCCCCGATAATTTCATCCTTAAGTATGCGTGGAAATTTCCCCGCCAATTCCCAGGTGACAAAAAATGGCGTCCAATCTATATATTCACATAATTCTTCAAGTGGATAATCATCAAATACTTGAATGCCTAATTGCTGAGGTTTTATGGGCGTGTATTTATCCCAGTTGATTTCAGCTCGGTTAGCACGAGCTTCTTGCAGCGTCAGCCAGTCAATTTTAGCCTGTTTGCCTTTGTGACGTTCACGAACAGTAAGATATTCTTCTCTAATATTTTTCGCAAATTCCTCTTTCTTCTCTTCACTGATTAGATTCTGCATCACACCTACGGCTCTAGAAGCGTCTTTTACATGCACTACGGGCTCTTTATATTCGGGTTCAATTTTTACTGCGGTATGGGCACGCGAGGTGGTAGCACCGCCGATTAAGACCGGTAATTTGATCTCTTGTCGTTTCATTTCCCTCGCAACATGTACCATTTCATCCAATGAAGGGGTTATTAATCCGCTTAAGCCTATAACATCTGCTTGTTCATCTATTGCAGCGCGAAGTATTTTTTCTGCAGGAACCATAACGCCGAGATCAATCACTTCAAAGTTATTGCACTGAAGTACAACGCCAACGATATTTTTACCAATGTCATGCACATCACCTTTCACCGTCGCCATTACAATCTTGCCATTGGTTTGCGAACTACCACTTTGTAGTTTTTCTTCCTCGATATAGGGTAATAACCAGGCTACCGCCTTTTTCATCACCCGCGCACTTTTTACGACCTGGGGTAGAAACATCTTTCCTGAGCCAAACAAGTCTCCCACGACGTTCATTCCATCCATTAAGGGCCCCTCTATGACTTCGAGTGGTTTGTCGTATTGAAGACGGGCTTCTTCCGTGTCCTCGTCTATATATTCAGCAATTCCTTTCACAAGTGCATGAGTTAGTCTCGACTGGACGGATTCTTTACGCCACTCAAGATCGATGGTCTTTACCTTTGTCGCTCCTTCTTTTACGGTCTCAGCAAATTCTACTAGTCGGTCAGTTGCATCCTGGCGTTTATTCATTAGGACGTCTTCGATCCGCTCCAGTAAGTCTGCAGGGATTTCGTCATAGATACCTAATTGCCCGGCGTTAACAATACCCATGTCCATGCCTGATTTAATACCGTGGTAAAGAAACGAGGCATGCATTGCTTCGCGTACCGCGTTATTCCCACGAAAGGAGAATGAAACGTTGCTTAGTCCGCCACTAACAAGAGCATGGGGAAGATGTTCTTTTATGAGTCGGCTCGCTTCAAAAAATGAAACCGCATAGTTGTTATGTTCTTCCATACTCGTCGCTACGGTCAAAATATTCGGATCAAAAATAATATCTTCAGCCGGAAATCCTATTTGGTTAACGAGTATTTCGTAAGAACGTTTGGCCACTTGAAAACGTCGTTCGGTCGTATCAGCCTGGCCTTGTTCATCAAAGCCCATCACTACAACTGCAGCGCCATAACGTCGAACCAGTTTGGCCTGTTCGATAAATTTATCTTCCCCTTCCTTTAAACTAATAGAATTGACTATAGCTTTGCCCTGTACACAGCGAAGGCCTGACTCGATAACAGACCATTTGGACGAGTCGATCATAATAGGGACACGACTGATATCCGGTTCACTTGCAATTAGCTGCAGGAATTCAGTCATCAGGTTCTCGGATTCAAGCATGCCTTCATCCATACATACATCGACAATCTGTGCGCCATTCTCTACTTGTTGACGTGCTATGTTCAGAGCTTCTTCGAGATTATCTTCCTTAATGAGTCTTAGGAATTTTGGTGAACCTGCAACATTGGTACGTTCACCTACATTAATAAAATTTGCCTGTGGGGTTATAGTCAGCGGTTCCAGACCGCTTAAGCGTTGATATTTTTTAATCTCAGGTATTTTACGGGGTGATAGCTTAGAAACAGCTTCTCCTATCGCCTTTATGTGTGCCGGCGTTGTTCCACAACATCCCCCTACGATATTAAGAAAACCACTGTTTGCAAATTCCTCCAGTAAATTTGCCATGTAGTCAGGTGATTCATCGTACTCACCGAACTCATTTGGTAAGCCAGCATTGGGATGAGCGCTGACATGGGTCTCTGCAATATTAGATAATTCTTCCACGTACTGACGTAAGTCTTTAGCACCCAGCGCGCAATTTAGTCCAATGCTAATAGGCTGTGCATGACGTACAGAATTCCAGAAGGCTTCAGCTGTTTGCCCGGTTAGGGTACGCCCGGAGGCGTCGGTGATGGTGCCAGAGATCATAATGGGTAAGCGAACGCCACTATTTTCAAAGTATTCATCGATAGCATATATAGCGGCTTTCGCATTGAGAGTATCGAAGATAGTCTCGACCAGGAGAATATCCGCGCCACCCTCTACCAGTCCGCGAACAGCATGAGAATAGGATTCAGAAAGCTCTTCAAATGTTATGTTACGAAAACCGGGTTTGTTGACATCCGGTGAGATAGAACAGGTGCGATTAGTTGGACCAATAGCACCCGCTACAAATCTTGGTTTGGATTCGCTCGATTTACTATCTGCCATCGTACGCGCCAATTTTGCGCCTTCGTAATTTAATTCATAAGCCAACTCTTCCATTTGATAATCGGCCATGGCAACTGATGTAGAATTAAAAGTGTTAGTCTCAATTATGTCTGCGCCGGCATCAAGAAAGGCCGCATGTATGGCACTAATAACATCTGGTTTTACAAGACTGAGGAGATCATTGTTGCCCTTTAAATCACAGGGGTGATTCTGGAATCGTTCGCCACGAAAATCTGTTTCTTCCAGCTTATATGACTGGATCATAGTGCCCATGGCGCCATCCAATAATAGAATGCGCTGGTCGAGTAAACTTCTCAGCAAGAATTGCCGGTTGGTAAAATCTAGTTTTGTCATTATCAATTACACTCGTCACAAAAGAGAGGCGTAAACCGATAAGCAGAGAGTTTGCGGGAGAGCTGTCTCGCTTATGTTGTTTATTGCCAAACAATTTCAGCGAGCGCGGTTGCAATTAGGAAGTCTTATCTGAGCCTGGCAGGTTGTACCTGTCGCAGCGCCCCTCAGACAAGTGGAACGGGTGGATTCTAATACTAATTATCAGAAATTTCCAGTCAGAAAGAATGCAATTCAGGTATGATTTAAATTGAAATTAATAATAATAATTATATGAGATTTATTTTTAGCTCCACTTACTCTAAAGTTCTGGCTCAGAACACACTTCTATTTTCGGCTCTATTCATTTCCGGTTTGGTCTCAGCTGATCTAAGCGATTTAAAGGTATATTCTCCAATTGTAGAAAAAGGTGAGCTAGGCTTTGAAGTGCTGGGGAACACAACTTTTGATAAAAACGATGCTCTAGGTGGGTTTCAATACCATGAATTTGAGTTTGAATATGGCGTTACGGAGTGGTGGGCCAGTTCTGTCACAAATAGCCTGGTTAAACCAACTGATGGTTCCCTGAAATATAATGTTTTCGGTTGGGAGAACACTTTTCAGCTCACCAAAGAGAATCACTATTGGTTGGATTTTGGTTTACATCTTGAGCTGGAGTTTGATGATGAAAAGGATGAATCAGATCAACTTGAACTGAGATTGTTGTTCCGAAAAGAAGTAGGTGAGAGTGAGCATATTTTAAATCTCAATTTCGAACAGGAGTTTGGCAGTCAGGCCGAAGAGAGTCTGGAACTGGAATATATATGGCGCTCAAAGTGGCGTCTGAGTGAGCACACAGAATTCGGGTTTGAAGCTTATGGTGCATTGGGGGAAGTCAAGGGTTTTGAGTCGCTTGATGAGCAGGAGCATATTCTTGGCCCGGGGTTTTATTCTGAATTTGAGATTGGAAATAGAGAAATAGAATTACATCTTGTCTGGCTAGTTGGCTTAACAGAGGCTAGCGCTGACAATACTTTTCGCTGGCAGTTAGAGTTTGATTTTTGACCTGATTTACCCGGATACATGAGATGTCTATTGTCGAATATAAGGGATATACTTAAGTAATAAATCTTAATAATGAGTTGCTCAAAAGCAAACTGAATGGGGAGGGGATATGTCTGAAAGTAAACATCAGATTATTATTGTAGGTGGCGGGACTGCTGGTATTACTGTAGCTGCAAGTTTAAGAAGACAAGCAGGTGGAGCTAATCTGGATATCGCTATCATCGAACCTTCCACAGAGCACTATTATCAACCCGCATTTACTCTGGTGGGTGCCGGCACTTATACATTAGATAAAATTCGACGAAAGGAACAGAGTCTTATCCCTGAGGGGGCAAACTGGATCAGGGCAAAAGCAAACAGTTTTGATCCTGATAATAATGTGCTTACGCTCGACTCCGGCGATAGCGTAGCTTACGATTATCTTGTTCTATGCCCGGGTCTTGAACTTAATTGGGAAAAGATTGAGGGTGCATCGGCAGCATTGGGCAATAATGGTGTTTGCAGTAATTATTCACCAGAACATGTGGAATACACATGGAGTTGTATTCAGAACCTGAAACCAGGTGCAAAGGCATTATTCACACAGGCACCATTACCGTTCAAATGCCCCGGAGCGCCACAGAAGATTGCTTATTTGGCAGCAGATCATCTACAAAAGAATGGTCATTTGAATGAATGTGAAGTTAGCTTTCTGACACATGGGCCCGGGCTATTTGCAGTGCCAATGTTTGCCAAAGAATTAGTAAAGGTGGCCGAGCGTTATGGTATAAATGTTCATTATCAACATAATCTTGTGTCAATCGACAGTGCTAATAAAAAGGCAACGTTTGAAGTTGTTGGCGGAGACAAGCAAGGTGAAAAAGTTGTATTGGAATATGACATGTTGCACTTCACCCCACCGCAATCACCACCTGAAGCTATCAAGAAGAGTTCATTGGCAAATGAAAGCGGTTACATCGATGTTCATCAAAACACCATGCAACATACAAAGTTCACAAATATTTTTGCATTGGGTGATGCAGGTTCCACACCGAACTCGAAAACTGCAGCAGCTGTACGTAAGCAGGCGCCGGTAGTTGTTAAACACCTGATGACGTTAATGAACGGTGGTAGTCTCAAAGAAGCATACGACGGCTATGGTTCCTGTCCACTGACGACTGCCTACGGCAAAGTTATCATGGCAGAGTTTGTATATGGTGGAAAGGTGACACCGACTTTTCCATTAGATCCACGTAAAGAGCGATGGTTTAACTGGTGGATAAAAGTAACTGGCTTACCTGTTTTTTACTGGAGCTATATGCTTAAGGGTTATGACTGGTTTTTCAAACATAATACTGACTACGTAGATCCGACTCTTTAGTGAGTGTTTCCAACCGGCGCCGCAAAGGCATCGCTAATGAGTTCATCGATGTTATCCCCGGTGAGATTGTTTAGAAAGGCAATGAGCTCATTGATTTCCTGTGTTGATAAATTCAGCGGTTTAATGACAGGATCGAGTAATTCGTTGGCTATACCTCCCTTGTTATAAAATTCGATAACATCCCTGAGCGTCGATAGCGAACCGTTGTGCATATAAGGTGCGGTCAGAGCGACGTTCCTTAAGGTCGGTGTTCTATACTTCCATCTGTCATCGGGGAGTCCGCTTATTTCATAGTATCCCAGATCATTGGGCTTCGGCTCAGCCGAGTCGGCCATTACGCTAGAGTCAACGTCTAACCAAATGCCGGGCGCCACCAGTACCTTTTGTGACTTTGGGCTTTTCGCCATGGAATTCAGATATCCTACCCCGGTATTGTGCAATTCATAATCACTGAAAATGGCACTGTCCTGTTCAATTGTATGACAGCTAATGCAGCGTGCTTTACCTGAAAACAAACGATAGCCCGCAATAGCCGCAGCCGACATTGCATTCTTGTTACTGGCATAAAGCCATCGGTCAAAATTACTGTTGGCAGAAACAAGGGCTCTTTCATAGCTAGCGATAGCTTCGCCTATGTTTTTCATATCTGGTAACTGCTTGCCATAGGCAGATTGGAACAGGGCCTGATATTCTGGTATAGATTTGATTTTATCAACAACGTGTCCGACAGAAGGGTTTGCCATCTCGTTATGCGATAGCAGAGGACCCCAGATTTGCTGTTCCAGGCTGTTTTCTCTGGAGTCGTGGAAAAGTTTTCTTGCATAGGCAATATTGTAAAGTGTGGGAGCATTGCGTCGAACTGTGCGGCCCTCAACACCGACTGAGGTCGCAAGCTCATTACTACCAAAACCCTGCTCAGGAATATGACACATGGCACATGAAAAAGTATTGTTGTGAGACAAACGTCTGTCATAGAACAAGCGGCGCCCCAGCTTCACTTTTCCTTTGTTGGTTTTTTTGTTATTGGGAAAGGGAATAGCGGGTAAACCGAGAGGTGGTTTGTTTAAATAACGTAATAAATCCGTTTCTTTGCCTGTTCTTGTTTGAAGGCTTAAGGCCCGCGTTTGATAATCGTTGCGTTCATAACCTTTCTTAAAATCGCCTGCACCATGGAGATCAGAGTTGTGTGCCTTTTTTATGGGAGGTCTATTTGTTCTTACGATACTTTTTGTTGCAAGAGTCTTTATATCATTGACGATGGTATCTGGATGTAAGAACGATGTGCTGTATATGTTTCGTATCTGTTTTTGTTTGTCTATAAGAAAAACACGTAATATGTGCGAAATACTACTGCTGGTCTCGCCGTTTTCGTCTACATCCCGCAGTATCGATTGACTGTATTTCTCCAATATAGGATCGAGGTCTTTTTCAGATTCGGTAGTGAGGAATTGCCAGTCAAAACTTTCCTGAATAAAATTATGACCATATTTCTGCATTGTCTCAGGGGTATCATTAGCCGGGTCAAAGCTCAGACTGATAAAACGCACTTCATTTTTAAGAACAGGATTTTGCAGTAATCTATTTTGCACCTGGCTGCTTACATAAGTTGCCAGTGGACAGCCATTTATATCGTCACATTGGGTGTATATAAAACTCAATACTACAAATTTATCACCAAGAAAATCATGCAGGCGTTGAGCCTGGCCTTGCATGTTGAGAATATTGCCATTTGCAGCCTTGCCTATTATTGGAAGGTCGTAACTTCCTGCTGGAGGAGCGTCAAAGCTGAGTGTTCGATAGCCAGGAGCAAGAACCTGCGGCTTTTGCTCCGGCTTCTCTTTGTGACCGCTATGAGCAAATAATAAAAAAGAGAAGATGCTAAGAAAAATACCGGTAAGGCAGGGCCTTACCGGCAGACAAAAGTTTTGCAATGTAGCTAACCCATTATTGAGTTGCAGCAACTCTTATATCAGTTTCGATAGGTGAACGCTTGGCGTATAAGGAGTAGGCACCAAAGCGCATCTGATGTGGCAGACCCAGTTTTTCAGCGACAAAGTCTATGGAAAATTTATGACTCAATTCTTTTCCATCCCAGTCGTAGGCTTTGAAATACTGAATATCGCCCGTATCGGCTTGTTTTTTGTCCCAATTTGCCAATAGGGAAGAGGTGAAATAAATTCGTGTGCCATCCCAGCTTTGGGAGGTCATGTTTATTTGTGCACCAATATTCTTTGTGTAAATTTCTTTCGGACTGAATGGATCGCTTATGTCAAACGCGCGTGCCATACCATCATTCCATGTGTCAACCCAAAGAAGATTATCATCTGCTGATATCGAGATATCCACAGGTAGAGGGATTTTACTGGCATCGGCAATATCAGCCACCGCCTTTGCTTGCCACTCGCCCGCGTCGTCTTCATAAATTAACCAGATCTTTGAGGTTAGTGCAGTTGTAGTGAAGCAGTAGTTGCTTTGCGAACCCCAGGCGCAGCGAATTTCCAAAGGTGCGCCGGGCACATCAAGAACCTTCTTTGGTTTACGTGTATGTAAATCCCATATCACCACTGTGTTACCAAAGCGTTTCATTGCTTCTCCATCGCCCATCATTTTACCCAGGTCCATCATGTAATTATTCCAACCGGTAAATGAGGAGGTGATCATGACATTGCGTCGGGGCAGGGCACGTAAGTCATAACCGTATCCGTCAGCGAATTTTCCTGCCTTTTTTGCGCCGCCTAGATTTTCATCCGTTGGCATCCAATAGGTATCGATGTATTCACCTTCATTAGTATATTCCACCAGGGCAGTTCGACCACCGTGATCTTTGTCATTAGAAAGGCCGGTGATCATCATGCGACCAGGTAGTGCATATGTTGTATGTGGGCCAACGACACCACCGCTTTTGGCAACGAAATTATCTATTGTTTTATAGAGGCTCGGCTTGGCTGGGTTGGAATGGACATCAAAAATAAATATCTTGCTAGTATCGAGACCGCCTGCCCATAAGTAGCGTCGATCATCCGTAAGGCCTGAATGATGCGCTTCATTTCTGCCACCAACAGAGAGCGAATTAATTACTTTCCCGTATTTTTTTGAATTAGGATTAACATCTACAGTAACCAGCTTATCCTGTTCATCGCCAAGGCCTTCAAGTCCAAGTGTCCAGACATAAATAAAGTCCTCCTGCCCGACAATTTTGGCCATATAAGGTGACATACAGGTTTCATCAGCCATACTTTGTGTTGCTGGCAGCAGGCAGATCAGGCAAGACAGAAAACAAGTGATTAGTTTATTGAAGAATCTTTTCATTATTGTCCCCTCTATTGTTATTTATTCTTAATTAAAGCAGATCAAGTGGTACTTTGATATATCTAACACCATTCTTTTCAACAGGCGGCATATTGCCTCCACGCATATTGATTTGTACGGACGGGATCATCAATGTCGGCATATCGAGAGTAGCATCACGAGCTTCACGCATTGCAACAAATTCGTCTTCAGTAATACCGGCACGTACGTGCATATTATGCATGGACTGTTCTTTAACGGTGGTTTCATAGCGAACATTACGGCCTTCAGGCGGATAGTCATGACAAATAAACATGCGGGTCGCAGCGGGAAGACTGAGCAATTTTTTGATCGAGAGATAAAGAGCATGGGCATCCCCACCTGGAAAATCAGCACGTGCTGTACCCACGTCTGGCATAAATATAGTGTCACCAACAAACACCATGTCTTCAATGCAATAACAAATGCAGGCAGGCGTATGTCCGGGTGTATGTAGTACTTTGCCTTCTAGTTTGCCTATCTTGAAGTTTTCACCATCCTTAAATAAATGATCAAACTGTCGGCCATCGGGCTTGAAACCGTCTTCAGCGTTAAAAATATCCTTAAATATACTTTGTACGTCTACGATTTTCTCACCAATCCCGACACGACCACCCAGACGCTTTTTCAGGTCGGGCGCCGCGGACAGGTGGTCTGCGTGTATATGTGTCTCTAAAATCCAATCAAGTTGGTAGTGCTCTCTTTTGATAGTTTCAACTATCTCGTCGATGAGGCTGGTATTAGTGCGGCCACTGCTGTAGTCAAACTCTTTTACAGCATCAATTACTGTACAGCTACCACTTAGAGAGTCCGCTAAGATATAGCTATAAGTATTTGTAATTAAATCAAAAAATGGATGAAGTTTAGCGGTCATTTGAGTGCTGGAAGAGCTAGCTTTATTATATTGATAAAATATAAGGTTATAACAGGAAGTTATTAATTATAGTGAATCAATCTTCATCTCTCAAGTATCGTTCCGCTGTTTTGATTGAGCCTAATTCAAATGTCAAAGCTGGGTTTTAGTGTACTATAGCGCGCTTATTCGGCCCCTCTGATTTTTTAGGAGAAACACCAGAGCGATATAGGCATAAGTAGAACATTCTAACAATTTCAGTGGTTTACTATAACTGAATGAACGACTTTTAATTGATAACGATATGGGTAATCGACTCTCAAAGATTTATACCAAAACAGGCGATAAAGGTGAGACTGGTCTTGGTGATGGCTCCAGAATTGACAAAACTGCCTCGCGAGTGATGGCAATGGGTGATGTTGATGAATTAAATAGTCTTATTGGCGTGCTAATCGTTCAAGATATCAGTGCTGAAATGCAGGATTATCTAAAAGATATCCAGCATGTGCTTTTCAATCTGGGCGGTGAGCTTTCAATACCGGGGGCAGAACTGGTGCTGGATAAACATGTGCAGGCATTAGAGAGCCTTATCGATGAATATAATCAAGATCTGCCAGCTCTGAAAGAATTTATCTTGCCTGGCGGTAGTCAATCTGCGGCAACTTGTCATCTTGCTCGAACGGTTTGCCGGCGTGCTGAGCGAAGCGTGATAAGTTTGTCTAAAACAGACTCAATTAATCAGCAATCGCAAACCTATTTAAATCGATTGTCTGATCTCCTGTTTGTCTGGGCCAGAGTCATTGCCAGACAATCTGGCGGGACAGAAGTCTATTGGCAAAAGGATCGTATATAGACGCATTTTGATTAATCTGCCTCTGGTTGAGCGGAATGCGCTGGTAAAATAGTTAGGCGCCATTGAATATAGATATCGATCCCTAAAGGCACGCATAAATCTCTTTTGTTAAGAATTCAAAAATTCAACTTTAACTATTTAAATACCAATTCGTATGCATGAAAAAACAAACCCGAGGCTGAATTATCCGCTTGAGACTACGCCCAGGGCAGGAGGCGCTGTTGAAATAAAGACGGGTATCTATTGGTTAAGACTTCCAATTCCGTTTGAACTAAACCACATTAATGTCTGGCTGCTTGAAGATGGCGATGGCTACACGCTTATCGACACCGGTATTTCAGCTAAAAAGACTTGTGCAGCCTGGGAACAATTATTCAGTGATGTAATTAAAGAAAAATCTATCAAGAGGATTATCGTGACTCATTTTCATCCTGACCATTTTGGTTTGACCGGTTGGTTGAGTGAACGAACGCAAGCGCAGTATTTGACCAGCAAAGAAACAGTCGAACGTGTTAGTTTTTTATTGGATAGCAAAAACAAGGACAATATTGAAACACGAATGGAGTTTTATCAGCATCACGAAGTGAGTGATATCGACTTTTTTGAAGATTTTCTTAAAGGCAGTCTTTATGCAGCAGTAGTCTCTGGTAGTCCGGATACTCATACCGAGATAAAAGAAGGAGAGATAATTACTATCGGAGAAAATGACTGGCGAGCGATTATGACTTATGGACATGCTCCGGGTCATATCAACTTGTATTCTGAATCACTGAATATGCTGATATCAGGTGATCAGATCTTACCGACCATTACCAGCAATGTAAGCGTGCATGCAGATAAACCAGAAGAAAATCCCCTTGATGATTACCTCAAGTCATTTAAAAAATTTGAATCTTTGCCAGCAGATACTATGGTACTGCCCTCACATGGGAAAATCTTCGAAGGTATACATCTCAGAATAGAGGAGATTATCGAACATCATCATGAAACGTTGGAGAAAGTATTTGGTATTTGTGAAAAGGCACATTCGACTGCTGAATTAGTACCAAAATTATTCCGACGAAAGCTGGAAGGCATAAATACAGTACTTGCCTTCGGTGAGGCATTATCACATCTGAACTATTTATGTGGACAACAGCGACTGCAGCGGACGCTTGAGTCAGGCAGGTATGTTTACCATCATTAACAGGGGACAGATCACGGTTTCTTCAGGCAAATACGGAAAACTGTGAATTAACCCCAATTTATCCTATTCACGCAAGTTGATTGGCTATTGGTAGTTTTCGGATTCGTTTACCGGTGGCATTGAAGATTGCATTAGTCAATGCCGGTGCAGCAGTGGGTATACCCATTTCGCCAACACCAGTCGGTATGTCGTTCCAGGGTAAAATATGAACGGAAAAATTCGCTGGGATGCGTGCGATCTTTGCCAAAGGGTAATTATCGAAATTGCTCTGTTGGACTTGCCCATCCTTAACCGTGATTTGCAAGTTCAGTGCAGTGCTCAAACCATCAATAGTCGCTCCCTGAATTTGGGCTTCCACGGCATTTGGATGTACGGCAAAACCGCAATCAATCGCCGCAACGATGCGCTCAATTGATAAATTACCACTGCTATCGACAATAACCTCAATCGCGTGAGCACAATAGCCGCCGAATGTGAAATGACTGGCGATACCAATGGCCTGTCCATCAGGTAAAGATTTTCCATAACCGATTTCTTTTGCAACAAACTTAACAAGTTTAGAAAGTCGGCCGGGGTTAAATGTAGGTGCACCATGATTGCTATAGGGAAGCTCACGTGACTCTCCATACATTTTCAATCTTAAGGCTAGTGGATCCTGACCAGTGGAATGGGCAATCTCATCTATAAAACTTTGTATGGCGAAGGCATTTGCCGTATGAGCCGGGGCCCGCCAGGATCCGCGGGGCAAGCCTGATTTAACCGGGAAGTATTCCAGCTTGAAATTCTCGATCATTTGCGCGGGGAAATCATCAATGTACAGTTCAGCGCCAAATAGTTTGTCGTCAGTCATATTTTTACGACGATAGTATTTGCTGGCACTTGCAAGGCGCTGTGTCCACGCAATCGGAGTGCCGTCTTTATCGAGGCCTGCAACCAGTTGATGATGTCCCGCAGGTCGATAAAAGTCATGACGCATGTCATCTTCACGCGTCCACACAAGTTTTATGGGGAAGCCAGTCGCTTTCGAAATAATAGAGGCTTCAGCGGCATAGTCCGCAGTTAAACGCCTACCAAAACCACCACCAACGCGGGTCATTTCCACTTCAATATTTAGTCGATCAATATCAGTTCTAGCATTGACTGCCCGTGAGACGCCGGAAGGCATTTGTGTAGATGCAATCACATGGGCGCTGTCCTTTTTAATATTGACATAACAATTTTGTGGCTCAAGCGGGGCATGACAGGCGTACGGCACCTGATAAGTGGCCTCAATTATCTTCTCTGCTTTTTCAAGCGCGCCATCATAGTCACCATCATCACGTACCACCTGGCCTTTACCGGCAAGTAGTTCAGTACATTGCTGATCAAATGATGCAGTACTTTCCCCGGAAAACGAACCCTTTGTCCATTCTACTTTGAGAAGACGCTTACCCTGCATGGCGGCCCATGTGGAATCCGCGATTACTGCAACGCCGCTGGCTAATATAAAATATGGTTCGCCCGGTTTAGGTCCTTCGACCTTAATAACATCAATTACACCGGGAACCTTACGTGTTTCTCTATCGTCAAAAGAAACGACTTCACCATCATGCCAGGGACAACGTGCCATTACTGCAATTCGCATATCTGGCTGAATAGTATCCATGCCGTATTTGGCTTTACCGCTAACGATATCTTTTATATCAATCGTGCCCTGATGAGTCCCGGCGAGCTTAAAATTGGCAATCGCTTTTAATGGAGGAGCCTGTTCAGGTATTGTCAGCTTTGCTGCAATTGGTGCGAGCTCACCGTAGGACAAAGATTGATTGCCACCTTCAAGATAGACAACGCCGGATTCAGAACGACATTTGTTGACATGGCTTTGCCATTTTGTGGCTGCAGCCTGTTGGAGCATCAGGCGAGCCGTCGCACCGACTTCGCGCATAAACTGCCAGTTGCTGGTCAGCCCATCACTACCGCCGACTCCCTGGCCACCGTACTTCCATGCGAAGCCATCTGCGGTCTTGATTATGCCCAGCGGCATTTGCTTCACGCTCACATTTTCCCTGTCAACTTCGAGTTCTTCAGCGATTAGCATAGGCAAGGCGGTTTTTACACCCTGACCGATCTCGGGTTGATTGCTACCGATGATGACCTGCCCATCCTTCATGATCTGTACGAAATAACCCAGTTGTCGTTTCGCATTTTTTGAAGGAGATGCAGCTGAAGCATTCTCAGCTGGCAGGCCGATAACCAGGCTGCCGCAATCACCGATACCGGCGATTAGGAACTCACGTCTTTTCAGGGGCAGGAGAGTACGCATGTTAGATACCCTCACGTTTAATTTGTGCCGCTCGGTGAATGGCCTTGCGTATGCGTACATAAGTGCCGCAACGACACAGGTTGGTGATGTTGTCGTTGATATCCTCATTGGTAGGTTTTGGAAATTTTTCGATAAATTCTGCGGCAGCCATGATCTGACCAGCCTGACAGTAACCGCATTGGGTAACATCATGCTCTATCCACGCTTGTTGAACGGGATGGTCGATGTTCTCCGACAGGCCTTCAATGGTGGTGATGTCTTGACCAGTAATAGAGGAAACCGGGGTAACACAACTGCGCTGAGCCTTTCCATTGATATGCACAGTGCAGGCACCACATTGGCCTATACCACAACCAAATTTAGTTCCTGTTAATTCGACATGGTCACGAATTACCCATAATAAAGGCGTATCACTCAGACCTTCGAAAGAAACAGCATTACCGTTGACTTTGAACTCGATCATAGCGTGGGTCTCCATATTCTCATCGAAAATACAATGCTAACGCTGAGGTGAAAATCGAACAATTCAATATGAGACGAATGACGGTTAGGTTGCGATGAAGCGAGAGGGTTAGATGATGAACTGATGCAAATCATACCAATTCGACTTTTAGAACGGCTAGCGCAGGTGCTCTAACACCAATGTTGACACTTTCGTTCTAGGAGGGTGAGGTGGTAGTTAGGTGCTTTTTTCTCCAAGGTATGACCATGATTGTTTTATACCCACAGCATAAATAAATCCGAAAGCCAAACAAATTGAGGAACTTACAATCCAGAATAAATTGCTGTTGCCGGGAAACACTTGCATTAAAGGCACAAAAGAGATGCCGCGTAATATATAGATACTGGCGATAAGACATAATGCTGTTCGGAGTAAAGGCAATTTCATAATAACCCCGGCGCCTGATAGAGCATATAAGGACCAGATACTTAAAATCACTACAATTACAGACGTAACAATCGTGGGATAAAGATGTCCTGCCTCTGCCATTTGAGCCATTTGTTCACCTGCCCCAAAAAAACGATACCATTCACCACCAAAGACAATGCAACCCAAATGTAGAATTGCGACCGAACCGCTACATAGAGCTGCTAGCAAAAGGAATTGATTTTTCTTCATGATTTACATTACTTGAGGTGTAATCAGTGAGAACTGAAAAGTATTGAGGCAAGTTTACTTCATCTTTTCTGTATTAAGAGACGAAAAAAGTAAAGGTTGTCTCTATGGTCGAGTTAAACACATCAATCAATTGGTATTCGTCCATCTTAAAATACCCCAATGTTTCTCTTCTAAGGATCCATCAATAATCAAATAAAAAAGCCGGTATCTTTTTAGGAATATCGGCTTTTTAATTTACAGCTTGTTTAGGCAAAACTAATCGTAGTTTTGGTCAAACACGAATTTATCCGGTTTACGTCTTACCGGGGCCTTCATCTTCGGGCGGCCTTTCTGTAATTTGCCAAGTGAGTAGCCTTGTACCTGGGAGGCACGAGCAACGATGGTAAATTTCATATACCAGCCGCCTAGCACCGCAAGCGCAGAAGCAATGCAGGCGAGAAGAGCCGTGTAAGATGAAAGAAACATACTGGCTAGGAGGAGAACCAGAGGGACGACATTGGC
>WLWI01000658.1_pt1 | contig 30953 bp, 38 predicted proteins | sample 6701501 | NCBI WGS metagenome assembly WLWI01 (sample SAMN12718690, study PRJNA515312) | sponge metagenome | isolation source: marine sponge | host: Mycale hentscheli | place: New Zealand: South Island, Marlborough, Capsize Point | collected 2014-11-01 | reverse complement strand
GCTGATGAACTGCACTCCCAAGGAGTAAAGGGCGTAGTGGTTTTGGCTGATGCTGAACATCTCTGTATGAAAATGCGCGGCGTCAAAAACGATGCAATACTTTCTTCATCCGCATTTAGGGGAATTTTTCAAAATGATGATAAAAATGCCGGTATTGTTAGTATGATCAGACGTCAACATAATTTTGTGTGATCTGTTTGATCTTGTACTTTGTAAAAACTGTAAACTATTCTTATGCAGGATGTGATTTCTTTTTGAGAGTTCATCATGACAAAAAATAAACCCCAAATTTCAATTGTCAACGTGGTATCTTCTGTAAAAATTGATCAAGAATTGAATCTTGTGGAAATCACAAAAAAAATTCCAACCGTTGAGTATCACCCAGATCAGTTTCCGGGAATAGTTTTTAGATTAAATAATCCTAGAGCCACAATGTTGATTTTTCGAACTGGGAACATGGTATGCACTGGAGCAACATCTGAAGATTTGTCGATAAAAGCCGTAGACGTGGTGATTCAAAAGCTAAGAAAAGCCAAGATCAAAATAAAAAACAAACCCAAAGTCAAAATACAAAATATTGTTTCAGCAATCAACTTGGAGAGTAGAGTCAACATAGAGCAGGCAGCCAGAACGATTCCCAGAAGCATGTACGAGCCAGAGCAATTTCCGGCAATGATTCACAGAATGCTTGATCCCAAAACGGTGATTTTGATTTTTGCAACAGGCAAATTAATCTGTGTGGGTGCAAGACATGAAAGAGACGTATATCGTTCAGTCAATCAAATTCACAGTTTACTTGAAGAGAAGAATTTGATGGAATATGATTAGATCTATGTTGCAATTCAAATCGGTCATTAGTTCTGATAAAACGCATGAGTGAATAATGAAATGGCTAGAAAATCAGGATCGCCACGACAGCAAAAAATTCACACATGTCCATACTGTGAAGTCAAATTCAAGCAACATCGTCTTCTGGTATTGCACGTTAAAGAAGAACATGACGTGGAGCTCTAAGACAAAAACTCCGATAAGATAACCCCGAATAGGAATCAACACCCACGTGGAATTCGTAAATTCAAAGAAATTCACAAAAAAATATTCGATAGTGAAATTGTTATTACTAAGATAAAGCATCATTGAACATTAATGAAGTGTGCTGAATGCTTGTGTGTTCCTCAGTATTGTAATACTGTAAGCGATTCCACGTATTGCGTATTCTGTACAAAAGACGCCGAATGCTGTTGCATCTCTATTCACACTGGAACTCGCAAAGACAAGAAAAGATATTTCAGAAAAAATCCAAACTTGACAGTTAAAGATGATGATTGCTGTCTAGACGTAACTTGCAACGATAATGTGCAATCTGATAAAAGTAATTCCGTACGAAAATCTCCCAGCATCTTTCAATTCTTCAAAAATGTCAAAGGACTTTATGCTGCTGCACTTGGAATAGAGATACTGTGCATATCAGCAGCAGAAATCGGAGAAAATCTGGGCCTACATATTTTTGGATTCAACATGGTAGGAATTCCAATAGCGTATGCGCTAGGTTACATGCTGGCAGGACTAGTTACATTTGTAACCATACTTGGACGCTATGACGATGATGAAAAAATAGATAGTTGCTGCTCGATCCTGGGAGAAAATGCACACAGAGGATTTGTATTCAATCTTCAAATCACCTTCAAGAATTTTGTTAAAGGGTGGAAAAAGATTGTAAAACTGCATAAACAAAAGAACATCAAACCGATCTTCAAATCAAGTATCTACATACTGATAACTGCGGAAAGTGCATGCATTTTGACTGCCGAAACTGTAGGAATCGTGTTTTATCAATATTCGATATTTCTTTCTGTCCCATTGGCGTTGCTTGTAGGTGCATTCACGGTAGTCGTACCACAAGCTTACAAAATGAACAAGAAAAAGTTGTGAGATAAAGTGCATCAGTTGTATTTCAGCTGTTATGCGTCGTCTGGGGTTGTTTCTTTATCTCTATTTTTGATATGAGTCCGGCAGATCTTGCAACAAGAACTCCTATGAGAATTGCAACTGCAATCATAACTATCGTTCCTGAGGGTGCAACATTGTAATAGTATGATAAAAGAATTCCACTCACCACAGATATGACGGAAATAGACATAGATATGCCGACTGTCTTTTTGAAACCTTTGCCAAACGTCATCGCAGCGATGTTTGGTATGACAATAAGTGCAGATATCATCAGGATTCCAACCAACCTCATTGACGTTACAACCGTTATGGATGCCAGTATCACAAATGCATAGTTTAACAAGGTGACTGGCAGTCCTGCAATTTTTGCCTGTTCCTCGTTGAATGTAAGGTGGAGAAATTGTTTTTGCATGACTGTCAGGGTGGCAATAATTGCTGCACTGATTACAAGAATCATCAAGGTATCTTCATTGCTAATGAGCAAGATACTTCCAAACAAAAAGCTAAACAAATCCACTGAAAAACCTCCAGAAGAACTCACCAAAATTACACCTATGGCCAATCCTGAAACCAGCACTACTGCAACTGCAGAATCTCCAGATATCTGAGTGCTTTGTCTGAGCTTTTGCAGTCCTAGTCCTCCAAGAATCGATACGATGAATGCAGTCCACAATGGAAACACACCCAAAAACAAACCGACCGAAATTCCTCCAAATGCAACGTGGGCTATCCCATCACCAAACAGAGAATATCGTCTTAACACAAGAAACGTTCCCATAAAAGAACAAATCAGAGCAACCGCAATTCCCGAAACTAGTGCCTTTTGTACGAATGTATAAGAGAGTGCCTCAAGAACCATCATCACATACTTCCAAAATTGTCAATGCATGCCATGATCGTGCATATGCATCTGCATTGATGATTCAGTATATGTCTTGAGAAGTTCCTTGTCAGAGAAAAATTTTTCTTTCTCACCATGAAAGAATAATTTTTTATTCATACATGCAACCCTGTTTGCATATTTTGATATTGCATCAAGGTCATGAGATGACCACACTATCGTGATATTGTTTTTTTCATTGATCTTTTTTATGACGTTATAAAATTTGGTCTGTGATTCAACATCAACGCTGGTTACTGGTTCATCCAATATTAGCAGTAATGGGTCCTTTACAAGAGATTTTGCAATGAATACGCGCTGTAGTTCTCCTCCTGAAAGCTCACCGATCCTCCTATTTCTCAGAGATTCCAATCCAACTGTTTCTAGGGCTTCCGTTATCTTGTCATCATTGTTTCCAATTTCCTCATACAATCTGTTCCAGCAACAGCCACACTGTTGAATCAACTTGGCTCCCTTGACTAATTTTTTATCCGATATTACCCCCATTGAGACAATGTCGTATACTGTTGCAGGAAAGTTTGGCTCAAATGCTACCTTTTGTGGCACATACCCAATCAAAGGCAACAACGAACGGTACTTTGAGCCTTCAAATCCAAACAGCTTGATTTTTCCAGAATACTGTTGCAGCCCCAAAATTGCCCTGAACAATGTTGTCTTTCCTGCTCCATTTGGTCCAACAATCCCAAGCAGGTCTCCTTCCTGCACATCAAAACTGATTTTGTCTACTGCCAGATGACTGTTGTAACCTATGCTGAGATCTTCTACCTCAAGTACACTGGTCATTGACATTCAAGGGCCACTCTCAATGCATCCAAGTTTTTCTCCATCTTGTCGATGTAAGTTATGTTCTGTCCGACCTCATCTTGTGCCAATGCCTCAATTGGGCTAAACAGTAAAACTTCAGCTCCGGCTTCGTCTGCAATTACTTGTGCAAGTCTTGGGTCTACCAGATCTTCTGCAAAGATTACCTTGATGTCATTGTCTTTTACAAAGTCAACAAACTTCGCAATCTCTGCAGCAGATGCCTCATAGTCCGGAGCTACACCGCTAAGTGCCATTATCTTGAGACCATATCTGTCTCCAAGATACGTGAATGCGTTATGGAAAGGGACAAAGGTATCTTTGCTGCATGATGACAATGATGATTTAATTTTCATGTCTAATGCGTCAAGTTCCTTGTTGTATTGCATGGCATTTTGTTCATAATGTTCTTTGTTTTGAGGATCGGCTTTGATCAGTCCGTCTTTAATGTTGTTTACTTGATGCTTTACCAAAATTGGGTCCAACCAAATGTGAGGATCAAACTCAAAACCATGGTCATGTCCGTGATCTTCTTCTTCAGCATGTTTAGCTTCATCCCCGCCCTCAACTTCCAAAATAATATGATGTATCTCTTCTATTCCATTCTCTTGACTCATGTCACCATCCTCTATTTCATGTAGTATCTCTTCTATACTTTCAATTGTCATGTTGTCATGGCCATGCCCGTCTCCTTCATGTTCATGCAAAGTTTCTTCTATTTCTTCAAGTGTCTTGGATGCAGTGATGTGACCATGTTCGAACTCTTCTATGATTTCTTCTATTTCGTGTGCAAATTCATCTGCGTGTGTTTCATCCTGCTCATCCTCATCAAATTTCATCATTTCTATTCCTTCTGATGCTTTTACAAACAGTACATTGTCAAACTCTCCTGAACCAATCATGTTTTCAATATAGGGTTCCATTCCCAATCCATTGTACACAAAAACATCTGTGTTCTTCAATGATTGAATCTCTTGAGCCCTTGGTTCCCAGTCATGAGCCTCTATTCCAGATGGCAGATACTGTTCAACAATTGCAGAGTCACCGGCCACATTTCTTGTAAATTCGTAATATGGATAAAAGGAAGCTAGTACTCTTGTCTTGCCATCATCTTGTAAAGTAACATCGTTTTTGCCTGCATCATCAACTAAGATGTTCATTGGTTCTTGTTCATTTGACATTCCAGAGAACATGAATAATGCAACAGCAATAACTACGGCAGCTACTCCTCCTCCTATCGCGATGCCTGATGATTTTTTATCCATATCTAATCTCTCTTCTATAAATTATTATTAACAATATAATATAAACTTAATAAAAAACCTCATGACTTATGTTATTATTAATAATCAATCAGGCTTGATCTTACCCAAACTTATTAAAAATTAGTACTAGATTTAAATAATAATTAATAATCACAAATACCACATGCCAATTGTTTCAATTTCTCTAAATGATGAGATACTGAAGGAACTTGACAAGCTGCAAGGATCCATGGGATTTACAGGGCGTTCTGAGATCATACGTGCGGGAATCCGGACATTTGTACAAGAAGAGAAGCAAAAAACAGATCTAAAAGGAAAACAAAATGCAGTGCTCATCGTAGTACATGCAGACGAGTTTGATGATCAGGTTGCAAGGATAAAGCATGATTTTGAACATTTGATTAGAACCCATCTTCACAACAAAATAGACGGTGATAGGTGCATGGAGATGTTTTTCTTGGACGGGGATTCTAAAAAGATACAGTCCATAACCAAGGGTTTTCTAACTGACAGAAAAATGGACACAGTAAAGCTAGTTGCGCTATAGTCTTTGTTTTATTGTATAATGCCATGCCCTGGAGTTGATGACCTTTGTTAGAGATTGCATATTGCATGGTTGTAGCATGACATTATGATTTCCACGATAGATTTGATTATTTAATAGTTATTAAGAATATATTAAAATTTAACAATAGTTAATATGAATCACGTAAATAATTAATACAGCTAAAAACAAACCAATGCATGCAAAAACAGTGGACTGCATATGATGAAAATGCAGGAAAGTTCGTAAACCTGATTGATCCTGAACTTGTCACATTGGCAAATGGACAAAAGGCCGTCATGGGAGAGAATGCAGATACTGGCAAGTTATTATACAAAATAATCAGTTCAGAGGAAGCAAGGGTATTTTTTAAAAAATAAAAGGCATGATGAAATTTGGCAGGCTCGTTTCTTTTACTAAATTGCAAGAAGAATCAGGAAAAAGATGTAATTGCACATCTACAGGAGATGCCCGAAGTCAAGGACATACAGTGTGTTGACGGGCCCTATGATCTTCTTGTAAAGACAGAAGCACCTACAATCGAGGAATTAAACGAGGCAATCACGTGGAAGATACGCAAGCTCAAGAATGTCAGGTCCACTTACACCCTCAAGATAAACGAGGAGGCAACAGACTGTAAAGATGACAATTGATGAAAGACTCTTTGTCGGAACATCCTCCGATGAGCATGTTGAGATGTATCTAAAGGCAATGTGGCTAATCAAAGAGAATGGCGAGGCAATCAAAGTCAGCAGCGTTGCCCGTCTGCTTAGAATTCGACAGCCAAGCGTGGTCCAGATGATGAAGCGATTGGACAGGATAGGTTATGTAAAATACAAAAAATTTAACATAACTCTAACTGACAAAGGAGAAAAAATCGGAGCAAGCATTGTCCGAAAGAGCAGACTGCTTGAGGTTCTGATGATTAGCCATCTAAAGGTCAAATCAGATGAGAAGATTGTTTGCGGGATGGAACACCACATGAGCGACGAGTTTACAGACTCTCTTTCTTCAATCCTTGGCAACCCTGCCACATCCCCCAACGGAAAGACAATTCCCTTCAATCATGACAGGATTTTCCCTAAGGAAGATTGCTGATAAAAGAAAGAAAGCCTTTATCATTTTGTAGTTTTGTTAAATATTTATCTTTGAGAATTTTGTTCTTTATCGACATGTGTGGCTTTCCGTGCTGATGTGGGTGAACTTTGTTACTTTTTACAATTTTCCTGAGTAGCGATATGGCCTGCGTATGCCTTCCAACTTGTACAAGGCTCTGAGACTTGTGATATGCGGCCTCAAAGCTGTACTTGTCTGCCTGCAATGCTTTATCAAAGCATAGTATTGCCTGCCTGTATCTTTTTAATGCAATATGGGCCATTCCCTTGTTTATCCAGGCATCTGTATGGGAATGATCCTTTTTTAGAACTTGATTAAAGCACAGTATCGCTTCTTTTGGCCTGCATGTATGGCTGTAGGCAATTCCCAACCTAAATCGTGCATCATAGTCTTGAGGATTGATTTCAAGGGCGGACTCAAAACATGCTGCTGATTCACTGAAATTTCCAATCTCTGCCAAAGAATTTCCTTTGTTGCACAAGGTGTCTACATCTACAGGGCTGACCTTCAGTGCAGTCTCAAAGCATTTTATTGCATCTTTATGTCTTGATTTTCCTGCAAAGACTATTCCCTTGTTGTTTAGTACGACTATGTCTTCCGGGAAAATTTTTAATGCATTATTGTAAATGGATATTGCCTGCGTGTGTTTGCCAAGGGCTACAAGTGCGTTTGCCTTGTTACATATCGCATCAACATTTCTTGGCCGTATCGCTATCACTTTATCAAAAAGTTGTATTGCCTCCCCATATTTTTCCAGATCGTACAGTGTTGTCGCAAGGTTAAACAAAACAAAAGGATCATCAGGCATTGATTGCAGTGCTCTGTAGAAGTACGGTATTGATTTATTGTAAAACCCAATCTCTGCTAGAATGTTTGCCTTGTTTGCGTTTGCATGAAAGTTCTTCTTGTCTGTTTTGAGAAGAACATCGCAAACCTTTATTGCTTGCTTGAATCTTTTTTGCACAATAAAATTCTGAATTTTTTCAAGAAGGATATCGGTTTTTTGCATCTTGGAATTAGTCATTAGTTTTGTTAAAATAAAAAAAAGATTAAGTGCAGGAAATATTTTGCACAGAAAAGGCTTCGTTCATGGTCAGATACTCGTTGATCTTCTGTTGGATATCCTCAGGAGTCGTATCATCCATTCCAGAAAGACCTGCCTTAAACGAGATTGAGTTGCCAGTTGTCTTGACGTCAGACACCTCCATGTCTGCATACACGTTTACAATCTCGTTTGCCCATTCCTCGCCTTCTTTTGGATCAATGCTTCCAGCATCGATACTTACGTTGATCATCTTTGTCATTTTATTCTGTATTTAGAATACATTATGTTGTATATAATAATTATTATAAAATACTGAAATAATATTAGATCTTATTAAAATCTAAATATTTATTAATAATACATATTCACATCATGTACCACATGCTTGATCGAGCATTGGCAAGCAACAACAGCTTGCCAATGTTCTAGCAACGGGAAACAAAAAATGAAAGAAGACAACGAGACCAATGTAAATGAAATCAAAATTGAGATAAATGATTCTTCTTCGAGTCACAACAACAACTTTGCAATACAGTTAAAATCTAAGAGCACAGACGTGGATGACTTACTTCAAATGGCAAAAAAATGGGTCATAGAACACAAACAAAAGGCATGACAGGGAATATGATATGCATAATCTATGTAATGTGTTTTTTAAAAATAGAATACATGATGTATTATGATCAGAAATGACAGGTGGATAAAAAAATCTGTCTTTGAGTGCAACATGATAGATCCATTTGAGCAAAACCAAATACGAAACAATGTAATTTCATACGGGGTGTCATCCTTTGGATATGATATGAGAGTATCTGACGAGTTTAAAATTTTCACAAACGTGAACAACGCAATAGTTGATCCCAAAAACTTTAGTCCAGAATCTTTTGTTGATTTTAAGGGAAACGTGTGCATCATCCCTCCAAATTCATTTGCCCTTGCAAGAAGCGTGGAATATTTCAAAATTCCAAGAAACGTGATGACAATATGCTTGGGAAAATCAACTTATGCCCGATGCGGAATTATTGTCAACGTTACTCCGTTTGAGCCAGAGTGGGAAGGGCATGTCACGTTGGAAATATCAAATACTACTCCCCTTCCTGCAAAAATTTATGCAAACGAGGGATTGGCACAGGTCCTATTTTTTGAAAGTGATGAAGGGCCCGAAACATCTTACAAGAACAGAAAGGGCAAATATCAAAAACAGAGTGGAATTACTCTGGCAAAGACATGATTTCATTTTAATTCAATATATTTTGAAAATTTGATAGACGGAATTGATCAAACACATTGAATTCGTATTTGTGATCAAACACATTGAAAAATGTACAATTTGGCAACGATGTAAGCCATCAGATTACAACCATAACATAATAGTTTACACCATCTCAGAATAAAGAATCAGGGCATGCTTGCTTTACAATCTTTTATCAAGGTACAAGAATCCTAATAACTTTCCAGTTGGGCCTCAGAATCAGGCCTAAACTTGGCCCATAATCCACCAAGAATAATGGCAAGAGACATCCAAAATACACTTACTGCTACTGCAGACATTGCCCTAAATCCGTTTACCAAGTCCATCGGGGCCGTAATCTCATCTGGATTTGGCGGCATCAATACAAACACTATTCCAATGAATGCAGCATAGCCTGCAACGGCTACAAACCTTTTGTCTTTCTCCATTCTCTTGTAAATTTGGTAAAACCCGACTACTCCAAATCCTGAGATTGCAATAAATGACAGATACAATATTGCTCGCAGTATCACAGTCTCCCCATCACCTACCGTAGGCGGATTTGCAGGATATTTTAAAAATGGAATTATGTAAATTGAAAACCACATGATTGCTGCCAGCACAAATATCTTTTTTATGTCACTTCCCTTCGGCAATGCACTTCTTGACAAAGCATAGACGATTCCAAACAGTGCTCCAATTGATGTTCCAAGTATTGCACCTGCGAGTACCTGCCCACCTTTCTGCCAGTCCCTATAGGAATCATACTCTACCCAAAACTCTGGCGTGTCTTTTTCTCCACCTGATTCAAACATGTTTTGGTTCTCTATTCCAATTGCCTCATCCAAATACGGTTCTACAATTGCAAGGTTTGCAATTCCATGAATGGTTCCAGCTAACGCACCGGACAGCAAGACAATTACAATGAACAGAATTATTTTCAAATCATCTCATTTCCATAGTTTAGTGACAGGGAAATCCTGCAGCATGCCTCATGTCGTGTGTTAGTTCATGAATGTAAAGATCCTCAAATGCTTGCTCTCCAAATGCAATGCTAAAGAGGTGTCCCTGATCAAAACCTACAACAAACAAACCAAATGTAAAAATCAAAACCAAGACAGTAATTGTAAAAACCAGAGTATGTTGGTCTGTCTTTGCAATCAGTCGCGGTAAAGATGACATGTAAGTTCAAGAAAAGTATTCTTGCTATTAAGTCATTGGATGATTCATCCAATTTATATACTAAATAGTACAATTAGGCACAGATGCACAATCACCTCAAAACACTGCAAAATATCGTAACCAGGAAGAGAACAAGTAGAATATTGACGTTTAGCACGCCACATGTCTTCAAGGCATTGCATGTCATGCATGGACAAAAGTACACCAGCCGTCAAGCATTTTGCAAGGAGTTGCGAATCGGAGAGGGCGCAGTAAGAACACTGATCTTGCATCTAAAGCAGGAAAGACTGGCAGACTCGATAAGGGCAGGAACATTTCTGACGACAAAGGGGATGCGTTTTGTAAAAAAAATTCTCGATGTCGTTCCATATCAATGCAGCATAGTGCAATGCGATATTGCACAGGAGAGATACAACCATGCGATTCTTCTAAGGGACTATGCAAGCAGTGTTAGTAATGGAATGGAACAGCGTGACTATTCAATCATGTATGGCGCAAAGGGTGCAACCACGCTATCATTTGAGAATGGCAAATTTGTTTTTCCTGGAGATGTAAGGGACTGTCTGAAGGATGATTCGCAAACAAAAAAAGTTCTGATGGAGAATCTCAGACCAGAGGAAAACGATCTTGTAATAATTGCATCATCAGATGATGACCCGTTTGTTGCCGAAATCTCTGCAATCAATTCCGTACTGTGGACACTTGCAACTCATGAAAGACATTGATTAAAACACATACCGCATGTAGATTGGTTAAAGGATACATGCTGCAGGTTGCTACAACAGGGAGTAGACATCATATCGGCCATCCTGTTATTTGAATATATTTACACAAAAACAACACAAAGAAATTATCAATAGTTTGTTGAACTAATGGCTGCTGTGTTTTTGTCATTATTTTCTTCCCTCCATTGCTTTCATAACTTCCAAATTCCGATTCCCCCTGTCATCATTATTGTTTTTTGTTCCTACACATTCCCAAAACAACAGATTGTAAAATTGAACATAAATTATTTAAAAAAAACATGCAGATCTAATGTCAGATTAGATTTAAAATGAAATCATTGCAAGTCATGCACATATTTCACCAGGGAATTTCAGATCACATTAAAAAAATGCACAGCATACGCTGGCATGATTAAAAATGAAATCATCGTACAAGTCGTGTATATGTTGGTGTTATTGTCCACTTGATGATGTAAATGATCATCGCGCATAGTCTCTATGTAAGTGGCTGAACTGATGTGTTGATCTATTAGTAAAGGCTGGCTCACCACTCGCCGAAGCTTGTGATCTACACCACCTTCCTATCAACGCAGTATTTTGCTGCAGACCTTCATCTTACGAAAGAATAACTTGTCTCGGGATAGGATTCGTGCTTAGATGCTTTCAGCACTTAGCCTAAACGGCTTAGCTGCCCGGCCTGCCTTATCAGACAACCGGTAGACCAGTGGCCACGCTGCTCTGTTCCTCTCGTACTCGGAGCAACTTCCCCTCAGTTATTCGCGCTTCCATCAGGCAGAGACCGACCTGTCTCACGACGGTCTAAACCCAGCTCATGTTCCCTTTTAATAGGCGAGCAGCCTCACCCTTGGCCCCTGCTGCAGGACCAGGATAGGAAAAGCCGACATCGAGGTACCAAACCGCGGGGTCGATAGGAGCTCTCGCCCGCGACGAGCCTGTTATCCCTGGGGTAATTTTTCTGTCACCTCCGGGCCCCAATAGTGGGCACACGAAGGATCGCTAAGCCAGACTTTCGTCTATGGAATCCGTGCGTTTGGAATCCCATTCAGTCGAGTTTTTGGCTTTGCCCTCTTCAACGGATTTCTGCCCCGTTTGAACTCAACTTTGGGCCCCTTTGATATCTTTTCAAAGGGGTGCCGCCCCAGCCGAACTGCCCACCTGCACGTGTCTCCGGTCTTCACCGGATAAGTGGTACTGCAAAAAGAGTCTGGTGTTACATCGTTGCTTCATTTACATCCCGGGGAATGTAAAGCATAGCTCCCAGATACCCTGTGCAATTCTTACTATACCACAAGCACAAGCTGCAGTAAAACTCCACGGGGTCTTCTCTCCCCGATGGAAGTTGATGGACTGTTCGTCCACCTTATGTGGCTTCACCGGGTTGTAGGCGGGGACAGTGGGGCTCTCGTTGTTCCATTCATGCGCGTCGGAACTTACCCGACAAGGCATTTGGCTACCTTAAGAGAGTCAGAGTTACTCCCGGCGTTAACCGGCCCTTAGCTCGGTTGAACCCAAGTTTTAGGTACCGGCACCGGCCAGGATTCAGCGACTATACAAATCCTTTCGGACTAGCAGTCGCCTGTGTTTTTATTAAACAGTCGAAACCCCCTTGTCATTGCAACCTGCGAACCCCATTCCTCATGAAGCCCGCAGGCATCCCTTATACCTAAGCTACAGGACTAATTTGCCGAATTCCCTCGCCATACGGTATACCCGTAGCACCTTAGCTTACTAAGCCAGCGTACCTGTGTCGGTTCTGGGTACGAACTTGCATCTTACTAACTACACAGTCTTTCATGGTCTCCTGGATTCAAGAAAACTCCGCTAACGCGGAGCCATTCCTACCTCGGGTGAGTTCTCGTCATTACGACACTCCTCCACCCTAGAATAGTTAGATACAACGATGGTTGTACAACCCCTATCCGGAAGCGAACCATATAGATCAAACGCTTGATGCAAGGTACTAGAATATTAACTAGTTTCCCATTCGGTGTACTCTGTTGAGGTACATCTTAGGATCGACTACCTCCAGGCTGATAACGCATTGCCTGGAAACCCTTGCGCTTTCGGTGGTATAGATTCTCACTATACTATGCTGTTACTGCCGCCAAGATCTGCAATAGAAATCGGTCCACAGGACGTCATCGCCCTGCTTCGGCCCAATCACTACGCCAACCTACCACGAATCATCCACTGATGATTATCTAAAGTATCGGTATTTTGCTTTAGCCCCGTCCGTTTTTGAGGCATTTCCCCTCGGCAGGTAAGTTGTTACACACTTTTTAAAGGATAGCTGCTTCTGAGCTTACCTCCCTGCTGTCTTGGCGAAAACACGCTCTTTAGCTTGACACTTAGCAAAAATTTGGGGACCTTAACTTCAGTCTGGGTTAAACCCCTTTCGGCCATGAGCCTTACGCCACATGAGCCCGTGTCCTTGCTTCTACGATGCGTATCTGTTCGGAGTTTGAATGAGGGGTGAGGGATTTCTCCCCCGCGCCCCTCTATCAGTGCTCTACCGGAAACGCTATCTCCACAAAGCACGCCCTGCGAGACGCTTCGGTTGGAACTAGCGAGCGCCAGTCTAGATTGGTTTTTGACCCCTATTCCCAAGTCACAACAACGATTTGCACGTCAGAACGTCTTAAGACCTCCAGCGGGCTTTCGCCCGCCTTCATCTAGCTCAGGAATAGATCGACTGGCTTCTAGCCTAGCCGCCATGACTCTACGCACTTTCACACGCCTCTCCTGACTTCTTACGAAGCTGCGAGAGCTCGGTTTCCCTTCGCATACACCTTTACAGGTTTAAGCTTGCCATGACAGTTAGCTCCTTGGCCCGTGTTTCGAGACGGAACGCGTGACACTGATGATTTGAACATCAAACCTTCAACTCTATTGCTAGAATCTCCAATCTGAAAAAATCACCTTTCATGCCACGCACGTCTGTAACCAATAGGTTTCATGCACTTTTCGCCCCCCTTCCGGGGTACTTTTCAGCTTTCCCTCACGGTACTAGTCCACTATCGGTCTTGAGAAATATTTAGCCTCGGATGCTACTTTCACCCATATTCATTGCCCACTACCAAGGACAACTACTCGGGTATGAATAGGACCATTTCCACTTTACCTAAGGGGGTATCACCCTCTACGCCAGAACTTTTCAGATCATTTCAGCTGTGGTCCAGGATTCCATATTATCATACCAAAACACCACATCTCCCGAAGGATTCAGTTTGGGCTCTTTCCTTTTCGATCGCCTCTACTTGGGAAATCTCAATTGATTTCTTTTCCTCGTGGTACTAAGATGCTTCAATTCCCACGGTTCGACTTCCAATACCAACGTACTGGAATACACAAATGTGTAAGATTCTCATTCGGACATCTCGGGATCATAGGATGCGTGCGCCTACCCCGAGCTTATCGCAGCTTGCCACGTCCTTCATCTCTTCTCAAGCCTAGCAATCCACCTATTGGCGTCTTTACACCAGTATATTCAGCCACATATTACACGACTATGCACGACGATCATTGCAAGCCTCAGGTTAAGGCCCACTACATCCTTCATACACCACTTTCGTGATGCATTGCATCGATGATTCAATGTGAAGATTATGTACACCCGTACACTTTCCATGTCTAAGGAGGTGATCCGACCGCAGGTTCCCCTACGGTCACCTTGTTACGACTTTTCCCTTGTCACGAACCTCAAGTTCGATAACGCCAATTAGACGTCACCTCGCTAAAAGCTCACTTCAATGAAACGACGGGCGGTGTGTGCAAGGAGCAGGGACGTATTCACCGCGCGATAATGACACGCAGTTACTAGGGATTCCATATTCGTGAGGGCGAGTTGCAGCCCTCAGTCATAACTGTGGTAACGTTTGAGGATTACCTCATCCTTTCGGATTCGAAACCCATTGTCGTTACCATTGCAGCCCGCGTGTGGCCCCAGAGTTTCGGGGCATACTGACCTGCCGTGGCCCCTTCCTTCCTCCGCATTAACTGCGGCGGTCCCGCTAATTCGCCCCACTATTCCTGAGAATAATGGTGGCAACTAGAGGCAGGGATCTCGCTCGTTACCTGACTTAACAGGACATCTCACGGCACGAGCTGGCGACGGCCATGCACCACCTCTCAGCTTGTCTGGTAAAGTCTTCAGCTTGACCTTCATTCTGCTGTCTCTCCGGGTAAGATTTCTGGCGTTGACTCCAATTGAACCGCAGGCTTCACCCCTTGTGGTGCTCCCCCGCCAATTCCTTTAAGTTTCATACTTGCGTACGTACTTCCCAGGCGGCAAACTTAACGGCTTCCCTGCAGCACTGCATTGACCACAAGTCAATGCATCACTGAGTTTGCATAGTTTACAGCTGGGACTACCCGGGTATCTAATCCGGTTTGCTCCCCCAGCTTTCATCCCTCACCGTCGGACGTGTTCTGGTAGACCGCCTTCGCCACAGGTGGTCATCGATAGATCAAAGGATTTTACCCCTTCCTACCGAGTACCGTCTACCTCTCCCACTCCCTAGCTCTGCAGTATTCCCGGCAGCCTGTATGTTGAGCATACAGATTTAACCGAAAACTTACAGAGCCGGCTACGGATGCTTTAGGCCCAATAATCATCCTGACCACTTGAGGTGCTGGTTTTACCGCGGCGGCTGACACCAGAACTTGCCCACCCCTTATTCGTTAGTGTTTCTAGGACTAACAAAAGATTCGTTTAGCACAAATCACTCGGATTAACCTTGTCGTGCTTTCGCACATTGCAAAGTTTTCTCGCCTGCTGCGCCCCATAGGGCCTGGGTCCGTGTCTCAGTACCCATCTCCGGGCTACTCCTCTCAGAGCCCGTACCTGTAATAGTCTTGGTGGGCCATTACCTCACCAACAAACTGATAGGCCGCAGTCCCATCCTACGGCGATAAATCATTTGGAACACAAACCATTCCAGGTATAGTGTTCTATTGGGCATTATTCTCAGTTTCCCGAGGTTATTCCCATCCATAGGTTAGGTTGACTACGCGTTACTGAGCCGTCTGCCTTGTATTGCTACAATGACTCGCATGGCTTAGTATCAATCCGATAGCAGTCAGGTCCGGCAGGATCAACCGGATTCTGATTGTAAATTTTGTATTTTGATTATTGAAGTACTCTTGTACTCATATTTGGAATTGACGGATGCACATAATCTTCACATTTCAGAACTAATTTCTCAATTAGAACCTCATCTTGTATGCGTAACTGGAGGCCCATAAATCACAAAATGGCATATTGCCATACTTCATCACAAGCGCCGCCTATTGCGTTACGTATGCAGAGTTCAAAGTATGCAGAATCCATATAAACCATGCGTGGGATTGTGCCTGATCGACGTGGGAATTAAAGAAAAATCATGTTTTTTTCAACTCATAGTTAGAGAAAAATCCATGATGAAGATCTAGAGTACTTTTCAATGGTTAAAATTGCAGATCCCATTTTGAAAGTTGGTTTTGTACAACTATCAAGAAGAGTATAAGCAAAAAACAAAGAGATCTGCAAAGTTGTTTGCAAGATCGCTAAAGCTTCACGTTAATGGCGTAAGTCATAACATCAGACATTATGATCCTTACCCATTTGTTGTAAGATCATCACTAGGAAAAAATTTGATCGATGTGGATGACAACAAGTATACAGATTACTGGATGGGTCATTGGTCACTGATATTAGGACACGGTCCAAAAAAGGTCAAAGAATCATTGAAAAAACAAATTGAGAAGAGCTGGATGTATGGCACTGTAAATGAGCAGACATTAAAGCTGTCAGAGTTGATCTCAAAAGCAGTCCCAATGGCTGAAAAAATACGCTACGTCACATCAGGTACGGAAGCTACAATGTATGCGGTAAGACTGGCACGTTCTGTAACAAAGAAAAAAATCATAGCAAAGATCGATGGAGGATGGCACGGATACACTTCAGATCTGCTCAAATCAGTCAACTGGCCGTTTTCAGAATCAGAAAGCAGTGGAATACTCAACGAGGAAAAAATCATCTCAATTCCATACAATGACTTGGAAGGCTCATTAAAAATTTTAAAAAAATATGCAAAGGATTTGGCAGGTGTGATCATTGAACCTGTTTTGGGAGGAGCAGGATGCATTCCAGCAAGCAAGGATTATCTCAAAGGAATTCAAGAATTTGTCCACAAAAACAGATCGCTGCTCATCTTGGATGAAATTGTAACAGGATTCAGATTCAGATACGGATGCACATATCCGACGATGAAGATAGATCCGGACATTGTGACATTAGGTAAAATCGTCGGAGGAGGAATGGCAATAGGCGTCATTTGCGGTAAAAAAGATATCATGCAGCATGCAGATACAAACGATAAGAAAAAATCAGAGAGAAGTTATATCGGAGGAGGCACGTTTTCGGCAAATCCAGCATCCATGACATCAGGGTTTGCAACACTGACGGAATTAAAAAATAAAAATTCAGTGTATGACAAGATCAATGATTTGGGAGATTATGCAAGAAAAGAGTTAAGCAAATCGTTTGACGGCAAAGTGGTAGTTACAGGCAAAGGATCGTTGTTCATGACTCATTTTGTAAAGGACGGGATTACAGAGATCACAAACGCATCTCAAGCATCAATGTGCGACATCAAGGCTTTGCATGATCATCATTTTAAAATGATAGCGCATGACGGAATATTCTTCTTGCCAGGAAAACTAGGCGCAATTTCCAACTCCCATACAAAACAAGACATTAAAAAAATGATTTCCTCCGTCAATGCCTAACATTCAAAAATTATTTGGCGATATTCTTTCTCCATGAGATCAGCTGATTGAAAATTTTAATAAAATTCTCAGATCTTGTCGTAATGTGAACATGTGCAAAGAGATCTCCAAACGTACCCTCCAAGATCATCGTGCACTCATCTTTGAAGAAAGGAACAGATATTCCAATTTTTTTTAATGAGTCAAACGTGATATTTTCAATTTGTACAGATTTGTCATCAACCAAAATTTGCTTTTTTTGGGATTTTTGTTAATCAAGTCGTCCAATCGCTTTTTTGTACAATCATCCCAAAGCGGAGTGTCATGAGGCCACCTATGAACATGAACCTTCTCAGCCAAATACGCAATTTCAAAATCTGACAACAAACCAGAACAGATCTAATTCAAAATAAGCTTATCTTAAAAATTTAAATTTTTATTCATCTATACATTCAAATTCCAAGCAAGTAATGCGTCACAGAGATCAGATATTTGTAGCAAGCCAAACTTTCATTAGATATAGCAATTTTGAGTCATCATGGGATTGTTTGGGTCAAAAGAGAACGTAGACGATTTGATGTACGATGCCATGTCCATGATGGAAAAGAATCAACCAAAGGGAGCCATCCCACTATTCAATAAAATTCTAAAACAAGATTCAGAAAATACCCCAGCATTATTCAACAAGGGCCTAGCTCTAAATCAGATCAAAAAATACAGCGATGCAATTACATGTTTTGATAAATTATTGGAAATCAACCCAAAGGACTCTCAAGCATTTAACAACAAAGGAATAGCAATGGCAGAAAATGGAAACATTCAGGCAGCTGCAGAATGCTATGACGGGGCGATAGAGGCAGATCCAAAAAATGCAGCATCATATTTCAACAAAGGAGTGCTTCTTGACAAATTACAGGAGAGAGAAGACGCGATAGAGGCGTTGGAGAAGGCCATAATGCTAGAGCCAAGAAAACCAAATGCATTGTTTTACAAGGGAATCATACTGGGTAAAATGAAAAAGCATGAAGAATCTTTGAATTGCTTTGAAAAGGTTCACAAGAATCACCCAAGTCACATGGATGCATTTTTTCACAAGGGAATAGAGTTGGCAGAATTGGGAAAACATGAAAAAGCGTTGGAAATTTTTGACAAAATTTTATCAAAACACAATGACAACGTGAACATAATCTATGCAAAATCCAGAAGCAAGGCAGAATTGGGAATGTATCCAGAATCATTAGAGTTGCTAAAGCAAGCAATCTCAAAAAATCCCAAAACAATCAGAACATGGGCAAAAGAAGAGCCGATTTTTGCAAAATTACACGAAAATGAACAGTTTAAAAAACTGGTAAAACTATAGAATCTTTTTTCGAACTGCGTCTATGCGAATTATTGCAACCTTCTTTTTTGGACCAACCAACCGTGCCTCAAATACAGGCATATAGACTTCAACCACATCCTGCAACACAAACTCATCGTTGAGTTCTCGAACATCAGAATCTAGTGGCTTTTTTAGATGTGATTCAAGTTTAGAAATTGCAGTATCGTGAGTGATTTCTAATTTTTTTACATTCAGATTATTTTCTTTCAGTACACGTTTTGGATAGCTTTCGACATTTTTAGAATCGATCTTAAATGGGAGTTTCATATTCCTTCCATGATGATCAAACGTCAGTTCTTCATCCTCCTCGACAAAAACATGTTCTTCTAATTTTAAATCAATCTTATTTTTTCCCCTTTTACCGACAAACGCCTTTTTAATTCCAGACTTAGAACGTACGGGAAAAAGTCCATCTCCAAAGGAAATTTCACTGACGTTTGAATCGACAGATATTGAATGGGTGGCTTTTCTAAAATAATCAGCTGTGTATGTTCCCGAAACCACGAGTATGCACTCATAATATAATTTCAAAGAATGCACATGAACGTCTTCCTTTTTCGGCCTGGACAGCAAGGACTTGAACGGAACTGTTTTCTTTTGATCTATAATGTCTGCAGCATCAGCACCATCGACATTTTTTTTTAAAACAACGGTATTTACCTCACGAGTTACTTTAAACAAGATTATACAAAATATGCAATTCTATCTATTTAATCAATTCTGATAAGAAAGAAATAATACATTTAACAGATGCGTTACGTCATGGGAAATAAAAAAGGCGGATATATCGATAAATTTCTAAAAAAGGCGGACAGGGCTATTCAAGAAGGAGTCAAAAATGCTGATGAAGTGTTGGAAGAAGCCGTAGAGCTGGGCTCAATGACGGCAAAACAAGCTTCCAAAACAAGCAAAGAGCTGCACAATCAAGCAAAAAAAGAAAGCGAGGCGTTACAAAAAAGGGGAATTGTAAAAATTAATGACGGAATATCCACTGCAAGAAAAGTTACCTCAAACACTCATGATGACCTGGAGATATTGGAAAAGCTAGGCAGATTAAGAAAAACGCATGTGATTACAGAAGAAGAATTTAAAGCAAAGAAGAAGAAAATTTTGGACAGAATATAGCATAAAAAAATCAAACATACACGGTACAAACGACAAAAGAGATGTCAATCCAAACTGGTTTACAAGTAAAACATGGATGAAAGTGGTTTCAGATAAAATTGAAGCCAGAGAACAGGACATCTATCATGTTCATTTTGAAGACGGATCAAGGACAAAACTTCACCAACACAATGGAAATCAGGTACTGATAGGAGTAAAAGGTAAAGGAAGCCTGGAGATCTTTAAAAAACAAGGCAATCCCAAAACTGACTTTAAAATTGCAAAAACTGAACGAATCGCCCTTAATGAAGGAGACATCGTACACATACCAGCAAAAACACTCCACACACACGGATCAATTGACAAAAAAAAGAATTTTCCCACATTGCAATTAACATCCATTCAAGGAAAAATTCGACATACAAAACTGAATGGTACGAATCAGATTTCAAGAAAGGGAAAACAAGTGTCAAGCAGGCAGTCTACAACATAATCAAAGACGAGTAGAGAAATAAAATATCAAGATAATTTTTGGTCAGTTCTATTCGCATCATCCACATACAAAATTATGAGGCACCATATGACGCTCTTTGATTTATTCACCACTGAAAATTACTAATTCACACATGCGGACAAAAAATCAAGATAAACTCTGTCATTGATGCACATCTACATTTTTCATCAATGCACATGAATCACAATGAAACATTTCTCTTGTGAGATCATCTTTGAATGGTTGATGTAACATCACATCGTCTGCACGCAAAACAGTTTTTTTGGTCCGTTTTCAGAGGCATAGAACTTTACATTCTCGCATCTTCGATATCACAGTTTGGCATGTTGCAAATCAAGAACATAGAGTAAAGAGATCAAGGCACAAGATGCATGGTCATCACATTATAAAATGAAAATGAAAATAAATTCAACTTTTTTTGTAAAACAAAGAAAAATATGATTAACCAAGTAAGTCAATAAAACATCACACCCATAAGATAGCCAATTGATTATGAGTCGTCGATAGCTAACATCCATCCCCACATAGGCCACAGTCAATAAATTTGACTTTTAAAAATAATTCTAATCAGTAACTTGAAACATGACTTTTTTACAATGAGGGCAATTCATAGTATTGCTCGGATTCATTGTTGTTACAGGCATATCGCATTTCTTGCAGTTCCAGGTAATAGGTTCCATGCACAATCTAAATTCCAGTGTGATATAACTGTCTGTAAATATAGAAGAAAATGTTAACATTTACAAGATAAACAACAAACCAAACTCACTTTCAAGGATAACAATGCTTATTCCTGATCATGCGTTCATCATACGTAAAATGTTTCTTGCATGTGATACAGGTAATGAACATATGACTTTACTTGTAAATAATTGTTGGATTTGACTTAAAATAATGCATACTTTGATGAAAAACCTAGAAGTTCCAGTCCCTGACATGTAAGGAATATTTGGAGTCAAAATATCCACGAATTATTCATGGTCAGTGTCACCCATCAAGTGTTTCTGAGATGTTCAATGAAGTGACTTTTTTAGTGGGGCGATTATCAGACAGTATTGAAAAAATCAGATCAAGGCCATGACAGGTATGAAACAATATCAATTGAGTCAAAAATCAGAGAAGGTGTCTTTCATAAAGTCATTAAAGACTTGGAAACTGGAAAAGCCGTTTCTTGCTCCTGTAAATGTTGGAGTAAGGGGAACAAGCATTGTTTCGGCATGAAAAGCATCGGAGTTTAGAAATGGAATTGTTGAAACTATCACCTAAAACATCAGATAATCAAAAAAAGATCACAGCAGTCAAATAAAATTTTGAAAGAAGGTAAATCAGAGGTCAGATAATTTTTTTTCTAATTGTTCCATCTGCATATCACCGCATTGATCGGCATTCTCAACAGCACAAAATTCTCTCACCTCATCAAACGCATCCATACATGATTGGAGTTCTTCCGCACTAAGTTCATCCTCACTGCATGCAGACATAATAGATTTGTAGTTTATTGCAAACTGTACCAAAAGCTCTTCTTATTTTTTAACATCATCCGGCACATCAGACTTCATCACAGTAGTCCCAAAAAACATGATTGCTGCAATTATTGGCAGAATTAAGAGGAATTTCAAGTCGGGGTTTTTTGCCATTGACATGGTAGTGCAAAAAGATAGAAAGAATAAATCTATTTGGTTTCATTTTTGTCCTAGCTAATTGCCAAATGAAAACGCATGTTGTAAATTCATGAATGGTAAACAGTTATGTCAGGACACGTTTGACAAAAATTTGCAAAATTCTTGTATATCGGGCAGTAATGATCAACGATTTTGATTATTACAGTAAATCAAGAGTCATCTCAAGAGAGGAGGGTCATCACGATACAAAATTTTCATTCACAATACATGCACGGTAAATCCAACAGGCACCATCTAACGCTGTTGACGATGGTTGTCACCACATATGTAAGGACCGCAACCACGGCTACAATCACAGGTAATTTCAAAGACACGTTGTAGGTGATCTTTTTTTCATCTCAAGAAATTTTTTGGATGTCTTATGATCACTTCGCCCAACTGAAATGTACTGCAAGTAACAACATCATAGTCTGTTTCTTTCATCATGCGTTAGCTGTTTTCAAAGATCAAGAGACTTCTTTGATGTTGCTTAAATAAACAAATTGCATTTAATGCCACAATACCGCAGCATGCAACAGATTTTAAAACCAAGGCTCCAAAAATCATTTAGAAAAAATGTCATTACGTAGAGATTCTGAGATAGACTCAATCCAAGGCAGCGAAGGAACTACAATCAAGCAATATTTTCATCCCCACAACACATTAAACGGAATCAATTACAGTCTGGCACAATTTACATTAGAGCCTGGAAAAAAATCCAAACTTCACAAGATTCGTTCATCTGAAATTTACTACATCCTGGAAGGAAATGGAAGACTGAACATTAACGAAAACTCGTACATCATGGAAAAGAATGATTCGGCTTATGTTCCTCCAAATTCCAAACAATGCATCGAGAACTCAGGAAAGAGTGATTTGAAGTTTTTATGCATTGTTGAACCCGCATGGAAGATATACAATGAAACACTGTTGGAATAGATTCATCGTATTCAAAACTATATGAAACTGTTTTTAACATATGACAAATCTCTATTGCTAGTGAACACGTATCAAGCAGTAAAAGTATTGAATGTGAGTCAAGATGCAAGCCAGGAGGAGATCAAGGCAGCATACAGAAAGAAAGCACTAGAAGCGCATCCAGATAGAAATCAAGACAACAAAGAAGATTCAGAATTTAAAAAAGTCATAGAAGCTTACACGTATCTCAAAAAAAATTACAAACAGAAAAAGAAATCAGCGTATCAAGATTCAAGCAAAACCAAGCCAAAGAGCGACTTTAGACGAAGACCACAATGGGGCGCACCTGATGATGGAAGCATCCCGGAACAAGATTGGGGAAAATATACGCGTGAATTTGAAGAGGGAGATCCCGCTTTTTGGAAAGAGTACGAAAGAAAGTTTTGGGAAGACTATAACGCACGTGTTCGTCCAGACGGACGAAACGGAGAATATGAAAAGGCGAAAGAGCCGGACAAGCAACCGAATCTTTTCGTAGACGTGGACAAAAGTTTGTGCATAGGATGTTGCAGTTGTGAAATTATCGCGCCGGATGTTTTTGAGATAAACAAGTCAAGCAGAACAAATCCCAAATCATCAGTAATCAATCAGAAGGGAGCAGGAATCAATAAAATAATGAATGCAGCAGAAACATGTCCCACAAAAGCAATCAGCGTAGAGAATTCAGACACAAGAGAAAGGCTATTCCCGCACTAAACTTTCAATTCATCATGCAATTCACCCAATTCAGACTCAGACAGGATTAAATCAGAATCAAACATGCTGTGAATTGCACCCGCAGAATCATCAATACTGCGAGGAACTAGATGTACGTGTACATGCGGCACTTCTTGTCCCGCATCTTTTCCGTTATGCGCAGCCATCAATGTCGCACCAGTCACAGAATCAACCTTGGATAGAATTGTATGAACAAGAGAAAACAAGTCAGCATTTTCTTCTTTGCTCATGTCTTGAATTTTTTGGTGATGACTTTTTGGAATTACAAGTACATGGCCTTTGGCCAAAGGAAATGCATCTAAAAAGGAGATCGAATGGACAGTCTCACTTAGAATTTTTGCATCAACATTGCCTGAAACGATTTTACAAAAAATGCAATCCACCACCATAACAACATCACCACAGGTTTTAAAATATCAGATCATGTGTCAAGGATTCACAATGGTGGCCCATGCAAGTCCGTCACCAAACCTAACTGTAGCTTCGTCTCCAGCATTAAGAACGCAGCCTTCAATGGTTTTAGGTATGCTGTCAGAGGTTTCAACGTAGCAAACACCGTCATCGTTTGTTAAAATTATTACATCCTCGTACACATCCTCACGAATCAGATTCCAAAAGGGAAAAATCACAGTAGACAGAACAATTCCCGCAGCGACAAACGCACATGCAGCAACCAGGCCGGTTTTTTGACTTGAGCTTAGTTCCATCTTACCAAGTGCCACCATCGCCCGCATTTGGATCTAGTTTCTTTTCAGGGATGTTGCCATGAGCCTTCTTCATGTGTTTTTTCAAGCGTTCAGGATCATGTAATTCAGTTCCACACACATCACATTTTGTTTTATTCTCATCGTCTTTCTTTCTCTTGAATAACCCCATGAAATAATCAAGTTCTGAAATACATTAAAACTTATGCGAATTTTTTCTCTTCACCTACAAAATTTCCCACATACACCACATCATCATACCAAATTCAGAATTTTTGGCGTTAATCACAATCATTATTTTTTTAAGATTATAAAGAAGATGCAAAACCTGTGAAATACATTATAAAGGATGTCAGATTTTCAGGTAGTCATGAAGCTAAAAAACATCACAATTTTAGGTTCTGGAGTCATGGGACATGGAATTGCCCAGGTTTCAGCGACTGCAGGATATAACGTAGTATTACGAGACATCAAACAAGAGTTTTTGGACAAAGCCATGGAGAAAGTGAAATGGAGTTTGGACAAGCTAGTTTCCAAAGAAAAAATATCCAAAGATGAAGGAGATGCAATTTTTGCAAGAATAACCCCAATAGTGGATTTGAACGAGGCAGTAAAGGATGCAGAGATGGTAATTGAGGTGGTTCCAGAGATAATGGATCTTAAGAAAAAAGTCTACGCGGAATTAGACAAGGCCGCATTACCAGATGTGATTTTTGCATCAAATACAAGCACACTTCCAATTACCGAGATTGCAAATACTACATCGCGTCCGGAGAAATTCATAGGAATTCATTTTTTCAACCCACCTCAGTTGATGAAACTGGTGGAAATCATTCCAGGAGAAAAAACATCACAGGAAATTACTGACCTAACTCAGGAATACGTAAAATCAGTTAACAAGCAAGCCGTACTATGCAGAAAGGATGTTCCAGGATTCATAATTAACAGACTGTTCATCCCGATGGTTCATGAAGCATGCTTTGTAAAAGATAGAACAGGTGCGACATTGGAAGAGATCGATTCTGCCGTGAAATTCAATCTTGGATTTCCGATGGGAATATTTGAATTGGCAGACTTTACTGGCATGGATGTAATTCACAAAGCCACATCAGAGATGCATCTGCGTGACAAAAAGGTAATTTATCCACATCCGCTAGTTGAAAAAATGTTTGATGAGAAAAAGCTAGGGCAAAAATCAGGAGAAGGATACTACAAGTATTCAGATGACAAGTATGAACGAGTGTCACTTTCAGAAGAACTGGCTGCAAAATGCAATCCAATTCAGATTGTAGCCAACATCCTAAACAATGCAGCATGGCTCATTACAAACGGTGCCAGTGACATTGAAGAGATCGAAAAGGCAGCTCAATTGGGATTGGGACTAAAGAAACCGCTGTTTGAAACTGCAAAAGAAATAGGAATCAAAAACATTGTAAGTGAGTTAAACAGGCTTGCCGATGAGCATGGAGAGTTTTACAGGCCCGACCCGTTGCTAGTATCCATGCAGTAGTTTTGACGTTTGGACCAGCAACACATGCAGAGTCAAGGATCACATCAACAGTGAGAAACGACAACGTCGTGAACAATTAGATTCATCATTTATTCAATTAAATAATTTATTTGATCCCCAAATTCTGTTTGATTCTATCAACATCCTCGCCAATCATTGCAATTTGACTTCCAAGTGCCCAAATCGAGTGTCGTGACTGAATGTTCTGAGCATTCAAGTATTTTATCAGCTTGATGGTAAATTCAGAATTATCGGTATTTTCAAGATAGGTAATAATTTCATCAATTATTTCCGGAGGCAGTCCCCTATCCAAAGATTCTATTAGTTTTCTACATTCTTCGTCATTTTGAATCGTCACACAATAACATGCCCATACTTTTAATTAAACAGTAGCGCGAAATTCAATTTCGTTTATCATACAAAATGACTTTGATTCCACCACACTAAGCAATCAACTCTAGAATCTTTTTGACAGCATCCTGAGCATTGTCTGCACCTACAAGTTTCACATTTTCTCTATGATCTAAATACCCGTCAATGTATTGTGCCACGGGGCCTTTCAGATTCCTAATTGCAACCATCGGTTTTTTGTGCATGTAGCCTGCACAGACCTCAGACAAAGTCCCAGAACCTCCACCCACGACAACTATCCCATCAGCACTCAATGCGTTCAGAAAGTCACGGGTAAATCCCATCCCCGTAGGTATTACAATATCACAAAATTCATTGGCCAATGATGCGTCATCTTGAGGGATTATACCGATCGTCAGACCGTTTGCATCTTTTGCCCCACGTGATGCAGCAGTCATGACACCGCCCAAACCTCCAGTTAGCAAAACAGAGTCAGATTTTGCAATTTCCACCCCAACATCGTATGCAGCCTTGTCATGTTCGGGCGTACATCCGTTGGTATTATGACCAATTACCAAGATCTGTCGTTTCCTTACCATGTCACAATTAGAAAAAAAGGCTTGAAATATCTTTCCGCCGACAGATTGGCAAGAATAAACATTATCAGAACATTGTCATAAACTAAAAAAAAGAACAAAGATACATTCAATGTTAGATTTCACGAATTAAGAACGGATTCCTCACACAGATATTTTTGATCCACAGCGCATCATGCAAAGAAACTGAATGAACAAGTCAAAAAAAGGCAAGATAAAGTACAGAAAGACAGGTGCATTCAACACAAGCATCAGTCAGATTAGCAGTAAGATACATTGCAAGACAGTTCAAGCCAATCCAATGTCTTTTTTTGTTCCGCGTCTAACTGATTATAAAAGTAAACCACATCACAGCTTTCAATTTTCTTCCCCCACTGCATTTGCTGATAGATTCCTTTTGCCTTGTTGTCAAATCCCTCAGAGGATATCAGACCTACAGAGCCAAAGATCGTGCCAAGCTCATCAGGCATGCCGCACATCAATTTTTGAGAACCGTCAATCTGATCAAGGAGATTCTTTTGTGCTTCATCATTTGCATGTTTAGTCAAACCGGGTAATGAAATTGATAAAAATACAACAACAAGAACTGATATCGAAACCAATCCAAACACGGCACCCCAATTAATCATAACCCGAAAGCAGACGTCAGGTATATAAAATTCGACACAATCATGCAAAAAAAGAAAAAATGAAGAAAGTCAATCAAAATATTAAAAAAAATCCAAAGTATGAACAAGTGAGAACGATGAATTATTCATGCTGTGTGACGTAAAACTCATCAATTAACGATCAAAATTAACTCATTTAGAATATGTTGGATTTTGATACAAGTACGTCATTTTGGACAAACCCAAGAGATCCATCGCAAAAAAGATCTTAACCAATTCACACAGATTACAGTCAATTGAACAGTGTGCAATGAGACAGGATCCAGTTGCAGAAAATACACCCATAAAGAGAAAAAGATATTAGTAAAAAATGCAATTAATGTTTATGGAAAATCGTTCAATGCCAGTATGTTTCAATGAGAAGCAATACAAAATGATCGAAGAATTTGCCAAGAGAAACGGCATGCTCAATGCAAGCCAGGCTCTTGAAAAAATCTTAAACAAATAAGCATTTTTTACTATTTTTATTTTATTTACATTTATAGAATATGCCACACGACATAGATCAAAGGAAATGGGATTATTTAGTAAAAAACCATCATTTTGCAGTGTATGTAGCAAAGAACTAACCCACAAACACAAGCCAAAAAAAGAATGGAACATCAAAGGCTCACTTTGCGGCGATTGCCATTTTGACAAGTCAAAGGAATACTATGAAGGCAAAGTCAGACAACCGTGCATCGTATGCGGAATTACGCAGAAAATTACAGAGTTATGGGAACCAAGATGGCAGTGGGACATGGAAGGACTGTTATGCAAAAAATGTTTTGACAAAAAGGAAGAAGATCACGGTAAAAAGAAGAACTTTTGTTCCTTGTGCGGAGGGAAAATGGGTTTGATCAGATACAATCCAAAAGACGGTTGGAAGATAGACGGCCAGCTTTGCAGAAAATGCTGGGATACGAAAAAAGCAGAGTTCGGATAAGAGTGGGCATCTTTAAAAAAATTAAATGTAAAGTTTGTCAGAAAAAATTTTCAAAGGAAGAGGAACTTATGAATCACAAGCAAATTGTTCACGGAAAGGATCTCCAGTATGACTGTAAGGAATGCAGCAAATATTTCTCAAACATGGAGGATATGAGAACTCACTTACAAAGAGAGCACAGTTACAAAAAAGACAGATAGCTAAATTGCTTTTACGGTTTTTACTACTGGAGGTCTATCCTTAGTAAACACCCTAAACCCACAAATGCATTTGATTTCAGGCAACCTAGACAGCTCAGTGTTTGAAACACTGGTTCCACATCTCAAGCAAGAATAATTTACTTCAAAAGTTTCAACAGGAACTTCTTCTAGCTCTTCTTCAATATTTTCTTCAACCATGTTAATCATCAAAATTTCTATAATTTAAGGATATCAAATTATGTCAGAGACAATTCAATGTAGACGTCATCAGGAATTTTCAGCCTCATTAGCTGTCGTATTGCTTTATCATCTGCATTAATGTTGATAATTCTTCGGTGCATTTTCATTTCCCATTTCTCATAGGTTTCAGTACCACTCCCACAAGGTGATTTTCTAGTGGCAACATGTAGTCTCTTAACAGGAAGAGGAGTGGGGCCTTTTACTTTGACTCCAGTTTTTTTACCAATGCCCATAATTTCCCCACATACGACATCCAATTTAGGAAGGTTAGTTGAAGTGAGTTTAACACGGGCAGTTTGAGTCATAAAATCTGCCTATGGTTTGTACTCTTCAGTGATTTCTTTCACAATACCTGCTGCGATAGTGGCACCCATATCCCTAAGGGCAAATCTACCCATCTCAGGGAATTCTTGGAAAGTTTCAATACAAGTTGGCCTCACTGGTCTGATTTTTACCATTGCAGAATCTCCAACTTTAAGGAACTTTGGATTTTCTTCCTCTACTGCACCGGTTGCAGGATTAATTTTTTGAAGGAATTCAGTGACAGTTGCTGCAACTTGTGTTGTATGTGCGTGCATTACTGGAGTGTAACCAGGAGCAATCGCAGTTGGATGGTGAATTACGATGATTTGTGCCTTGAATTCCTTTGCAACATTTGGTGGGGCGTCAGGAGTACCAAGAACATCTCCTCTTTTGATATCTTTCTTTTCAATACCTCTCAGGTTAAAGCCAATATTATCACCTGCTTCTGCAGTGGGCATTTCTGTATGATGTGTTTCAATAGATTTAATTTCACCAAGTGCACCAGAAGGCATTACGATGATTTTCTGACCGGCCTTCATGATACCAGTCTCAACTCTACCAACAGGTACAGTGCCGACACCGGTAATTGTATAGACGTCTTGAACTGGAACGCGGAGAGGTTTACCAATAGGTTTCTCAGCTACTGTAAAGTCATCAAATGCTTCAAGTAGTGTCTTACCCTTGTACCAATCCATGTTCTCAGATTTTTTAACTAAATTATCACCCTTCCATCCAGAAACTGGAACAAATGGGACATCATCTAATTTGTAGCCTACAGATCTTACTAGTTTTTGACCTTTCTCTACGGCTGCTTTGAATGCATCTTCTTTGTATTCAACGGCATCCATTTTGTTAATGGCAACAATGAGTTGACTGACACCAAGTGTCTTTAGTAAGAAAGCGTGCTCTCTGGCTTGACCACCTGCTGCAATTGCAGTATCAGTTTCACCCTCTTTTGCAGAAAGCACTAAGATTGCTGCATCTGCTTCAGATGCACCAGTGATCATGTTTTTAATGAAATCCCTGTGACCTGGAGCATCAATTAAAGTAAAGAAGTACTTTGCAGATTCAAACTTTTGAAATGCAAGATCAATTGTGATTCCTCTTTCTCTTTCATCTTTGATGTTATCCATGACCCAAGCATACTTGAAAGTATCACCCTTTCCAGTCTTCTCGGATTCAACACCATGTGCTGCAATTGTTCTTTCATCAACAACTCCAAGATCCATCAAAAAATGCCCCATAGTTGTAGATTTACCATTATCAATATGACCTGTTATGATCAGGTTCAAATGTTGTTTATCTGCCATACCAACAGAACTCCCAATGGCATTTATTACTGTTATGAATTTTTGAAAAAAAATACATTTTTTCAAATAATTTTAAGAATGTAAACTTGAAAAAAACTTTTTCCAAATGATTCCAAATAAGAAAAATTTAAAAAAAATTCTCAAAGCCTTCCGTGAGATCAAAACCGTCTTTTAAAAAAAATACACATAAATCAAGGGAGAAAAAAGGTTCATACATGAAGATCACAGTCTCCGTAATCAAGGCCGACGTTGGCGGAATAGGA
>WLWI01000654.1_pt1 | contig 31031 bp, 2 predicted proteins | sample 6701501 | NCBI WGS metagenome assembly WLWI01 (sample SAMN12718690, study PRJNA515312) | sponge metagenome | isolation source: marine sponge | host: Mycale hentscheli | place: New Zealand: South Island, Marlborough, Capsize Point | collected 2014-11-01 | reverse complement strand
CCCCCTGGATAAAGGCTTTCGAAAATGTATTTCCCCCGGCCTTATCGCAAAGGCTCACCAGCGCAATTCCATTGTCGTAGGCCTTTACGTTGACGACATCGGAGGTCAACCGGATGGTTCCCGGCATTCCTAAATCTGGACAGGGAGTCTCAGCTCCATTGAGACTGAGCCATTTGTTTTTGATTTCTCCTTTTTTACCGGAGATCAGCCTCTTCCTGTTTTCCATGAGAGGAGTCAAAGAACTGCCAAGTTTCTCTACTCGATGCACGATGTTCTGAGAAAGATGTCCTTTTAATAGAATCAGGGATTCGCGAGGACACGCTGCCAGGGTTTGAGCCATTTCCATAGCGCAAGCATCCACTTCAGATTGCGGAAAGACAGGTATCCCCAGTCCTGTTTCCTGCAATTCTTTGCCCGAATAGGCCTTTTCTGAAAATAACAGATTTTCACCTATGTTTTCGCCAAATCGTTCAATAAACAGCGCACGTTCTTCCTCTGAGGGAAGCCATCCATTTCCTTTGGCATGATACTGATAGTGACCCTCTTCACTGCAAACCATAAAATCACACAGGCTTCCCATCAACCAGCCCATGCCTGTACTTTGACCTTTCATCACAGCAATTACGGGGATTTCGCAATCCAGGCTCAAACGCATGATTTTTTTCCAGAAAAGGACGTCTCTTTCAGCGATGTCTCCTGACAGGAAAAACTGATCCTGCCCAGTGAGTAAAACCACCTTTGCTTCCGTATAATCCTGAATCCGCTGAAAGCTTTTGGTTAATCCGGAAATCACATGTTCCGATACTAAATTCTGATGGGCCGGATCCGTCACCTGAATACGAAAAATTCCTTGACCGCAGTCGAATAATTCAACGTAGGATGTTTCGACAGAAATGGCTGTTTTCGTTCTTGCCTTAAAGGGACGTCTGGAACGGTCAAGAGGATTTAGAGATCGTTTTTCTAAATGAAGAGAGGAATTGAATGATCCAGATATAGACGATGGGTCGGCAAGGGAAACCGGAGTGGGTTTCAAAGGCTTTTTTTCAGACTTAATTTCTTTGACATCTTCAAATAAGGAAATTTTCTTGGGGAGATTTAAATCTGTTTTTCCTACCGGCGTCGCAGCCGTTTTCAACGGAGTCAACGTTTCTGTTTGACAGACCATCCCATGCATGGCAACTGCAACCCTGCCCTGATCATCGCACAGATGCAGGTTGAGTTTCTGCACCGTTTCTTCTGGGGAATTTGCGTCCTGACATTGAGCCCAAACCCACATTGAAGGCGCGCATGGACAATAGATTTCAAGTGCGTCCAAAGCAATAGGGAGGAAACGTCGTCGCTGGCCATTCACGATCGATTGCTCATGCGAGGCGTGTAAGCCAATGCATGCCTGCAATGCCGAATTCATTAGGTTTGGATGCAGGATAAATTGATCCTGCGTATCGATAATGCAGGACGGCAGGACCAATCTGGCCAGAATTTGACTTGATCCCGCATACACTTCCCGAACTCCACGCTGGCTCGGACCGTAGTCGATACCCATCATTTTATAGGCGTCATAGCACTGTTCCGAGCTAAGACAGTTCTGATTGCAGACGGACTGCAACGCCTGAAGATCAAGAACAGGGGCTTGATCTGTGACCGTTAATCGTGCGACTCCATGATTGTGACGCATTCGACTGTGCCCGGACGCGATGTTGAGATTTTTGTTCTCATTCAGTTCGTCGGTGTAAATTTCATAATAAATCTGTCCGTTTTCGTCGGGGACAAGTCCAATATGGACTGCTTTGACATGGCTATTAACTGCAATTGGACGAGTCCACACAATGTTCTCTAACTGGATTTTTGATTGATTATCGGCCATGGCGCAGGAGGCATGTTCGACTGCCGCTCTTGCCATCTCCAAATGGGCTATCTCCGGCAGGATATGTTGCCCTTGCACAACATGATCGGATAAGAAAAACTCGTTGCCTGTCAGCAGCGAACTAAATCGTAGTTCTTCAAGATGTGATGTGTTTTCATGTACTAATGGATGTAATTTCCCGATATTGCCCGGCTGTTTATTACTCCGTGTTGGCTGGTCGCTGCTCATCCAGTATCGTTCTCTTTCAAACGGATAGGTTGGCAGATTGATGCGACGCGGTTTGTTATCCCGATAGATCGTGTTCCAATCAAAAATGAGACCTTTTGTCCAGATATCCATGAGTTTAGCGTATTTGCCTTTTTCAACCCATATGTCAATAATTTTGGCCATGTCCTCATCTGCAGCAAAGACAGCGAGAGTTTCTTTATTTCGCTTGACTTGTCCGCGATACAGATCCTTTACATCATCTTTATTTTCTAAAAATGCGTTCAGTTTTTCGATTAGCTCATCTCTGGAAGTCACGCTCAATGCCAACCGTTCTTCCATCGCTTCGCGGCCGACCTGAAGGGTGTATGCAATATCCTGTAAATGATGCGTGATTGATGATTTATCGTTGGTTATATATGCGAGGAACTTCCTGACATAGTTCTGAAGGCAATCTTCATTCTTTGCAGACAGCACGATAATATAGGTCCCATGGGTCTTATAGGACTTATTTATAACCGCCGTCGGCGCCTCGTATTCCTCAATAACGATATGAGCGTTTGTTCCGCTAAATCCATACGAACTCACGCACGCGCATCGTAATATGCCGGGAGACGTTTCCCATGGCTTTAATTCTGTATTGACATAGAACGGACTCTGTTCGAGGGGAATATGCTGATTAAGCGTTTCAAAATGAATTGTAGGAGGCAGCATTTTTTTCTTTAATGCAAGCAACACTTTAATGACCCCGGAAATCCCTGCGGCAGATAAAAGATGACCAATATTGCTTTTCACGGAACCCAATGCACAATAGCCTGTTTTCTGCGTATAAGAGCGAAACGATTCAATGAGCGCTTCAACTTCAATGGGATCTCCAAGTTTGGTGCCTGTCCCATGGGCTTCAACCAACGTAATTTCTTCCGGATTAATAGCAAAACGTTTATAAATCGATTGTTCCAGCGCGATCTGCGACTTTACGCTTGGAGCAGTTATCCCATTCGTCCTGCCATCCTGATTGACGCCCCACCCCTTAATCACTCCATGCATTGGGTCTCCATCGCGAACTGCATCTGCAAGGCGCTTTAATAAAACAACTCCAACCCCTTCTCCGGGCACAAACCCATCGGCCCTTTGATCGAAGGTAAAGCAGCGTCCCTCCTTAGATAACATACCTGCCTTACTGGTCATAACGTGCATCGAAGGCCCGGTGAGCACGCATACTCCCCCCGCCAAGGCCAAGTCGGTGGTTCGCAACATCAAATTGTTGCACGCCTCAGCAATGGCGACGAGAGAGGAAGAACACGCGGTATCAATGGATAGACAGGGGCCTTTTAAATTCAGGAAATAAGATATTCGGGCCGATAACATCGACGAACTGCTTCCCATCAACCCTTGAGGGCTAAGCTCCTGTTCAGAGGCAATTTGTCCATAATCACTACTGCCGCAACCAGCGAAAACGCCGCACAAACTTTCTGATAAAGAAATCGGATTAAGCGCTGCATCTTCGATGCAATGCCAAGCGCTTTCCAAAAACAAACGTTGTTGAGGATCCATCCATTCGGCTTCGATTGGAGAAATACTGAAAAACAGGGGATCAAACTGATCCACGTCTTCTACTATCCCCATCCATTTGCAATATGTTTTTCCCGGCGCATTCTCATCCGGATCATAATAGTCATCCACGGGCCATCGAGTTTCCGGAATTTCTGAAATGCAATCTTTTCCCTGAGCAAGATTCTCCCAAAACAAATCCACAGTGCCAGCCTGAGGAAATTGTCCAGACATTCCTATAATGGCTACAGCGCTTTCAGCCGCAGGAATTTCGGTCTCGGATAATGGCCGCGTCTCGCCCCTGAAAGAATGATCCAAATGAGTCGCTGAATCGTGTTGGGTTAAAGCATCAGAAATAAACATGGGCTTTTTTTGAATATATTCGCATGCCTCACGCATCAATAATTCACTCATTTGATCGACGTAACGATTTCTCCAATCGTCCAGCTTTGTTCCTTTAGCCCATTCATTAAACGCCCCCATCGCGGGTCCAGAATGAATTTGAAAATGGTCTTTTTCTGAATCATCTCCATTTAATGCGACCTGATTTGTATGTGCAAAATACCATTGAAAAACAAGCTTCATTTTGATGCGAGGATTTTCTAAAGCTTCTTCTATCTGCTCCGGGTTTCGTTTATTTTTATAGACACACACCCTCTCCCACACATCTGAAAAGGTCATTTTAAAATAATGCTTTTCTATATCCTGAAGAACAGATGACGGTATTTCTTCGATTGAATGGTAGAGCTGAAAGAGTTGGTATAATCGATTTGCCCGTTGCGGAAATTGCGTGTGCTTTTTTACCACCTGTACTTTTGCACCGATCTCAAACATATCTCCGGCAGGCGCCGTGGTGGTGTCATGAACAGAAATTGTTGCTAGTAAGTCTTTGACAATCTCATGCGCTCCGCTTTCCACCGTGCATTGATTAATGGAGCCGGTAAATACGAAATCTGCGCCCAGAGCAAAGGCTGACATAATCGCTTGAGGCGTTCCAATGCCTCCACCACAGCCAATAAGTATGTCCTCCTGATACTGATGCTCTTTCATTACTGACTCTTTTAATATCACGACAGAGGGAACTAATGCGAAGGAAACTCCTTGGTCCGTATGTCCTCCTGAATCGGCTTCCACGGCCAAATCATCGGCCATTGGAATCCATTGGGATAACTGTGCCTCTTCTTTCGTAATCCGATTTAATGCCAATAAATCATTCACTATCTTAATGGGAGGAGGGCTTAAAAATAAACGCGCAACTTCCAGACGTGAACATTTTGCAATGAGGCGACGAGGAAATACCATCTCTCCTCCTGCTGTTTGCGAAAGCCCTTTAATTCGGCAATAAACCAGAGCCGGGGTTAAGGTAGAAAATGCGGCAGCCTCAATAACCGGGATTTGACATTTAACGAACAATTCAGCCTGCCACATCTCTTCCTCCGGATGCGCGAGATTGGCAATTAAACAGATACCATACGGTTTATTTAATCCCAACTGAGATTGTATGCGTTGAATTCGCGGTTCTAACTCCTCAACTCTAAAACCGGCGCTTCCAAAAAAGCTCAACAGGTTTGCTTTTCCCATGGCCACGACAAGTTGTTCCGATGCAATCGCACGATACATTGAACCGGTAAAGTAACTCAACCTACAGCCGTAACGCTGCTGAAAAAGAGGACTGCCCAGATTCTCCGGCTTCAAGGACTTCACCGACCGAACGGAATCTGTATTTGTTGGTTGCAGCCTTAGTACAGGCTTAATCAACGAGCGCGGTTTTTCAGGCAGAGACAAAGGGGCTCGCTCTGGAAGCAATGTTGGATCCGAGGAATCCGAAGCGACCTGCTGTGATTTTTCCTGAATCTTACCTTGCCCGTTTTTCGCTAATTCTTTCTTTAAAAATGCAGCAAATTCCCGAATGCTTGGATAATCATAAACTTTTGTTGCCGCCATACTTAATGAATACTTCTGATTAAGAGTTTGAATCCATTCCACGCCCACAATTGAATCCAGCCCCAATTCAATAAACGGGGTTTCCTGATCAATACCGGATGATTCCATATACAATGCCTCCGCCAAACTCGCTGCGAGTTCTTTTTGCAATGTCTCCTGTGAAATTTCATGTTCAGCAGCAGGCGCCAATCGAGCTTCTTTTTCCGACGACTCAGACAAGGAGCTGAGCGCAAGGTTTGCTGGCTTGTTCGTTAAGCTGGAAAATGTATCATGCGGCATATCTGCCAACTGAAAGTGCAGATCATTAGAAGTATTTTTATGAGCCAACTGATGCAGATTTTCCCCGATCTCAGTTTTCGGCTTGCCACCTTCAGCCCGTTCTCCCAGCCAGTACTGTTCCCGTGCAAAAGGATAGGTTGGCAAACACATTCTTTGAGGTTTGTTTACTCCGTAAAAACGCTTCCAGTCAAAACTTAGACCTTGAACCCACAGTCCCGCTATCTTCTGAAATTTTCTTTGCGCCACCCACTTATCGATCATTTCCTCTATATCTTCCAGACCAATTGCTTTCATGGCCTTCCGGCTATCTTTGACCTGCCCCTTCCAACAGTTTTCTTCAATGTCCTCGTCCAAAATGAAGGATTGCAGTTTTGCGCAAAGCTCCTGTCGGTTTTTAACCAGGAACGCAACCCGTTCTTCCAGAGGTTCACGCCCCGTCTGGAGCGTATAAGCAATCCTCTCCAGCCCCATTGCCGTATCCTGATGATTCGCCTCTTCTTTCGAATTTATCTGCTTGCGGACTGAATCAATGCCTTCGGAACCGCGTTCTTCCAAAAATTCCAAAAGTTTTTGGGCATATTCTTTAAGGCGCTCTTCATTTCTGGCTGAAAGTGGAATGATAGCCCATGTCTCCTGATTCGTTTCTTCAGCTGTAATCGGAGACGTTTCATTCTTCACATATTCTTCCACAATTACATGAGTGTTTGACCCCGTCGCTCCAAAAGAACTCACGCCTGCCCGACGGGGAATCACACGTTGCTCCTCGTCTGCGTGTAAAACGGGTTGACCCCAGTCTTCCGTCTTATGCTGGATGTAAAAAGGAGTGTTCTCCATATTAAGATGAGGATTCACTGTCTCGGAATGCAGGGATGGAACAAGAGTTTTGTAGTATAACTGGAGAATGACCTTTGTGAGTCCACTAATGCCTGCAGCAGATTCGGCGTGACCAATGTTTGACTTAACGGAGCCAATCGAACAAAATTGCTTGTCCTTTGTAAATTGGTCAAATGCCCTTACCAAGCCTTGAATTTCAATCGGATCTCCCAGCGACGTGCCCGTTCCGTGCGCTTCCATATAACTGATTGTGCGAGGATCAATCCCGGTTTGCTCAAAGCATCGCTCGATCATTTCTCCCTGCGCAACCGGACTTGGCACCGTCATGCCACTCACCTTACCCACGTGGTTTACTGCACTTCCCTTGAGTACGGCGTAAATGTGATCTCCATCCTCCCGGGCCTGCTTTAAAGGCTTCAGCAGCACGGCTCCAATGCCCTCGCCCGAAACATAGCCATCTCCTCCTTCTCCAAAGGTACGGCAATAACCATCACTCGAATGCATCCCCGCCATACCATAGGTTATATATTTATTCGGATGCAGGGACAGATTTACTCCACCCGCCAATGCTACCAGACTTTCTCCTCGATGAAGACTTCCCATAGCCAGATGAACCGCTGTCAAAGACGAGGAACAAACGGTATCTACAGCCATAGATGGACCATGGAAATCGCAAAAATATGAAACCCGATTGGCAATAGGAGCGTAATTTAACGTCAAGGGAATCTGCCTCTCCTGAGACATGATCTCTGCTCCAATTAAGGTATAATCTTTATGCATGACGCCGACGAAAACTCCAACATCCCGTCTACGAATTCGACCCCGTAAAGGAACCAGGTTTCTCGGCGTATAACCTGCGTCTTCAATGGCCTCCCAACAGATCTCAAGGAACAGACGTTCTTGCGGATCCAACGCCTCCGCTTCGCGAGGTGAAATCTGGAAAAACTGCGGATCGAAGTATTCTGGATGGTCAATAAAACCACCCCATTTTGACATTTTTTCCCCCGACGGGGATCGAAGCCCCTCCAGCAGACGCCAATCCCAACGTTCTGCAGGAATTTCCGTAATGCTATCCTTACCTGCCTTCAGGTTTTTCCAAAATTCGTCGATATTCCCTGCTTCAGGATATTTTCCTGAGAGACCGATCACCGCAATGTCATCTTTAGTTACAGGAGGAATCGTCATTTCTGTCGAAGGCAAAGAAATAATTTCCCCATTCGGTGGTTCTATCGCGCCACCTTGATCTTCACGATCTACGATCATAGGGGACATCGTCGTTACGGGTGTACCATTGAATTTTTCACCATAGGTTTCAGACAAATAAACTGAAAGCTCGTGTACCGTCGTGTATTCAAACAGCAAGGTTGGCGCAAGGGAAATGGACAGATGACTCCCCAGCTCAGCGACCACCCCCAGAAGCATAGCTGAATCCAGACCCATTTCGTAATATCCCGAGTCTGTATTGATTTCGTCAATCGATTTCTGCAATTTGGAGGCAAGTGTCTTTTTTAACAACTCGCCTGCCTGCTCATAACGCCATGAAACAGCTTTCGGCTCTGTGCTGGGGGGAGTTTTAAGAACAGACGTTTCGGACTTTGTTAAAGATGTGTCTTTATCCATTCGCAATGTTGCCGAAACAGTCTTTTCCCGACCTCCTGATTGGTCCTCAAAACGACCCGAATTAATCAGTCCTTCCCGCCTGACCAATTTATTGACAAAGTTTTTCAACTCCGCGACTTTTTGTCCAGAAGGGTTAAAGAACTGCAAATCTAATGAAAGAAGTTCCTTTTTGCGTTTTACCGAGGATTTTAGAATTCGGGTAATGCACTGCTCCTGCAATAACTCCACAGCCCGAAAAGATTCGTAATATAACGGAAGAAACAAACGCTTCTCATCCTGGATCAGTGAAGAAAATAATCCTCCTGAGCCGACGCCGCTTCCATCGATCAAGGTCGGATGAAACATAAAATATTGAGCTTCAGCAAGACCTAATTCAGGGACAGCTATCTTAATCACGTCCTCGCTGTCCAACGAATAAACGGCGCCTTCAGCTCTCATTAGTCCTGTGTGAACCAATTCCTGAGCACGACATTCTTTATAAATATCGCTGAGAAGAGTTTCTTTGAGGGCGGAAGAAACGATAGTAGAAATATTCATCTTATCCTTGAATATTTTGGGATCTTTGCGATGCATTTCAGCCGTTACATAGCGCTTTAACTCTGCCCTTCCGCCAAATTCCCGGCCCTTCACATCGATATTCCAGATTCCTTCCTGAATTGCAACGCATTCGATGAATAGCCGTACTCCGTAATCGCGGCCCACGACAAGAGGTTGGTAGATGGAAAGATTGCGAAGCTCCAATTCCCGATAATCGCAGCCTCTTTCTCTAAAGAATTGATACACCAAATCAATGTATGCTAATCCCGGCAATAGCGCCTGTCCATATGCCTGATGATTTCTAAAAATAAAATGATCAAGATCGAATACCTGACTCCAGAGATTCGGTTTCTTAAAGATTCCCCGATCCGCCTCGGAGAGGAAAAAACATTTTTCTTCAGAGATTTTTTCCGAACGGTCTGCACAAATATTCACCCGATTGAGTTCGGGAGGCCGCAATGGTTTTCTGACAGAGGTTTGTTTTTCCGCCTGAAAAGACAAACCTTCTGCTTCATCCAAAATTACATGAGCATTTGTGCCGCCATCTGCAAAACAGTTCAGCGCCAGCGTATGAGAATCTGCAGCCCATGTCTTCCTCTCCCGATCAAATCGGAACAAGGATTTTTCAAAATTATAATGGGTCATTTTCTTCTGCGCCGATAAAAAAGGAACCCACTCCCGGCGATTCAGCATCAATACCAGTTTGATAAAACCGGCAATGCCTTCTGCACACAGAGGATGCCCTATGTTAGGTTTCATGGATCCCAATCGGCAGGTGCGGCGCCGTTCGGAGCAATATACGGACGCAATCGCCTTGAGTTCCAGCAAATCAGTGACTTCGGAACCTGAACCATTTACATCAATGTATGCGATTTTTTCCGGCGTCATGCCGCTTTTTTTCAAAGCCATTCTCATGACGTCTTTTTGCGCCTCGATATTGGGCGTCGCCGGGCCGGCTGTACGCCCGTCATTATTGATAGATAACGCCCTGATACGTGCATAGATATGATCTCCGTCCTGTTGGGCCTGATCCAGGGTTTTGAGCAAGACCAGACCCGCTCCTTCTCCTAACACGACTCCTGAGGCGCGCTGATCAAAAATATGAAACAAACCGTCGGCACTTAAGAGGTTTCGCTTTTGAAAAATTTTATGAGCGCCGTCGCTTGTCAGTAAACTCACCCCGCCAACCAAAGCCGACTCAACCTCGCCGCATATCAAATCTTTGATTGCTAAATTCATCCCGACCAATGCTGAAGAACAGGCCGTATCCACCACCAAACTTGGTCCCCGGAGATCAAAAAACTGGGAGATATTGGCTGCCAAATAATTTTGCCCGACTGCCATAACGGGATTACGACTCTCCTGTAAGTCGCTTTCTTCAGGAGCTTTTTGACTTCGCGCCCCCAAATAAACTCCCGTCATCGAACCTTTGATATCCTTCAAGGAATAGCCGGCATGATAAAATACGTTTAAGCTCTCCTCCAACACCAAAAGGGCCTGCGGATCCATTGCTTTGGCGTCTTCCCCGGCGATCAAAAAGAATGAGGGATCAAAATCTGTAATATTATGAATCAAACCGGCGTAAAACAGATCAGAACTGTTGAAACGATCAACCGGAGCAATGGCCGATTTCCCTGTAGATAATAAGGTCCAATACTCCTCCAGATTATCAGCGCCCGGAAAACGGCATGCCATGCCGACCACAACAATGTCCGGCGTTGTGGTTGAGGTCTGATGTGAGTTCCCGAATACGCTTGACAAAGTCTGTTTCGACAAACGATTAAACGAAGAGTCTTCAACCCGATTCCCGACGACGCCTGTTCCCGAATTGAATTGTTTAGACAGGGAAACCGCATGCGTCTGAGTGAGCCAGAAGGTTAATCGTGCCAGTGTTGATTGCTCAAATAACGCCGACGGGTCCAGAGGCTCCGCCAATTTTTCATTCATTCTGCGGGAGACCTGGGCCAGTAAAATAGAATCCATGCCGTAATCAGCGAACGGAGTATCTTTTCCCAGTTTTGCCGGATCCATGTTCAGCTCTTTAGAAAACAGTTCTTTCAACCAGTTTTCTACAGGTTTAAGCAACGCATCTGCATCCTGAATAAGACCCGAACCCGGAACGACGACGGGCGCCGTTTCAGGTAAACCATTTTTATTTACGCTGCTGCGTTTCATCAATTCGTCCGGTTTCCATAGATCACGGTTAACCACTGCCGGCAAAATCACGGATTTAGGGCTTACCGAAAGCACGGAGTCCAGAAGCTTTAATCCTTCTTCGTTTGTATGACTTAATAATCCGGTTCGACGGTAAGCTAGGCTCTTGACCTCTCCCATGCCCGTTTCTTTCCAGCTTGGCCATTGTATACTAATCATCGGACATTCATATTCTCCGGCTTCGGCCACATAATCCATATAGGCATTAGCCATTGCATAGTCGCATTGTCCTGTGGCAAGCGCGGGAATAATTCCTGAAACAGAAGAGAATAGAACAATAAATTCCAGAGGTTCCTCTCGAAATTCAGCGAGCAGGATATCCAGTCCTGCAACTTTAGGCGCCAGCACCTGTTTTATTTCCGGTATAGACTTACGTATGAACGCCGGGTTTTGACCTCCTCCGATTCCAGCGCAATGGATAATGCCGCCAATACGAATCCCTTTCTTTACAAACTCTTGTCGGTCTTTCTGCACGGCGTCAGGATCCGTTAAAGGAGTTGATAATACCCAAACATCAGCGCCCATATCCTGCAATGCCTGAATTCCCTGAATTTTTTTGGATAATGCACTGTTATTCTCGGCAGAAGCATCCCAATGCTCTGGAGGAGGCAACGCTTCCTGTCCCGTTAAAATCAGACGCTTTACGCCATAGTTTTTCACAAAATGCTCCGCGCACAGATATCCCAGACCTCGGGTGCCTCCCGTAATCCATAAAGCATGATCCTCAGCAAATTTAATCGTCCTTATTGGTGCATTCGGCCCCAACGTTTCCTTGAGCGCGGCTCGATAACGTTTCCCTCGGCGGTAGCAGACTTCGGGAGCTTCACAATTCATTAAAAACTCGTCTGCGATGTGTTCAGCCATCGCATTGTCCATCTCCCCAAGCAGATCCACATGACGAGATCGCACATAAGCATATTCGTTTTGCAGCATACGATACAGGCCCGCCCGAGTCGCTCCTACGCGGTTGATTGAGGAATTTTCATAGGCTTCCAAAGCCCTTGTTGCACCTAATAAAATGAGTCCTTCCCTGCGACCATGCTCGATTATTTTTTGAACCCATACCATCCAATCCAGTGAATCCTCGCGACGGGTTCCGCAACCGACGACATCCACTAATCCGTCATATTCTTTCCACGCCTCTTCAGATTGACTGAAGCAATGATCCATTTTATGGACGTCGATCAAATCCGTCTTTTGAGAAAAGATGTGAGAAAGCAGGATCGCCAACTCTCGTGTTTCCTCTGTCATGAAAACGGCAATTTTTAGTTGGAGCGCCCGACGTTCAACCGGGAAACATTCTTCCCACTGTTTCCGTACATAACGCACAGCACGCTCCCCATGTTTCGATTGTTCCGTTGATTTTTGAAGCTGTTGGCCAAGTATTTTTTTCGCGTCTGCGCGACTTATTTCACCGGTCTCCAGCGCTCGAAATATCTCATGTGAATCCATCATTTTCTCCCTCCATTGACCGCATTCAAAATAATATCCACGGCCCGTTTTCTTCCACCTGCGGCCTGAATTTCATCGTGCAACTTCAATGCTCGTTTTCGATACCCATCGTTTTCCAGAACCAGTTTTACCAGGCGCCGAATCCGGGATACAGTGACATGCCTGTAAGGAATTGCTTCACCGACGCCGGCATACTGAATTCGGACCGCCATTCCGGGTTGATCCACACTAATCGGAACAGCGACGACGGGCACACCGCAGGATAATGCGTCCATGACTCCGTTAGACGAAGCATGAGTAATAAAAAGCGAGGTTTTTTTCAAAATATCAAGCTGAGGGGCAAACGGCACGACGATCGGATTTCCGGGAAAGTCAGGCATCTTCATCTCTTCCACAAACGCTCCCAAAGTGATCACGGTCTGCACAGGCAGATCTTTGCAGGCCTCGGCGATTTTAGAAAAAACAGAAACCCTGCCGTGATGCAAGGTGCCTAACGAGACGTATATAATCGGTTGCCCATTTAGGCGTTCAAACGGAAACGGACACGGCGTACCGCAAGATATTGACTGGCAAAAAGGACCGACATAATGCATGGGGTAATGATCCTTTTCGCGCATGAAATCAACATTCCGGGTTAAGTTGGAAATAATCGCCAGAGAGGACGTGGTTTCATGCCAGCGCCATTTATGAGGCCTTAACCCCTGCTCCACCCGATAGCGATCGACCTCCCGCATCATCGGAAACCATACCTTATTATACATAGCGTTTCCTAACCGATTTCTCCAACGCTTCAGCAGTCCCACGTCCCCTCCCATCCAGGAACAAAAAACCGGAGGGGGAATCTGCCCCTGCCTATCCGTTTGCAAAGGGACTGCATTGGCAATGGTGACAAACGGGATACCAGCTAATTCGGCAATGGTCGCCCCCTCAAAACTACACTGATCAACCAAAAGTGCATCCAACTTCAATTCGCGAGCCGCCCGGACTCCATCCCGGCATAATATCCGGGAAACAAATCCGACATTCTGAAATAATTTTCTCGTCGATTTTTTTGATAGGAGCAGGAGTTCATATAAGCGGCCGGCTGCTGCCTTTTTTTTGTGATACGCTGACACTTTTTTTAATAAGCCGGGCTCGACTTCGTCATCGCCCACAGTATAAAAGGATACAGAGATTTTTTCTATGACATGGCGAATTTCCCGAATTCCTAAAATTGTTGCGCGATGTCCTCTATCAGCCAATTCGTGGGCCAAATTTCCCATCGGATAAATGTGTCCCATAAAAAAAGAGCAGACGATACCGATATGCATAACTTTTCCCTTTTCCAATTCTTTCTTTTCCAAAATATAAAGTTATTTAATTTGCGAAATATTTTTCACGGATTCAGGCATTAGTCAAAGTCGGGACGTCGGTCTCCTGCAGAAGGCTTTCTTTATAAAAAAGCACATCATGATAGCGCAGCAGGGAGCTGGGATGAAACGGGGGATGCTTATGCACATAAGAATACCCCATGGCCTGAAGCCGTTCTATACATGACTTAGTCTTCGTCACATTTTTCTGATAAAAATCGTGAAACTCTACAGAAATCTGTGCAATCCGATTATAAAGATCTTCTGTTAATCCGTTTAGTATTCCCCATTCAATGCCCTCAACATCCATCTTTAACAAATCAATTTTATCAACTCTGAAAGCAGCCATAATATCCTCGATCGTCATCATGTTGACCTGAACTTCACCTCGGTTTTTTCTTATCCCCAAAAAGGACCATGTATCTGAATACTCTTTATACACAGAACTGGCCTGGGCTATGTTCGATAGATAAAAAGTAACGTTTTCTTTCGATTCCTCTCCCACGAGAACAGGCAAAATTTCTATGCCGGAATCATGTTTAAATTTCGACTCCAGATGAGACGCCAAACGGGGGTTTCCCTCTACCAGAATCATTTGTACATCTGGAAATTTTTTCCTGAATGCTTTGCCAAACTTTCCCTTATTAGCTCCTAAATCAAGAATAACAGAATGCTCGTTAAAGCAATCAATAAAGGTATGCAGATGAATGCATTGGAATTTTTTATTTTGCTTATTTCGGGAATATAATTTTTTCATGATGCCATATCTCTCTTTGTGTTAAGACTTAAGTTTACTAAATACCTCATTGGCTTGCTCGGCTCGCAGGGCGCCGTCTTCTACCTGCTCCAGCAGCTCATCTAATGATAATGAATAATCCGGGTTAAACTGCATCGAATCTGACCACTGTCGATCGCCGTTTCGGCCCGCCATACTTGAGTTTTTTTCAATGCGGCCCGAAGGATGATGCGATTCTTTCTCCAGATTGACAGCTTCTTCATCAGGATGGGAATCTGCATGTCCAACCCAGTAACGATTGCGGGAAAAAGGATAGGTCGGGAGGTGAACGCGAACCGGCAGAGAACTTCCCCAAAGCAATCCCCAATTCAACTGATACCCCTGGCAATAAAGATCGGCTAGCGCACTGAGTGTTTCCTGGTACTTCCCCTTATCCTTATGCAGCGACGACACTTGCCGCAACAGTCCGTCAGCGTAAACCAGCATCGGTTTTTGCCCGACAAATTCTTCAGGACTTTGTCCCTGAAACAGGTTAGGTAATTTTTCCTTGCCGCCACTTTGCCTCCAGACATATACAGCATCTTCACAATCCTGAATCACAATGGCGCATCGATACTCGAAATGCAGACGTCCTTCCAATAAGGTATAACTCACCTCGGACAGATCGCATTCCTGCCCTTCCCTGTTTTCCAGCCATCGAATCATATCGTCAATTTTCAGTCGTAATGCATCTGGAGTCTTAGCGGAAAGAGCCAGCAGGTGACAGGGGAATTGAGTCAAACACTCCTCTTTCCGCTGCACCGGATAGCTTTGCAGCACCATGTGCGCATTCGTTCCGCTCATGCCGAATGCACTGACGGCGCCACAGCGCTGCATTCCCTTAGGTTCCGGCCATAACCGTGTTTTTTTATTGACATAGAAAGATGTTTCAGGCCAACGCACATAATCGTTTTCTTGTTCACAATTGAGGCTTGCAGGAATGGTTTCATGCCGTAATGCCTGAACCAGGCTGACTAAACTCACCACCCCGGATGCGGCAAACGTGTGAGCAAAATTACTTTTGGTGGAGGTTAGGGCACAAAAACTCTTTTCGTCAGTAAATGCGCTAAATGCATCAACCAGTGCATTGACTTCAACAGGATCCCCTAACCGGGTCCCGGTCCCATGCGCCACAATATACGCAATTTCCCGAGGATCGATCCTGAAACGATTATAGATTTTTTTCAACAGCTCGGCTTGCGAGGCTCCACTCGGAGCCGTAATTCCGTTTGTTTTTCCATCATAATTTATACCACTGCCCCGGATAACGGCATAAATCGGGTCCCCATCGGCCTGAGCCCGCGATAGCCTCTTAAGTAAAACAGCGGCCACTGCCTCGCCCGGCACCATTCCATTGGCCCGCTTATCAAAGGGAGCGCACCGGCCATCCTCGGATAACATTCGTGCTTCGCTCATGCCGACATAGGCTTCCGGCGTCAGCATTAAATTTACTCCTGCTGCAATAGCGGCGTCACACTCTCCATTCCACACGCTTAAACACGCCTGATGTGCAGCTACAAGACCGGAGGAACAGGCCGTATTGATTGTCATTGCCGGACCGCTCAAGTTTAAAAAATAGGCCAATCGCGCCGCTAATACGGCATCGTGGTTGGAGGTCACACTTCCCCCTGCCCCCACCAATAACTGATAATCCCCCTGTTCGGCTCCGACAAATATTCCCACCTGCTCCGATTGAATATGAGACGTTCCATACCCTGCATCCTCCAATGTCTTCCAAGCTTCCTGCAGCAACAGACGTTGCCGGGGATCCATCATCTTCGCCTCGCGCGGAGATATGTTAAAAAACTCAGGATCAAATTCACCGACTCCAGGAATAGAGCCAAGCCATTTACTATTAATTTTTCCAGCTTCTTTTGCGGGATCTCCATAATAAAAACGCCAATCGAAACGATCTGCGGGAATTTCATCCACTGCATTTTCTCCTGTCTCCAGAATGTTCCACATCTCATCCACAGTTCGCGCTTTGGGAAATCGGCCGCTCATACCGATCACCGCAATCGGTTCCAGGGAAGTTTCCGAAACCGGTTGCAACGCCGCCGTATTGGCCATTTTCACAGTTCTTTTTTTAGGTTTACGAGGGACCGCCGTCTGTTCTTGAGACAATGTCTCCTCATTATAGAGGGTTTCGACTGCTTGAGTATATTCACGCAACAATAAACGGATTAATTTTTCCAGAGTAGAATGTCCAAAAAAGACTGAGGGCGTGATATCGATTTTATAATGGTTTGACAACAGGCTTGCAAAATCAGCTAAACTAATCGAATCAAAACCAAAATCGGCCAAATTCGTTCGTTCCGTTAACCGATCTCGAGGAATTTTCAACAAATGGCTTGCCAGTTCTTTCAGATCCCATGCGATGCATTGCTCCAGATTGAACCCTTTCATTTCCCCGCGTCGTCCCGGGGAAACCGTAGCTGACGGACTCGCGACCGATGAAACACGGTGGGCTTTGTCTAATCCCAGGAAACGTTCGACCCGTTTACGCTGGCCAACCAGGACTAAATGTTGTGTGCCTAGCTGGAGCAATAACCGTTCAAACAGGTCAAGCCCTTCTTCCGTTTCTAATAAAAGCTGGCCGCTCGACTTTAAATAGATTTTGGTCGTTTCCTCATCTCCCAACCCCATGCCTCCTTCTTTCCATAGAGGCCAATTAATGGCAAACGCTTTACCCTGTGTCAAACCTCGAACCTGGCGTCTATTTCTATAGCGTGCATAAGCCATTTGAAACCGGTTGCCGATTGCGTAATCACACGTACCCATGTCACCTAAAATGGCTGACGATGATGAAAAATAACAGATGAAATCAAGATTCGATTGCTCAACAATTTCATCCAATGTCAAGGTTCCTTTTACCTTTGGATCGAGCACTGCCCGGAAATCATCAAATTCCTTTTCTAAAACCGTTTGTTGCCCCGGAATCCCTGCTGCGTGAATGACGCCATGACAATCTCCAAAACGTATTGCGGCATCATTCATCGCCTTTTTCATTTGAATTGGATTGCAAACGTCTGCCTGAATATAGAGAACCCGGACGCCCAACGCCTCCAGGTGTTTTATGTTTGATCGTTTCTCATCATCTAACGCAGACCGTCCCATAAGGATCAAGTTTGCCGACGCCATTTTTGCTAAATGTTTGGCAAAAATAAAACCAAGCCCTCCACATCCGCCGGTAATAAGATAAGTTCCTTTCTCCTTCAGCGCAGTCCTTCCCGATCCAAGATTCACTGAACGCATCTGACGCACATGACGTTTCCCCTGCTCGAATATGACACTTTGCAATGTACCGCTTTGAAGTTCACCCCACAGCATCCGAATCCATTCCTCCAAAGACGTCATTACATCATCCCTTTTTCCGCCAATGATCGCGACTTTGAGATTTGGCATGATAAGCGCCAGAGAACGCTCGAAACCGACCCAGGCATCGGCATAGCATTGTTCCAATTCAGTCGCAAACGGAGCCGCAAACAAGAAACGTCCCGCCTTGAGCTTGACCGACGCCAACGCCTGCAATGTCTGAACCATCCATGAAAAATCATGTAGATATCCAAGGTCTTCAAAAGCCTCAAGGAAAAGTATGCTGTCCACGGCGCCATGATCATCCCGAATCCGCTTCCATGCAGTTTTACATCGAGTCCAGTCATGCGCAAATTCCCGATATGAAATAAACAGAACCCGGGTTTTCGGCTCCAGTGATCGTAACGTTTCTTCAACCTTGTTTTGGGATTCCGGGTTTGAAAGACAGCAGACCAAGGTTTTGATTGCAACTGACTCTGCCTCGTATAGCGGTTGTTCTTCCCAGTTTTCTTCAAAGGCCATGACCTCGAAAGGCTCCTCTGCATCCGGAGTCGGTTCAGTTTCGATCGGTTCAGCTTCGATCGGTTTGGAAACCCAGAAGTGATCCTTCGCAAATGGGTAAACCGGTAATGAAATTCTCCCGACCTCTTCGTTTAAAAAGAGTATCTCAAAATCTAAGGGTACGCCTTGTCCATACAAATCGCCGATCGCCGTTAAGTACTCCCGGCAATCCTTCTCGCGTCCAGCTAACCGGTAATTTTGAATGTACTGATTTCCATACTGGATCAGCATGGGATCCTCATCTTCGTCATTGCCCTCCAATTCAAATTGACGAACCCCCAATGCTTTGCCATCAGTCAACCATTGTTTAAGCCCTTCAATCAACTCTTCCCTATTCGCCACGACGCAGACCAGCCGATGCGAGAAATGTTTTCTCCCAAGCAAAAGGGTATAGCTCATGTCTGCGCAATGAAAGGCGCTGTTACGTTCACAATAGCCCACCAGGTGATCCACCTGTTCCCAAAGCTGCCCAGGCGTCCGAGCCGACGCAACCATGAGATACGCCGGTTTTTTCGCAGGGCTGAACGTACGAGGAGGCGCTTCTTCAATAACCAGGTGCGCATTCGTGCCACTGGCGCCAAAAGAACTGATTGCAGCACGGCGTACGGCGTCCGTGTTCCAGTCTTGCAGCGTTTGATTGACGTAAAAGGGGCTTTCTTTGAAATCAATCGCAGGATTACCCGATTCATAGTGGATCGAAGGCGGTAATTGTCGATGCTTTAGTGAAAGTAAAATTTTAATCAGGCCGGCCATTCCCGCAGCAATTTGGGTATGCCCAAGATTGGTCTTAATCGATCCAATCGCACAATATTCTTTTTGATCCGTATACCGACCGAATGCTTTTGTCAATGCCCGAAACTCGATCGGATCTCCCAGTTTTGTTCCTGTGCCATGAGCTTCGACCATTTGAATGTCACTGGGGTCGATCTGAAATGTTTCATAAACCCGGTGCTCCAGACGTTCCTGAGAAAGAGCGCTTGGCGCGGTAAGTCCGTTGGTTTTCCCATCCTGATTAATACCGGTTCCCCGGATGACGCCGTAAATATGATCTCGATCTCCTACTGCGTCATGAAGGCGTTTGAGCATAACGACGCCGACGCCTTCACCCGGAACAAATCCGTCTGCACGCTCATCAAAGGTGTGACAACATCCCGAAGGCGAGAGCATGCCTGCCCGGTTTCCGGTCGTATAAAAATCAGGCGTCGACTGAATAAAAACCCCGCCAGCCAAGGCGCATTCAATCTCCCCGCTCCATAATCCCTGACACGCCAAATGGATAGCCACCAGTGAACTTGAACACGCCGTATCCACAACGATCGCCGGTCCCTGAAGATTCAAATAATAAGCAATGCGCGCCGGAATAACGGCCCCCATATTGCCCCACATTGCCTGTGCGGGAGCGTCCTTTCCAAGAAGCGCCCGATAATCGCCGCCGCTGCTTCCTACGTAAACGCCGCAACATACGCCCTCCATACTCGCTCCGGCATAGCCGGCGTCCTCCAGCGTCTTCCAACATTCTTCCAGAAAGAAACGCTGTTGAGGATCCATATAGGTGGCTTCGCGCCCGGAAATATTAAAAAAGAGAGAATCAAAACAATCGATATCGGATAAAAAGCTTCCCCGCGTACAAGCCAGTTCTTCTGTAGGTAAAATCCATCGAGAAACCTCTTCAGTCAAGTCAGCGCCTGCAACCAGATGTTCCCATAACATGTCGATATTTTCCGATTGAGCAAACCGGCCACTGACGCCTATGATCGCAATGGGGTCTTTTTGACCGGAAATTTCCCGATTTTTGGTCACATTTGATTCGGACAATGCTTTTTTTGACGGCATGTCATCAGAGGTAGAATGTCCTAAAACCAGACTTAATTGGTCTTCGTATTGCGAAATCAGGTAAGTCGCCAGTTGACTGACCGAACTATAATCAAACAGACTTGTGGTCTTCAAATCAGTGGTTAAGGTCTCATTAATCGCATGAACCAGGTGAACGCCGGTAATGGAATCGACTCCGTAATCTGCAAAGGGTTCGTTTGCGTCAACCACACCCGGTTCGATCTTTAACGATGTCGATAGTTTTTCTATGATGACTTTTTTAATGTCGCTTTTTAAGTTCCCGTTCCTCCGAGGCTCCCTGGCCTCGGCCACACTTCCATTCCGAACAGGTGCGGACTGTCGAGGCACGGTTGGACAAAGCACGCCATCGCTTTCGGCTACAATGATCTGCTGTCCCCAGTCATACCCGCCCCGGGCCGGGGAAAAAACTGAATGAAATCCTTCAGCTTCCAGGACCTCCTTCCAGGATTCTGGAGACAACCCCGGACATCCTCGAAGCCGAACAGCTAAATCTTCATACAACCACCATCCCTCCAAAAGTCCGAATGTCGTATGGGCAAACACACTATTGGCGCTCATTTCGTTCAGAAGAATCAAGCCGCATCGCCGCAAAGCGCACTTGGCATTGCGTAAGGTGTTCCGAATATTTTTTGTGGCATGCAATACATTTGCAGCAATGATCAGGTCATAATGACCCGTTCGAATACCCTGCTCTTCAAGCGGTACTTCGACATTAAACCGTTGATAGGTCAAATAGGGATTTTCAGGGCCGTATTCTTTTTCTGCGTAGGTCAAAAATACCTGGGAGATATCGGTGTAACAATATTCCTTAATTTGTCCATGGTACGGCTTGAGTTTTTGAAAAACCATTGAACTGGTGCCCCCGGTTCCAGCCCCGATTTCAAGAATTCGAATTCGTGACTCGTCTCCGCTTTGCAGACGATGTTGCAGATAGGCGACAACGGTATCGGACAGGACTTCATTGAAATAATGACCAATCGGATTCTCTTTATAAATCCCTTCGATCAAATCCAGGGACGAATTCGGAAACATTACGTCGGTGGCGGGCAGTTCCCCGCTAAGAATTTTCGGCAATTCCTTCACGGTTGTTTCTACCAACTCAATCTTTGCCTTCACTCCCGGACCAGCCAGCCAGTCGCTTTTTTTACGGCGCCATTCTTTCCAGACAGCGTCCCACCCTGTTGTCGGAGCGGATGGTTCATGCTCTTTCAGAAAACCGGCATCCTTAAATAATTCCAAGCTTTCTTTCATCCAACGGTCATACCCTGCGGCCGGTTTGGGTCTGGGGACATTCATCAACCCCATGGCATGCAATTGCTCCCATAACAGTTTGAGAATCCATTGGTCCATTTCTTCCACCGCCAGACTTTTTGCCGGCATGATTTCCTCTTGTTTGGGGAGCTTACTTTCCAGTTTGTGAATAAGGGACGGCATTGTCTCAGGATGAATAGTTTCCTCTGTCGTCGGGATCCAATAACGCGTTTGGGAAAACGGATAGGTTGGCAGAGAAATCCGACGAGGTTGGCGATCGCCATAGAGTTTGCTCCAATCCACCTTTAATCCCTTTACCCAAAGCTCCGATAATTTAGCGTACCTCTTTTTTGCGATCCAGGCGTCCACGGTCAGGGCCATGTCTTCATCTGCAAGAAGATTCATGGTCTCTTTATGATGCTTGACATGTCCTCTGCAATAGTCTTCAATCTTCTCCTCGCCTTCGATAATTCGGGTTAGTTTTTTTTGCAGTTCGGCCAGAGTAATTACCTGGAGAGCCAAACGCTCTTCCATCGATTCGCGTCCAATCTGAAGGGTATAAGCAAGGTCGGCAAGATTAATGTCGGGATCATGTTGAATAAATTTTAGTAAATTTTGTGCATATTCTCTTAGCCGTTCGATATTTCTGGCGGAAAGGACAATAATATAGGTCCCATAAGTCTTATAAGACATATTTTGAATCCGCGTGGGCTCGGCATATTCTTCTACTAACACGTGTGCGTTACTGCCGCCCGCTCCAAATGAGGAAATTCCGGCGATTCGGGGATATTCTTTGGATGTTCCATCAATCGTGATCACAGGCCGTTTCCACTCAGCGGATTCTCTCTGTACAAAAAACGGGGTTTGAGTAAAGTCGATATTTGGATTCAGCGCCTCAGCATGCAAACTCGGCGCAATTTTTTGATGCTTCATTTGCAGCACAATTTTCATAACCCCGGCAATCCCCGAAGCCGCTTCTAAATGGCCAATATTAGATTTGGCAGAACCAATCGCGCAGTACTGGTTGTCAGAAGTATCTTTTTGAAATGCCTGGGTAAGTCCGCGAATCTCAATTGGATCTCCCAATTCTGTACCCGTGCCATGAGCCTCAATATAACTGACCGTCCGCGCATCAACCCCAGACTGGTCCAAAACCTCCCGGATCAGTTCCCCCTGAGCGACCGGACTGGGGACCATGTAACCATTGGTTTTCCCGGCATGATTAATGCCTGTTCCCCTGATCTTAGCGTAAATATGATCGTCATCCCGAACCGCTTCAGACAAGCGCTTCAACACCAAAACACCAACACCTTCTCCGGGAACAAAACCGTTCCCGCCTTCTCCGAAGCTTTTACACCGGCCATCCTGAGAAAGCATTTGCCGCATGCACAGTCCGACATAACCGGAAGGATGGAGGTAAAGATTAACCCCACCAGCCAGAGCCATATCACATTTCCCCTGACCAATATGTTCACACGCCTCATGAATCGCTGTCAATGATGAGGAACAGAGGGTGTCAATGGGCATGCTTGGACCCCGTAAATTCAGCAGATATGACACTCGATTGGCGACTGCGCCAAATGACGTGAGCGGATAGATCTGTTCACCTTTTCTCCATAAATCGGGACCATATAAATCATAACCGGTTTTGGTGATGCCGACAAAAACGCCGACACGGTTGTCAAATCGTTCGACCAATTGTCCTCTGGTATACCCCGCATCCTCCAGCGCTCCCCAGCTTGATTCAATAAATATCCGTTCCTGAGGATCCATATTGACCGATTCTCTGGGAGAAATATTAAAGAACAACGGATCGAAATTCGCGAAGGATTCCATGAAGCCGCCCCACTTACTATAACTCTTCCCCTGAGCAACCGCCACATCCCGATCGGGGTGAAAAAATCCCTCAAGAGACCATCGTTCTTCGGGGATTTCTGTAATGCAATCCTTACCGGCCTGCAAATTTTCCCAATAGTTTGCCAATGTTTCGGCTTGAGGATAACGTCCGTTCATCCCGATAATGGCGATGGGCTCCTGAATTCCCTGACTTAGCCGAGGTGGAGACATATTGAGCAGGGAAGGTTTTTCTTCGATATCGATTTCAACCTGATCGACAAATCCAACCCATTCCATGCACTCCTGTAAATGTTCCGAAACAAGATGTTCTGCCAATTCGCTTAAGGTCTGGCGCTCAAAAAACAACGTCTTGGACAGCCCCTTAAAAATCTCCGCCAACCTTTGATTCAACACGGTGATCATAATGGAATCGAGTCCATAATTTTCCAAAGGTTCATCAGCGTCAACCTTGGCGATATCCACCTTGATTAACTCGCTAAATAACACGTTGAGCTGATAGATGGTTTTCTCCTGAATCCGCTCGGTGTTCTGACTCGAAGACACAGTCCGGGAAACTGCTGCATGATCACTCGGCGCAGCTTGCAAAAAATACTCTTCCATCTTCGATTGATTTCCTTCGATAACCATGACCTGATCGTTTCCGCAGGCTAATGCTTCATAAAATGCCCAAATTCCCGAGGCCGTTTCCATCGCCGTCATCCCCATCTCCAACCGCATGGCTTTTTCCGTCTCTTCATCAATCCGCATCCCGCCTTCCTTCCACAAAGGCCAATTAATTGACACGGTGCGCCCCCTTCGTTGCTCTAACGCAACCAAGCGATTTCGATAAGCGGCAAAGGAATCCATAAAGGCATTGGCAGAGGCATAATCTGCCTGCCCGGGGTTCCCCAACACCCCCGCTCCGGACGAAAAGAATACAAAAAAGTCGAGGGCAAGGTCCCGGGTTGCCTGGTCGAGATGAATAACGCCTGAAACTTTAGGTCCAAGTACGTCATGCCACTCCTCGGGGCTTTTTTTGAGAATAAAATTATCGCGGTGAATACCCGCACTATGCAGAATGCCATGGAGGGTTCCGAATTCAGCCTGAAGCGTCTGGATCAAGCCCTCCACCGCTTCTCTTTGACTGACGTCCACTTGCCGGTACTTAATCCGGCCTCCCCAATGCCTAAAGTTTTTTAGCCAGGCCTGTTTTTCCTCATTTAATGCAGAGCGCCCCACGAGGATCAGCGTCGCTTCCGAAACCTGTCGAATAATTTCCTCCACAAAGAGTAATCCAACTCCTCCGGTGCCGCCGGTAATTAAGTAGACGCCCTGTTCTCTCCACGGCTGCTCGACCGGTTTTAACGCAGTACCCATCCGAGTCAAAACGTTTACCTGACGTTGCCCTTTAAAGTAACGAATATGCGTGTCCTCCAAGCATCTTTCGTTTTCTTTTAATTTGCCGACAAGGCTTTCGGGCAGCTCTTCCGACTCAACTTCGATGAGTTGTCCGATAATCTTTGGATATTCCAGTTGAGCAGTCTTTAATAACCCTAAAAGCCCCGTAAATTCATGGGAGAAAGGCGCCAGAATCTGTATCAACACCGTCTCTTTAGGTTGACTTTTTATCATTTCCTGAATTACTTTGAATGCTTGAATCGCGGCGGATTGAAATCGGTGTTGCACCTCTTGTGCCTTTGCATCGCAGAGCAGCAGACAATGAGCATCGTTCATGAGATTTTTGATTTTGGAGAAGGGCCAATCTTTGCAAAGCATCACCACCCGTCGCATCTGCTTTACGGAGTGATATTCCGAGGTTGCTGCTTTGGTGATCCATTCGGGCTTAAGCATCAAGATACGATTGGGTACGGGAGCAACGACAGGATGAGCTAGAGCCCCAGCGTCCGCCGCCCAGTAGCGTCCCCCGGCCAATGGATATGTTGGCAATGAAATCCGACCAACGTCGCCGCCTGTAAACAATTCCTGATATGCCAACCGATACCCCTGAATGTACAACTCCGCAACAGCAGCCAAATGTTCTAAATATTCGTCTGGCTGCTTCGCAGCTTGGCATTTTTCAATTGATTCGCTTCCAAATTGTTTTAACGACGGCTGTTCCCGATGATCTTTTCCACTCAATTCAGCGACATAAAGTCGGGCAGCCTTTCCCCGTACCAGCCATTTTTGTAAAATTTGAAACCATTCCTGTTCATGACGTACGACACAGGCTAAACGATGCCGAAAATGTTTCCGCCCCATTAGCAATGTAAAACTCATATTCCCGCAGTCAAGCTGAGGATTTTGCTCACCGTACGCGACCATTTGCTCGACCTGCCGCCGCAATTGATCGGCTGAATTAGCCGATAAAACCATAAGATAACCGGGTTTTTCAATAGATCGCATCGACGCGGAAGGCGTCTCTTCAATGACCATATGCGCATTCGTGCCGCTGGCTCCAAAAGAACTGATTGCGGCACGGCGTGGAGCGTTGCCTTCAATCTGCCAATCGGAAAGCCGGGTATTCACGTAAAAAGGGCTTCCCGCAAACGGGATATTGGAATTTCCTGACCGATAATGAAGAGAGGGTGGAATTTGTTTATGCTTTATGGAAAGCAAAATTTTGATTACACCCGCCACTCCAGCAGCAGTCGCAGTATGCCCCAGGTTAGTCTTAACGGAACCGATTGCACAATAAGCTTTATGATCCGTATAGCGTTTGAAGGCCTGGATTAAGGCACGGCACTCGATCGGGTCACCCAACTTGGTGCCGGTTCCATGAGCCTCGACCATCTGAATGTGTTCGGGGTTGATCCCAAAGGAATCATAAACGTCGCATTCCAAACGTTCCTGAGAATTGGCGCTGGGAGCCGTCAACCCGTTTGTGGCCCCATCCTGGTTGATTCCCGATCCTCGAATCACCCCGTAAATATGATCCCTGTCCGCCATCGCCTCTTCAAGGCGTTTCAATACAATGACGCCCACACCTTCGCCAAGGACAAAACCATCCGCCCGCTCATCAAAGGTATAACAGCGTCCGCCGGCAGAAAGCATACCGGCCCGATTTGCTGCAATGTAAAACTCAGGCGTGGTTTGAATACAGACGCCTCCTCCCAAGGCAAGATCGGTTTCCCTTCCCCACAACCCCTGACACGCGAGATGAATCGCCACCAGTGAACTTGAACAGGCGGTATCGATCGCTATCGCCGGCCCCTGAAGGTTCAAATAATAGGCGATGCGGGCCGGAATGACCGATCCTAAATTGCCCCAAAATCCCTGAGGCGGCGGAGCGCCTTCAAAGAGACGTTGATAATCTCCTCCCCCGCATCCAACATAGACTCCGCATTTTTGACCTTCGATCTCAGCCCCTGCATAGCCGGCATCTTCCAGCGCCTTCCAGGATTCTTCTAAAAAGATTCGCTGTTGGGGATCCATATAAGTCGCCTCAAGTCCTGTAATGTTAAAAAAGAGCGGATCGAATCGATCAATGTCTTCTAAAAAACTGCCATATTTGCAGAAGGCTTTGCCGTCCGGGGAACCATTGGACGTGTAATTCGATAAATCCCAACGGGAAGCTTCCTCAATTAAATCGGTCCCCCTGGCTAAATGGCCCCATAGGACCTCCACGTTTTCGGATTTGGCAAATCGCCCGCTCATGCCAATGACAGCAATAGGTCCTTTTCCTGTTTTTCCCCCTGCATGTCGTTCTTGCCGATGAATTCGCTTCGTTTCGACTGGTTTAACCACGTTGTGAAGATGCTCAGTTTTTTGTATTTGTCCCTTTAAGTTTGCAGCAATCTTCTCCCCGTTCTGCGACATTGCGTAAGCCGTAAGTTGATTCACAGTGGTGTAATCGAATAAACAGGTGGTCTCCAATTCTGTATTCAGGGTTTGATTGACAGCTTGAATAAATTGAACGCCAAGAATGGAATCCAACCCATAGTCCGCAAAAGACTCCTCGACGCTAATTTCATCTACCGTGATTTTTAATGATTCGGACAATTGCTCGATAATTGATTCTTTGATATGTGCCTCAATCATTTCATCGGTGACACCCCGACCAGTAAACGTTGGCTTTATTTCACGTCGCCCGGTTTTTACCGCCGCTGATTTTTTACTGAGCGAAGCATGACGTATCTGCCGCACGACGCCATCGCTCTCAGCCGCAATAATTTGTAAACCCATATCATGGGCATTCCGGGCAGGAAAATAGACTGAGGGAAATCCTTCCTCCTCCAGTACGGCCTGCCACGTTTCGGCATACAATCCCGGGCATCCGGGAATGCGAAGGAGCGGATCTTCGTATAACCACCATCCTTCCAGTAAGCTGAAGGCAAGATGATTGATCACACTATTTTCGCTCATCTCACTTAACAGAAGAAGGCCATTTTTCCTCAAAATCGCCTTCGCATTGCGCAGGGCCCGTCGAATATCTTTTGTCGCATGAATGACGTTGGCCGCGATGACAATATCGTATTCTCCGGCTTGAATACCCTGGTCAGCCAGCGGGACGTCTATATTAAAAATCGTGTAAGTTAAATAGGGATTTTGAGGGCCGTATTCGTTTTCGGCATGAAACAAAAATGCCTTGGACAGGTCGGTAAAACAGTATTCCTGAACCACTTCCCGGTACGGTTGCAGTTTTTGAAATACGATGGCGCTGGTTCCCGCAGTACCGGCGCCGATTTCGAGAATGCGAATCCTGAAGGACTGATCCCGTCGAAGCTGTTCCTGCAGGTAGCCTACCACGATATCTGCCACAGCCTGGTTAAAATAATCAGCTACCGGATTATTTTTATAGAGATCTTCGACCAATTCCATTGAGGAATTGGGGAAGATCACCTCAGTGGCGGGTCGTTTACCTGTAAGCACCCTAGGCAACGCCCGGATCGTTTTTTCCAGAATAATTATTTGAGCTTTCAGATTCGGGTTGTCCAGCCAGAGGCCTTTCTGCCGGTCCCAATCTTCCCAGAGTGCGTCCACATCAACCACGTCGGCATCGGCTACCCGGCATGTTGCACCGTCATAGCGAAGATAACCGGCCTTTTCCAACACCCGGATACTGGCCTCTAGCCACCGCCCATAAAACTGACGAATGCCTGTGTTTTCTTTTAACTCGGCAACGCGGCATTGACGTGTGTTAAACATACCCATCGCCTGTAATTGCCCCCACAATAATTTACAGAGAAGCTCTTCTAATTCGGGGATATGAATCTGTCCATCGGCCCTTGCCTGACGTAAAGCCCGGCTGCGGTCCGGGCAGCGATTTTTTATTGACTGCATTGACGAAGGGACTGCTTCAGGATAGGTCACCATCCATTCCTGCGCGTTTACGGGGAGTCCCTCCATTCCCGACGGTTTGGTTGTTTTCATCAGCGCCACCTGATCAACTGAACCGGCAAGAAGATCTTCTAATGCCTCCATACCTTCCGGAGGTTCAATAGAGCCGATGCCTTTTTCTTTCATCCACAGTTGATATCCTTCCGATTCGGCAAGCAGCCCAATTCCACCCCAGTACCCCCAATTCATCACCTTGACCGCACAGGGCCAGGATTGAGCAAGCTGACGAGCGAAGGCGTCTTTGAAATTACAACCCGCAACATAGTTGCTATGTTTAGCTCCGTTTATAAATGCATTGACGGAGGAAAAGAAGAGGACAAAATCCAGGGGTTCTCTGAAAAAAACCTGAGCCATTCTTACGCTTACCTCAACTTTTGCTGAAAGGACCGCCTGGAATGCGTCTTCCTCCATCTTTTGAAGGTTTTGACTTAATACAACCAAGGCCGAATGAATAACTCCATTAATTTTTTCATGGCGTTGTTTGATTTCCCGATAGGCTTTGCGGAGGGCGTTCAAATCAGTGGCGTCTGCCTGCAAATAAGTGGGGGCAGGCCCATAGGCGGACAATGCATCCAATTGGGCTTGAATCCGAGCGTCTTTGGCGCGACGCCCGATCCATATAATCCGGGTTTGGTAGGTCCGGATCATATACTCGCTCCAGACTTCACCAATACCGCCTGCACCGCCGATTACAACATAGACCCCGCCGATCTTGCAGCAACTTTTTCCCCTTAACGGCAGCTGAAAGGGAAGCAGCTGTCGTCGATGCCATTGCCCTGATCGATATCCCCAGGCCGCTCCCCGGTCATCTGCCGGCAATGCAAGGATCTGCGTTGATGGAAAATCTTCGTAGCCGCCGACATCAACGACTCGAATTTTCCAATTCGGATATTCCTTTGCCATTGAGCCAAAAAAACCGTGAAAACTGGCCTGGTTTGGATCGACTGAATCCGTACTATGGACGGGCTGGCCCAGAACGGTTATCAATGTCCATCCTAATTCCTTTTTTCCGTATCCTAATTGCAATAAGGCTTTGAGCATGCGAAAGCATAAACAAACTCCTTCCTGTTCCCGTTTGATGTAAACTTCACTTTCCGGAGATTCTAATTCCCGCTCAGGCATCAGCCAAAAGATATGATCAACCGGGTCGTGTGCATTTAATTTTTTAACTAAATCATCCACGCCGTCATGGGGTTGAAGTGTAAGATCATGAGCGTTTGGATAGCGTTCTTTGAGACGGTTTGAGCCTTCTCCCACAATGAGTACGCGCTCAGACGTCATCGGAAATGTTTCTTCTTTTTCAATTGGCGTCGGCTCCCAAACGGGAAGCAACATCCGCGTTCCGATTAGAGGGTCTCCGTCGGACGGTTTTTTTGTCGCATCGGGCTCTTCACGTATTGTCGCCCCTGGCTTTTCGCGCAACTTAATGTCCGCTGCGGGCAGCCAATAACGCTCTTCGGCAAAAGGATAGGTCGGTAAATTGATTCGCCCCGGCCTGTTTTTTTCATACAACAGCTCCCACTTAACTGCGACTCCGCGAACCCACCATTTTGCCAATTTTTTGATGCGCTTTTTCACGGTCCACTGATCTACTTTAGAGTGATCTTGCATCAGCAAATCCACCCGCTCTTTATTGGACTTGATTTCTCCACGAAACCCATCGCCGTTCGTCATTTTATTTTGCAGGAACTGTTCCAGTTTTTCTCTCAATTCCTGCAGCCCGGAGATAAGAAAAACCAACCGTTCCTCCATTGCCTCACGACCGACCTGTAAAGTATAGGCAAGGTCTTCCAGATTGACGTCATTTTGTTCGTTCAGAAATTGAAGTAATCTTTGGGCATAAACATCTAGACGTTCGGCGTTTTTTGCAGAGAGCGGAACGAGGACGCGCGGCATGCGAGCCGCTCTATTTTCTTGTTTACGCCCTGAAGACACATATTCCTCTAAAATGAGGTGTGCGTTGGATCCTGTCGCTCCAAAGGAACTGATCCCGGCCCGACGCGGATAAACCACCTCTTTCCCATGTTCAATGATCTTGGCCGGCTTCCAGGGTTCCTGAATTTGCTGCACATAAAACGGGGATTGTTCGAAATCGATATAGGGATTCAACTCTTCTGAATGCAGAGAGGGCGTCAATGTCTTATGATGGAGTTGCAGCGCGACTTTACTCAGTCCACTGATCCCCGCCGCCGATTCGGCGTGCCCGAGAACCGATTTTACGGAACCGATCGAACAAAACTGGAGGGCTCCGGTA